>CENJ01154082.1_pt1 | contig 25830 bp, 26 predicted proteins | sample 356161 | NCBI WGS metagenome assembly CENJ01 (sample SAMEA2619531, study PRJEB7988) | marine metagenome | biome: marine biome (ENVO:00000447); feature: surface water layer (ENVO:00002042); material: "saline water (ENVO:00002010), including plankton (ENVO:xxxxxxxx)" | depth 5 m | reverse complement strand
CGCCGGCGCAACAATTTTACCGCTTGGCGACCGTCTAGATTTTGGCCGATTGCAGGGCTTTTCAACTTAAGTTAAACTTTGCGACAGAACCATCGAAGCGGTCACGGCCATGAGGAGCTAATGAATGCTAGAAATCAACTTTTAGGAATGGCGGCACAAAACCCAAAGCTTCAAGGTGTAAGGCCTAATGGCTTAAACGACGTACCTCAGTTTAAAATCGACATCGATAGTGAAAAAGCTTCAGCCCTTGGTTTGTCACTGAATGATATTAATCGCACATTGCAGATCTCATGGGGCTCTAGCTATGTGAACGACTTTGTTGATAACGGACGTATTAAACGCGTGTATATCCAAGCCGATGCTCCGCACCGCATGATGCCAGAAGATTTAAATAAATGGTATGTTCGCAATAATGCAGGTGAAATGGTTCCGTTTGACACGTTTTCATCGGCTAGTTGGATATACGGCTCTCCAAAACTTGAACGCTTTAATGGTAATGCGTCCATAAACATTCAAGGCGGCGTAGCCGAAGGCATCAGCACAGGTGAAGGTATGAACGCGATTGAAGAAATCGTCGCGCAGTTACCAGAAGGCTTTGGCGTAGAATGGTACGGTATTTCTTATGAAGAGCGAGAAGCTGGCTCTCAGGCTCCTATGCTATACACACTTTCTGTTCTTATTGTATTCTTATGCTTAGCGGCCTTGTATGAAAGTTGGGCTGTGCCTCTGGCTGTTATTATGGTGGTTCCGCTCGGTATTTTAGGCGCAGTCATCGCAGCTTATTTTGCGGGATTACCAAACGATGTTTACCTACAAGTAGCATTGCTAACCACCGTCGGGCTCGCATCGAAAAATGCAATTTTGATTGTAGAATTTGCCAAAGACCTAAAACAAGAGGGCTACAGCCTTATGGAAGCGGTAAGCATGGCTGCAAAACAAAGATTCCGACCTATCATCATGACATCTATGGCCTTCATGCTTGGTGTAACACCTCTTGCCTTATCAAGTGGGGCAGGTGCAGCTAGCCAGAACGCGATTGGTCTCACAGTTATGGGCGGTATGGCCGGTGCGACATTCATTGCGATCTTCTTCGTTCCTATGTTTTACGTTATGGTGGAAAAAACTTTTCATAGAAAAGAGTATTCTGAAGTTGGCCAAAATGATGAGAAGAAAGACAAAGTAAAATGATAAGAACCTCTCTTACAATGCTGCTCGCAAGTACGCTTCTATCCAGCTGTACTATGATCCCCGATCTATTGACGCCATCTTTTTCTGCGGCCAAAGAGTGGAACAAAGTGGACAATCATAGCCTTGAATTAGGAGATAATTTTGCCACAGAGATGGATTGGAAGACATTCTTTAATTCACCAGAATTACACCTGGTCATTGGCACAGCGCTTCAGAATAACAAAGATCTAAAAATAGCAGCCTTAAACGTAGACGAAGCGCGCGCGCTGTACCGCATTGACCGTGCAAGCTTATATCCAGGCATAAATGCAAATGGATCAATGACACGCGCTAATACGCCAGAAGAGGCAAGTTTAACGGGCCAAGAGACAATCTCTTCGTCTTATGAAGCCAATGTCGGCATAACCTCTTACGAGCTAGATTTATTCGGAAAAATTCGTAGTAGCAATGAATCCGCTATTAATGAATATTTGGCAACGCAACAAGCACAAGCTGTTGTCCGAAATTCTCTGATTGCTGAGGTTACTAATGCGTATTTACAGCTATTGGCTGATCAAAAATTACTCAAGCTCACAATAGATACATTAAACTCACAGAAGAAAACATATGATTTACTTACGCAAAGTTTAGAAAGCGGTGTAGTCACAGAACAAGATGTTGCGCGTTCGGCCACAGCCGTAGAAACCGCTCAAGTGAATTACCACCTCTATAGCCGTTATGTAGCACAAGATAAAAATGCTTTATTTGTCTTATTGGGTATTCCCTACGATGAATCGTTCTTGCCTAAATCAACACTGGATGATGTCCATATCAAGAATAACCTTAACCCAGGTCTACCATCTAAAACGTTGCTTTTAAGGCCCGACATACGCCAAGCTGAATATGAATTATTGGCCAGAAATGCCAATATCGGCGCCGCGCGCGCAGCTTTTTTTCCTAGCATAACCCTAACAGGGGCATATGGCTCAGCTAGTCAGAGCCTCAATAATTTGTTTGCAAGCGGTGCTATGGGAGCATGGTCATTTATACCACAAATAACCTTACCTATTTTCCAAGGAGGCCAAAACAAAGCTAATTTAGATCTTGCAGAAATTCGTACAGATCAAGCCATTGTTAACTATGAAAAAACTATTCAGGTTGCCTTTCAAGAAATATCAGATGAATTAGCCGCAAGGGCCACACTGGATAAACAATTAGAATCTCAAAAACGCCTCGTCTCTGCCGCAAGCAGCGTTTATAGCGTATCTACCGCACGTTATAATTCAGGTATAGATAGTTTTTTAGACGTCTTAGATGCACAAAGAGAGCTTTACACATATCAACAGCAAGAAATTTTGATACAGCGTCAAAAACTCTCAAATCTCGTTAATCTTTATAAAGTTTTAGGGGGCGGCAGCCGCGAATAACATTGGCAGTTGTGCATACATCACCTAATTTGATACATTCTTTCCATTATTATGGATTGTTAAAGCAAAGGCGTAAAATGGGGTTTGTTAATTTCTTAAAAAAGACACGTAATACTGTCTTGTCGCAAAACCCATCAGCTTTACATCTAACAAATAGATTTTATTCTGGCACTGCTTACGCTCTCGTTCAAAAAGTAAAATATTACACACAAACTTATATATCTGGTTTAGTTCTTGATGCAGGTGCAGGTCGGGGCGGATGGAAAGAGTTAATACTTCAAATAGCTGAGAAGAGAGAGAGCCTGGATATAAAAGCATATGATCAAGATGGGACCGATTGGGTTGCCGACTTAACCAACATGCCTGACGTACCATCTCAGCGATTTGATGCCATAGTTTGTAATCAAGTTCTTGAACATGTCAAAGAACCGCAAGCCGCAATCAATGAGCTATATCGCGTTTTAAAATCAGATGGAAATATACTCATTAGCGTACCGCATTTAAGCCGATTACATGAACTGCCACATGATTATTTTAGATTTACGCCCAACGGTTTAGAGTACCTACTTGAATCTGCTGGTTTTAATGTCATTAAGGTTGATACTTACGGCGGAGTTTTTACTTTTCTTCATCATCAATTCTCGACTATTTTTCTTGGAATTTTAAGCCTCTCTAAACCCACATATTACGCAGGCGTGATACTCAATTTACCGCTAAGCTTTATCAGTTACCTTTTAGATGAACTCTTAGATCGTACAAATATGATGCCAAATGGCGTGATCATCATTGCCTCTAAAACTTGACACTCATCATTTATTAAAAATATACTGCAAGCGTTTGTAATTACTCTAAGATCTTCCTAAAAAAGCCCTTTTACCGATTGCATAAAATGGATAAGGCAAAAAAAGTGTTTAAAGGTAAATGAAACTATTTGGTTATGATCTTCATACTATAATGTTAGAACTTGGTAATAAAATATCGAGCCTCAATACTCCACAAATCCGTAAAAAAGTTATGGTTTTAGCAAGCCTCGTATTCATTACTGGTATTGCGCTTTCTCTATGGAAGAATCCAACAATCCTCAATAATATCAATTATGTAGCAGCTTTAAAACTATTTGTAATTTTAATGCCTATACACCTCATATTCATGTCATTCGAGATCCAAACAGCTGCTAGATTGGCAGGGAAAAATCTTGGTTTCCTTGATGCTGCTGAAACAACGATAATGAGTACAGCCGCAAATATGTTCCCTATTCCTGGCAGTGCTATGGTGAAAATTGCACGCTTTAAAGCGTTAGGTATTTCCATTAAGGAAGGAACATTACTGACACTGTTTATTGCCGTCATATGGATGGGCGGTACATTACTCTTAAGCGGTTTATATTTAACGCAAATGTCTATTCCATGGGCTCTATACGTTTCAGTCACATTCATTCTTGGCGGCGCAGGGCTAACACTTTTCATGCTCGCCTTGCTATCCAAAATTTATAATTTCAAATGCGCTTTAATGCTCATTATCATTCGTTTGATCATAATTGTGATATATGCTTTTCGCTTATGGCTGTGTTTTGAAGCCCTTGATATTTCTATTGGCTTTGCAAAATCTGTAATTCTAACGTTGTCAGATGCTCTTGGTGCTATCATCATCATCGTTCCTAGCGGTTTAGGTATAAGTGAAATCATTACGAGCGTAATTGGTATGGCTATAGAAATAGCTCCCGAAGAAAGCTATCTCAGCGCGACACTAAACCGTCTTTTAGGGCTAAGCTTTATGATTACTCTGGCTCTGCTCTTCTTAAAATTAAAAAAGAAAAGATTAGAATAAATTAGCTATTTTTTCTTGGAAGACTTTGGTTTCCGTACATTCTTTTCTATTGCTTCAATCATCATGCCAGCGATGTCTTTTTCTGTGATTTCTTCAATACCTTCCAAGCCAGGAGAAGAATTAATTTCCAATACTTTTGGCCCATCTTTTGAACGAATGATATCGACGCCTGCAACCACTAACCCCATAGCTTTTGCCGCATTTATAGCTATTTTTCTTTCTTCAGCTGTTATCTTTACACCAGAGGCCTTACCCCCTAAATGAAGGTTTGCTCTGAACTCACCTTTCGAGGCTTTTCGCATGATTGAACCAACAACCTTACCATCAATAACAAAGCATCTAATATCTTCACCGTTAGCTTCTTTAATGAACTCTTGAACGAGGATATTGGCTTTCAAACTTTTGAAAGCATTGATAACGCTCTCTGCCGCCTTATTCGTCTCCGCAAGCACGACACCTCGCCCTTGCGTACCTTCTAGTAGCTTAATAACCAAAGGCGCACCATTGACCATATTAATGATCTCTTTAGTATCTACTGGGGAGTTTGCGAACCCCGTTGTAGGCATTGGAATTTTGTTTTTGGATAATTCCTGTAATGATCGTAGTTTGTCTCGAGACTTGCTAATAGCAATAGCGTTATTCAAACAATACGCGCCTAATGAATCAAATTGTCGTGTAATTGCACATCCATAGAACGTCACCGCTGGTTTTATTCGTGGAATAATGGCATCAACATCACTTAAAGGGATACCACCTCTATAATGAATCTCAGGACTAGAAGAGCTGATATTCATATAACATTGCTTAATATCAACAAAATGTATTTCATGACCGCGCTCTTCCGCCGCTTCTACAATACGCTTATTTGAATATAGATTAGGATTACTTGCAAGAAGCACTATTTTTAATCCGTCTTTGCCATTAGGAATTGGCGTATAATGACTAGCGGCTTCTTTCTCATCAATATTACCCAAACAAAAAGAGGCATCAGGATCAATTAAGGTTTTACCTGACATGGCTTCCCTACCAATCAGCATCCTGTAACCCATAGCGTCTCTGTTCGTGAGTGTTACCTCTATATCCCACGTTTCCTGACCCAAGGTCATCGGTGTTTTTATAACAAGCCTCTTTTCTTTATCACCGCTAGAGCTTTTCACATCTCTTTTATCAACGATCAAGCCACGACAACTTTGAATAAGCTTTCTGTTATTTTGCACAGGGTGAATATCGAAATGTGCATATTTCTTCCCATTTTCTTCAAATGTATGAATATTAAAAGCATGAAGAGAAGACGTTTTTGCACCTGAATCAATACGTGCTTTAATTGCCGGCAGTCCTAATTCTGGCAATGCACACCATTCTTCTGCACCAAGAACAATTTTTTCAGTCATTTAGCTAACCCTTAATTTTCGAATTCGAGCATAGGAAGTCTATTTTGTACTAAAATATCATTTAGAAATAGAAAATAATTTTCAATTGCTCTCGTTGTCGTTGTTTCTTTGCTCGTATGATACATCAAAGTAGGAATTTGAATAGTCGCACCGTTCCAGCGCCCCTGAGTCCCTTGAACTAATCGTCCAAGTTCAGTAGATCCTAGCTGCTCAACGGTTTTACCAGATGCGATCATAGCCTCATCCTTAACCTGATAAACTAAGCCTAACTCTTCAGCGCGCACTTTCAAGGCCTGCACCAAATCTGTGTTAAAAATCTCGCTCATATCACGATTACGGAGGATAAGATGCCCTTGTTTGATGGGTTCTTCGTCTGTAAAAGGACTAGTGTCCAAAATGATCAGATTTTTCGTTTCTATTTTTTCTTGCTCTAAATAGGCTTGAATATGAATCCAGCTTTTTCCGATTTCTTCTTCCGTTGTTAAAATAGCTGTGCCTTTAAAACCCTGACGGAAAAGCTCATAAACCACGCCAAGTGATAAGGCATTATCAATCTGTCCTTTTAGATAATCATCCACATGACGTGCAGTTCGAGCATAGGCAAGCGGGATACCATGACTAATTTTATCCATATCCTGAACGAAGAAAATAGCGTCTCCGCTTTGTATGCATGGATTACACGTTTCTATTTTACCCTGACCTAGCTTTTCACCAGTAGCAGGGTCATAAGCATATATATGCTCTCCATCAAAACGTTCCGCTATACTCTGAACCTGTTCTTGCGCCAAACGGTTATTAACGCCATATTTTATTTCTTTCAGATATTGAGCGGCATAGACATATTCATCATTACCAAGACTAATCAGGCCATGACGGTCAATATGCGCACTAATGATAGCCGACTGAGGCTCTGCACCAGAAACTACAATATAACGTTCATGTTTATAAACAGAGAGCTTACATTTTTTATAATCGCTTTCCAAAAAATCCATGAAAAGCTGTTCGTGCCCGACAACCGCAGGCACGCTCAGATATTCCATAGTTTTGTCGATTATAGACTGGATCATGCAGCAACCTGTGCAACAGCTCTAATAAGTCCTCTTCGGTGCAGACTACTATCTATAGATGATGGCTGCATGATTTTTTGCAAATGGTCTAAAGCCACCTGTGGATTGCAATCCCCGCACATGAAAATATCAAGTGACGCAAAATTACGTTCCGGCCATGTATGAATACTTATATGACTTTCAGACAATACGGTCACGCCGCTTACACCCATTCCTTCACCAAAAGGGTGATAATAAGAATGAAGAATAGTGGCGCCTGCTATGCGGGCACTTTCTTCAATGGCTTGCTGGATAAAATCCAAATCACCCATACGCTCGACACCCCAGAAATCTGCTAATATATGACGACCAGCAAATTGATCACCCGTCTCGGTACATGTAGAGAAAAAGTCGCTTTCCAAATGGTTCATCTTATGCGGCCTCCTGCTTTTGTTTTGGTTTAACATCCGCCTCTATCCACGGCGGCAAAACAAAAGATGCTATATGTATATTAGGACTATAATGCTTTGTTGCAAAACCAGCATCCTGATATCGCTGCTCTAATACATCTAGTGATGTATGTAATTCTTTCTGATTAGAGGCAAAACCAAGCGTCATATAACCACCATAATACGTCGGAACAGCTGCAATATAACAATCCGTATTCAAGCCAACAGTCTCGAGCGAGGATAACGTCTGCGCGACTTCACCTGGCTGAAATAATGGCACGCCGCCTTGTGTTGAAACAAAACCACGTGGAGAAAGAATATTTGAAAGATTTCTATAAAAATCTGGCGTAAAGAGCTTCTCACCCGGTCCAATCGGATCGGTTGAATCAATAATGACTACATCGAATTTTACATCTGTATTACGAACATATTCAAATGCATCACCAACAATAAGCACTGCTCTTTCATCTTCATAAATTGCTCCAGCTTGATTAATTTCTGGCATATGCTTAACACAAGCATCAATCACCATCTGATCAATTTCCGCCATTACAGCTTTCTTGATATTTTTATGACGAAGAACCTCACGCAAGATTCCACCATCACCACCACCGATGATAAGTACATTTTCAGCTTCACCATGAGCAAATAACGGTACATGTGCCATCATTTCCTGATAAATAAATTCATCCACACTTGTAATCTGAACAATATCATCTAGAACAAGCACACGCCCAAGTGCATCATTGCTGTAGACCGCAACGTCTTGATATGGGCTCTTACCCTTGAACAAAACTTCATTCACTTCAAAACCCTGAAACGCTTTCGTCCCAGAACCTATATAAATGCTGTGAACATCTTCAATAAAGTTAGGCTGCTTTGGCATAGTTCTGACCCTCCACTTTTTCAGCTTCATCAAAAATGCCGCGCTGGATACATGATTTGTTCATTGCTTCAGGTTGGAAATACTTAGCACACACATCAATGGCAACTTGATTATCAAACGCTTTACAGGAAAAAACATCTATATAGACCTGTCCTGTATTTTCCGCAAAATGCGCTGCAATGTTTGATGTTTCAATCATTTGAAGCAGAGTGTAGCCAGCAGCTTCATGAGAATGTGTAGCAAAATGTGCAATTATCGGATCGCCATAAGCAACCATATCAATAGCTTCAACTAGCTCTGCACTCCATTGACGGATATTATCTTCACATTTTAATAGCTCAGCTGGACATCCTGTAAAATCCAAAACCAAATGCTGACCCCATGGCTTTTGTGCCATTGTGTTTTCTTGTGTGTTCATAAGCTTTTTCCTTTTTAAAAGTGTTAAAGAAAAGCCTACGCCCTGATCGGTAATGATGCAGTATCGTGTTTTGCTCTGATACGGTTTTACCCGTGCAGAGCGTTAAACAAATGAATCGGGATATTGACCCCGTAGCGTTGCAACATTACGTTTCATAACGCAAACCCTTTCAAATCTCGGCGGATGGGGATTAACAACAATCCCGCCCCGGTCCAAAAACGTTTACGCCGTTGCATAACCACTAATCTGAATGAATATTTCAGGGGCCAGAGACACGTGCGTGAGCAGGCTTATACGCTGTTTTTTAGAAAATGGAAATAAAAAAAATGGTTATAGAGAATATAATTAATTTTCATACAAAAATTTTCTTCGAAGAGCCGCAGTATTCTTACAGAAATTTGTATTCACATATTTTACAAAGCATTGTTTAGAATAATTTTACTTTATTACCATGGCCAAGTTTTACTGTTCTCTGAGAGCCAATCAACAAATAATCTTGTCTTCGTTGATAAATAACGATTTTGCGGAAACATGGCATAGATAGACCTTTGCGGCATCGTTTCATATTCGGGCAATATATGAATAAGCTGATTTGATTGCAGGTATTTCGCAACTGAAAAAATAGGCAACGAAGTCACGCCAATGCCTTGCAAGCAAGCTTCACACATCATTTCAGCGGTATTAGCATGCATAACACCCTTCATTTTAACCTTACCGACATTGCCATTATTCTTTTTATAGGCCCATTCATCCACATATCCATGCTTGTTAAATAGGATAGCAGGAAGTTCTTCTAAATCACTTGGGTTTTGAGGCAGGCCATAACGTTCAATAAAAGCTGGACTAGCACATAGCATAATTGGACATGGGGAAAGTTTACGCGCGATCAGGGACGAATCTTCGAGTGCGCCTATCCGAATGATAACATCATATCCCTCTTCAATCATATCAATGCGTCGATCATCAAAATCCACATCAATGATGACATCCGAATATTTTTGGGAGAATTTGGCAATCGGATCTGTGAGATAGTTTAGACCAAAGGACATGGGTGCATTGATTTTTAATAGCCCTACAGGAGAGCTTTTCAGTTCTTGGATTTGTTTTTCAGCCTCATCCAAATCCTCCAGAGCTTTTCGGGCACGTTCATAATATAAAGCGCCCTCCTCCGTTAAACTCACTTGCCGCGTTGTACGGTGAAGAAGCTTAACTCCTAGCTGCTCTTCTAGGGCCTGAACTTGCTTACTTAAAGCCGGACCAGTAAAACCAAGATCACGCGCAGCCCCTGCAAAACTTTGATGTTTCACAACAGCTATAAACATAGAAATTTTAGAAATTTGAGGCATATATTAGTTACTAAATGGAATTAATATGATTATAAAAATCAATATTATCATTATATGTGGATCATATACACTAAGAAAATACACTGATGAATAAAGTATTTTTTACGATCTTTTAAAAATAAGGATTTAGATAATGATAAAATCGCATATTAACTTTAACTACGGAGCAACACTTACACGCCTTACACTTGGAAGTGTTTTGCTATCACATGGCTTACTTAAGGTTTTTGTATTTACAATTCCTGGAACAGTCGGCTTCTTTGAAAGCCTTGGTTTGCCTGCAATAGCTGCTTATTTAACAATTTTTGGTGAAATTGCAGGCGGAACAGCCCTTATCCTTGGCCTATATTCGCGCCTTGCGGCAATTCTAAGCATCCCGCTTTTATTAGGGGCAACATGGGCGCACTCAGGTAATGGCTGGGTTTTCAGCAATGAAGGCGGCGGCTGGGAATTTCCAGCGATGTTAGTTGCTCTAGCTATCACAATTAGCATTCAAGGCAGCGGGGCATTTGCACTACGTAAACTACCCGTAATCGATCTTTATATTCCAAAAGCTCTTAAAGCTTAGTCACAGGAGGATATGATGATTAAAGTTTATCCATACGAACAGCTAGGCCATGCATCGCATGGCTGGCTAGAAGCAAGACACCACTTTAGTTTTGCGCATTATTACAACCCTAAACGCATGGGATTTGGTGCACTGCGCGTTATAAATGATGACATCATTCAAGCGGGTGCAGGCTTTGAGACACACCCTCATAGAAATATGGAGATTATAACTTATGTAAAGCAAGGCGCTATTACGCACAAAGATAGCAAAGGAAATGAAGGACGAACGGCAGCTGGAAATATTCAGGTTATGAGTGCAGGTAAAGGCATATTTCATTCCGAATATAATTTAGAGAGTGAAGAAACGAAAATTTTTCAAATCTGGATTACGCCGAATAAACAAAATTTAGAGCCAACATGGGATACACATGAATTTCCAAAAGATATAACAAACAACAAGTTACAACTTCTTGTTTCTGGTGACGGCCACGCCCCCATGACAATTAACCAAGACGCCTATATTTATGCTGGGCAATTGGAAAAAGACACGACGATTACCCATCCGATTGTCCATCAGGCCTATATATTGGTCTCTAAAGGTACGATAGAGCTCAATGATGAAAGAGTTAGCGAGGGGGATGGAACTGAGATCACAGGTGAAGAGTTTGTAGACATTCATGCCTTAGAGCCTTCAGAAATACTTGTACTCGACGTGATTGATAACACAGATAAACACTAATTAAAGGAGATTAAAATGGGATTATTAGTTGATGGAAAATGGCACGATCAGTGGTATGACACAAAAAAATCAGATGGCCGGTTTGTTCGTGAAGATGCTCAATTTCGTAATTGGATAACAGCGGACGGCAGCGCTGGGCCAACAGGTAAAGCTGGCTTTAAAGCAGAAGCTGGGCGCTATCATCTTTTTGCTAGCTATGCTTGTCCTTGGGTTCACCGCGTTTTAATTTTTAGAGCCCTTAAAGGGCTAGAGGATATGATCGATGTCTCGTTTGTTCATTGGCATATGGCTGAAAATGGATGGACCTTCGAAAAAGATGAAGACGGCATAGTAGGCGATAAGATCTTCGGTTTCGAATATGCGCATCAGATTTATACAAAAGCTAACCCGAATTATAGTGGGCGCGTCACTGTACCGATTTTATGGGATACAAAAACCAATACAATAGTGTCGAATGAATCTTCTGAGATTATCCGAATGCTGAATAGCGCATTTGACGATGTTGGTGCAAAGCCCGGTGATTATTATCCCGAAGATCTTCGTAGCGACATAGATGAGCTGAATGAACGAATATATAATACTGTAAATAATGGTGTTTACAAAGCAGGCTTCGCAACTTCGCAAAAAGCTTATGATGAGGCTATTACTCCATTATTTGAAACACTTGATTGGTTAGAGCAAAAGCTCAAAAATAATCGTTTCCTATTGGGAGAGAGGCCAACCGAAGCGGATTGGAGACTTTTCCCTACATTACTCAGATTTGATCCAGTTTATGTTGGTCACTTTAAATGCAGTAAAAAACGGATTATCGATTATCCAAATCTATGGGCATATACGCGGGATCTATACCAATATTCTACTATTTCTGAAACAATAAACTTGGATCATGCGCGCAAACATTATTACGTCAGTCATAAAACGATCAATCCAACAGCTATTGTACCTTTAATGCCTGAAATTGATTGGGATGAACCTCACGGCAGAGGTTAATTAAATACATAATAGAATAAGCAAGATATTGAAAAACTTGCTTATTCTAATTCAATACAGAGCAGCTTATAGAACTTATTGAATATCTATAATAACTCATAAGAAGGCTCTTAAGCCGCTTGAATCTTTGCTATGAAAGTATCAATGCTTTTCTTTAGATTATCTGAGTGTACAACAAGTTGATCTGCGACCTTGCTCACATTCTCTGAAGTTTCTCTGGTAGAGCGCGTCGCATCACTAACATCACCTATATTTTCAACTACAATATTTGTACCTTGTGATGCCTCAGAGACGTTTCGACTAATTTCCTGTGTCGCAGTCGTTTGCTCTTCCATCGCTGCTGCAATTGTTGTCATACTTTCAGTAAGGTCTTCTACATATTTGATGATATTCGCAATCAAACTCACTGCATCTTTTGTTTCAGCCTGAACTTGAATGACTTGCTCACTCACGCGCTCAGTAGCTTGAGCCGTTTCAGTCGCAAGCGTCTTAACTTCATTAGCCACAACAGCAAAACCTTTACCAGCATCTCCTGCACGCGCTGCTTCAATTGTTGCATTAAGCGCCAGTAGGTTTGTTTGTTCAGCAATATCTGAAATTATGCCAATAACGCTGCTGATTTCCGCTGCAGATTCTTCCAATCCATTCATCTTTTTCACGGTATCGTCAGAAATGCCTTTAGCCTCCAACGCCATTCTATTAGTCATGTTAAGACGCTGGCTAATTTCTTGAATGGAAGCTGTTAGCTCTTCTGTAGCGGCTGATACATTATTCACATTAGCACCAGCATTTTGTGCTGATTTCGATACTTCCTCAGATAAGCTATTCGTTCTATCTGCAATACTACTCATTTGTACAGAAGAAGAACTCATTTCTTGTGTGGCTTTATCCAATGCATCAGTAACTTCTGATGAATCTTGACGGAATATTTCTACCATCTGTTCTATGCTATTCGCACGTTCAACGCGTTTAGCATCCTCCGCTTGCTGAGCCGCCATAAGTTTTTCATTTTCGACACCATTATCTCTAAACAGAACAAGAGCATTGGCCATTTGCCCAATTTCATCGCCGCGCTCAATGCCTTTAATTTCAATATCCCATTCTTTCTTCACGAGTGTATTTGTTGATGTAACTAGACCTTGAAGAGGACGAGAAACCATAAATATGATAAAAGCCGAAGCGCCCAGTGTAGTAATTACGGTTAATAATAATCCAATACTAGAAGTCCAGTTTGTTGTCGCCATAATGCTGTTAACTTCCTGGGACTTAAGACGAGTTTGGTTTGCAAGCCCATCCGATAACTGCTGAAAATTTTGCATTATATCATGCCAAAGGTTTTCATTTTGCTCTGATGCTTCCAATAATTTTGCCATGTCCACAGTCTGAGGAGACCCCATATACTGAATCTGCTTCAAAGCAATGTTTTCATGCCAATTTTTTAATGTATTTTCAACTGGTTCTATTTGCTGAGTGATAATATTTTGAGTCTTCTCTTCTACATTATCGATGAGCATGAATGTTTCTTTGATAGATTCTTGCGCGTTATCTTTCTTTTCCAGATCACCCGAATTTAGGAAAGACGCCATATAACCGCGCGCAGCCAGTGCAGATTCCTCGACAGAATTTACATAGCTCTGCACTTCTGCGATGCGCTCAAACTCTTTAATTGCTTTATTTGCGCTTATGACAGAATACGTGACAAATCCACCACTAATAATACTAATCACAATAATAAAGGCTAAAGCAGATAATAGCTTTGTTTGAATTGAAATATTGTTAAGCATGATATTAGAAATCCTTTCCTAACAGATGTTAGTATCCTTTATATTTTGTCCTTAGTCTCTAAAGAGATTTTCGGCGTGCTAATTCTGATAAATTAAGCTCTACAGTTATGGCACCAATTGCATTTTTATTATCTTCATCTGCTATTGAGAGATTAACCTGAACACGCCAAATCCCAAGCTCTTCATCGTATTCTGGTTCATCTATAAAAACAGCGTCTTTTCCTTGCGGATAAGTCTTTTGAAACTTAGCTTCATCGCCTTGCCAATAATCCGACGAAATATTGCTCTGCCCAACATTTAATCCATTATGATCCATCGCAAACATCTCGGTATATAAACCTATAGATCGAGCCTGAACACGTGTTAGATAAGATGAAAGAGGGTTACTCAATGTAGCAGAAATAAGAGGCTGTATCTCTGACTTTGTCTCCGCTCGCCATTGTTTATCAAGATTATCAATATCGTCCTGCGATAAACCAGTATATTTTTTATTCTGATTGATGATCGAATAACGCAGAATATCTGTATTTACAAATTTTTTAATGTTCTGAATTATTTCAGCATTAATCAGAGTTTTGCTCGGAGAAACGTCTTGTGCAGAAACTGGGCTGGTAATAAACAGGGCAGAGACAAGGGCGATACTTGGGAATAAATTTTTGTATTTCATCTTAAAAACTCCTTTTTTAAGCTCTACTATATATACTACATATACAGTCAATCCGCAATCAAGTTAGCCATTTACAAAGCATTTAAGTTCGCCACAACTATAAGGCTTCACTATTGTTCATATATTCCACTATATAAAAATTATGAACCAGCCTTTATTTTAAACCATTACTTTAAGAACATATCTTCTTTTTAATTAATTTAGCGCCTTAAAATATGAGTACAGTCGCATGATACGACACGCATGAAACGTATTAAATTCGCACATACGAAACACTAAAAATAAATTCTAGAAAATATAATATATTTTAATGAGTTAATTAAGAATATTTTAAATACGTATCGAAATACAATACTCCTTATCAGCCATAAAATCTTTTAACTTAAAAGTGGATTTGTTTGAAAAAGCGTTATACGAATTCCACCATGTTGCACAGGGGCACTCACAGGCAAGAAAGGTAGCTTAGTAGCGTTAGCCAGCTTTGCATCATCCGTGACCACACCAACTCTCCATCCTTTAAAATTAGTTCTTAAAACTTTGCCAAGCACTTGATATAACGGCAATACTTTACTCTTATCGCCTATCCTCCCCCCATAAGGGGGATTGACAATAACTAGGCCGGGCGCCTCAGTTGGCGGCCTAATATCACTAATTGATTGCTGTTTAAAGACAGTGAGATCCCCTACCCCAGCATTCCTGGCGTTTTCACCACTCATATGAACAGCTCCCATATCACGGTCACTTCCATAAAACTGAATATTTTGTTGGGCTTCACGTTTTATATTTCGCATTTTCTCCCAAGCATAAGGATCAAAATTGGTGAACTTTTCAAAAGAAAAATGCCTCGCCCTTCCTGGGTTGAGACGAGCAGCTATTTCCGCTGCTTCAATAACAAAAGTACCTGAGCCACACATAGGATCAAAAACAGGCTCCGTTCCCTTATACCCACATTGCTGCAAAAAAAGTGACGCCATATTTTCACGTATTGGCGCTTTATTGACCATAGTTTTAAAACCTCGTTTATGTAGCAATTCACCAGAGGTATCTAAACTAATCGTACATTGATCCCGCTCAATACGCGCCATGATCGTTATATCTGCCTTGCTCGCAGATCGCGCTTTCAGGGTATCAGAGATAGCTTTTTCAATTCTCTCCGCTGCTGCGCCTGAATGATATATGCGTGATTTTGAGCAAGAAGCCTCGACACGAAAAGTGATATTTTGATCGAAAAGATCATTCCATTGAATCTCACGAGCACGCATATCTATATGCGCGAGGTGCAACGCCTGAAAAGAGGCAATTCGCGCCAGAACACGTGATGCCCCGCGAACCCATAAATTAGCGCGCCACACTTCTGGCCATCCGCCTAAAAAGGTGACACCACCTTTAACGACTTTTACTTTTTTAAAGCCTTTTCCACGCACCTCATCATAGAGTAATTTTTCCAATCCGGGCGCTGTTGCAAGAAATATTTCAAAGCTCATTTCATTTCTTTTTCGTTTATTTCAACTTCATTTTATTATTTAGCGCCTTGAAACTGTTTCATAATTTTAAGAGTTTGCTCGCTAATGTGATGCTCTATTCCTTCTGCGTCAAATTCTGCTGTTTCTGGATCAACCCCCAGACGAATAAGAAACTCTAGAATAATTTCATGACGCTCTTTGCATTTTTCCGCAAGTGCTCTGCCCTTCTTGGTTAAAAAAATTGAACGGTAAGGCTCACTTTCAATATAACCTTCATCCTGCAATCTAGAGAGCATTTTTGTAACTGTTGGATGCGCAACACCTAATCTCTTAGCTAAGTCACTAGCACGCGCTTCTTTTTGAACTTCAATCAGGTCAGCAATAAGCTCAACATAATCTTCTGTCGTTTCTGTCTGATGCGCTTCACGTACACGAGCAAACCAGCTCGCCTGAGTTTCTGGATCAACAAGCGCTCGCCCCCCCTTATTCTGCTGATTATCAGCCATGTTGTATTCCTCTCGCAAAATTACGGCTCTTATTAAAAGCAAGCGCCATTAAAAATAAACAGGCTTGAATAACGACAATTAACGGGGCAGTTGCTGCATCAATATGAAAGCTTAAAATTGTCCCCACAATGCATGATATCACAGAGGCTATTAAGGCAATAATGAGCATTTTATCAAATGAACGGGTCAAGACATACCCAATCGACCCCGGCGCTATTAACATGGCAATAACAAGTATAATGCCTGCCGCTTTTAAAGCAGAAACTATGGTTAAAGACAGTAAAATCAGAAGTCCAAAATGCAAAATACGAACGGGAAGCCCGATAACCTTCGCATGCGCCGGATCAAAACAATAAAGCATCAAGTCTTTTCTCTTTACCAGCATAACAACTGAACAAATTACAGCAATACTGCCCGCCTCGATAAGATCGGTGCGAGATATGCCTAATACATTTCCGAATAAGATATGCAACAAATGTATATCAGTTTCAATTTTCGTAAGCATAACTAAACCAATTGCGAACATCCCTGAAAACACAATGCCCATAACAGCATCCTCTTTAACGCGGCTATTTTCTTTTAAATAACCCGTAGCCAAAGCACAAAATAATCCAGCTATAAACGCCCCTAAAGCTATGGGAACGCCCAAAAGAACAGCCATTGCTAAACCGGGTAAAACAGCATGCGAAACAGCATCCCCCATTAAAGACCACCCCTTAAGAACGAGGAAGCATGAGAATATTGAACATACACAAGCGATAAGAATGGACATTAATAAAGCCCGCTGCATAAATTCATATGTCAGCGGCTCAATGATATAGCTAAACACACTATCCATGAATATTAGCCTTTCCCTTCAATAGCCCATATTTCGGCGCGAAAAGAAATGCGGATAAAAAGATGAATGTTTGGATAGATACAATTAAACCGCCCGGATTAGCATCAAAAAAATAACTGATATACGCACCAAAGGCGCTTGTCAGGCTACCTAACGTCACAGATATTAGGATCAAACGATTAAATTTATCCGTTAGTAAATAAGCCGTTGCTCCGGGTGTCACCACCATTGCAATAACTAAACACGCCCCAACCGTCTGCAACGCCGCAACACATGCAGCGCTGAGCAAGGTAAAGAATGTAATTTTCAGTATATTGACAGGAAGACCAATTGAACGTGCATGGTTTTCATCGAAAAAAACAGCCATAAGGTCCTTCCACTTCACTGAAAGAACAAGCATACATATAAATGAAATAATGAGTACTTGCACAATATCCTGATCAGATATAGCCAAAATATTTCCTAAAATGATCGCTTGGATATTAACGGATGTCGGATTAATGGACACCATAATCAACCCAATTGCAAAAAATGTAGTAAACACCAGCCCTATAACAGCATCTTCACGAAGCTTTGTTTCTTGCTTTACAATAGCCATGCTTAATGCGGCTAAAATCCCAGCAAAAAAAGCACCGACAGCATAAGGCAGCGCCAAGAGATAAGCCAATGCCACACCAGGCACGATAGAGTGTGCTAAAGCATCTCCCATCAAAGACCACCCCTTAAGCATAAGGTAACAGGAAATGAACGCACAAACACCACCAACAACAGCGCATATCCATATGGCTTTAAACATGTAATTATAGCTGAAAGGTTCGAGCAAATACTCAATCATTCTGGCCACCATGTTTAGTGATTTTTTGCCCGCCATGTTCGCCATAAAAAACCAAAGGTCGTTCGTCATCGGTCAAGACCGTAATCCCGCGGGCATCTTCATCATCATGCAAATCAGCGCCAATAAGCTGGTGGTGGCGTAGCATTCCGCCAAAAGCTTTCGCCAGGTTCTCTTGTGTAAAGGTTGTTTCAACAGGGCCAAATGCTAGCAATTCTTTGTTAATAAGCATGACCTCATCACAGAAGCTAGGAACACTACCTAGGTTATGGGTAGAAACAAGAATCAGACGCCCTTCCGCGGCAAGTGAACGAAACAATGCAATCAATGTGTCTTCCGTTTTTATATCAACGCCTGTAAAAGGTTCATCAAGCAAGATGATCTGCCCACCCTGCGCTAATGCTCTTGCTACAAAAACGCGTTTTTTTTGTCCGCCACTCAGCTCACCAATTTGACGCTTTTTATATTCGCTCATATTCACGCGCTCTAAGGCCTCATGAACTGCCTCCCTATCTAATTTTGAAGGTCTGCGTAAAAAACCCATATGGCCATAGCGGCCCATCATGACAACGTCTTCAACAAGAACAGGAAAATTCCAGTCCACATCTTCTGTTTGCGGGACATATGCAACATAATTATTTTTAAGAGCTGTCATAACGCTCTTTCCCATAATTTGAACGTGACCTTTGCTTGGTTTGATAAAGCCCATAATAGCTTTGAATAATGAAGATTTACCCGCACCGTTAATCCCCACTAAACCGCAGATCGTACCACTATGAAGCGCTGCGCTTACATTTTTAAGAGCTGTATGACCATTTTGATACGTCACACTTACATTATTGAGTTGAATAATTTCGTTCATTTAATTTTCCGAAGCTTTTCTAAAGCCCTCTGCAATTGTATTGGTCGTCACCTTTAGAAGGTCAAGATATGTTGGCACCTTACCGCCTGGCTCACTCAATGAATCTACATATAGTACACCGCCATAAATCGCGTTTGTCTCTGAAACAACCTGTTTTGCGGGTTTATTAGAAATCGTACTTTCACTAAATATAACAGGTATATTTTCACGCCTTACTATATCAATCACTTTCCGAACTTGCTGTGGTGTTCCTTGATGATCAGCGTTCATTGGCCATAGATACACTTCCTGTAGATCAAGATCCTTAGCTAAATAACTAAACGCTCCTTCACTCGTCACTAAGTAACGTTGATTATCTGGAATGCTAGACAATGTAGAGGTTAAGTCAGCTTTAATTGCTGAAACTTTTTCTGCGTAGGATTTAGCATTTGCATTATAAATATGCGCATTCTCAGGATCCATTTCAGCAAAAGACTTTCGTATATTCTCAATATATGCCAAAGCACTGGCCGTTGACATCCATGCATGCGGATTAGGTTTGCCAGTATATGGCCCTTCATAGATTGATAATGGTTCTATTCCCTCTGAAACAATCACATTTGGAACATTTTTCACATCAAGAAGGAAACGTTCAAACCATCGTTCAAGGTTTAGTCCATTCCATAGAATAACATCTGCATCTTGCGCTCTTATAATGTCACGCGGTGTCGGTTGATAATCATGAATTTCAGCACCTGGCTTGGTAATAGACTCAACAATAGCAACATCACCAGCAACATTTTTTGCTATATCCGCTATAACCGTAAATGTTGTAACAGCCTTAAATTTATCTTCAGCCTGAACATATGCACCGGATAGTCCAACACTACAAAATAAGACGGAAGCCAGCAGGACTTTTTTAAAGGATAAGTTCATCATATAGCGAATATGCTCCTTAAAAACAGGTTACACAAGAAGTTTAGCATCATATTATAAATTTAGTTTATGCTATATTATTTAACAAAAGGTATATTACATATAAAAAGAACTGATCTAACACCACAAAAAAGAATACTTATGTATTCACATCTCATTGTAAAAAAGTACGTTATAATTTTATCAGCATTTGCTAATTCTTAAGAAATTTCTTTTATCCTGCAAGAGTATGTTTCTTAAAGAATATATAAAATGTTTATTAGTTTCAGAGTGATATGTATTACAATGTGCTATTATTTATAAATTCTTTAAATACCTCTGAGTAAAAAAATTATCACACTACAAAGGATGCACATCATGCATAAATCTAAATATCTACTTACTGCAATGTCAGCACTGGCATTATGCTTACCTAATTTTGCTCATGCAGAAAATGGGGTCAGCGATACAGAAATTACATTTGGTCAAACAGCGGCTTTTGAAGGCCCTGCCTCTGCACTAGGACTTGGTATGAAAGAAGGCATCCTCGCCGCTTTCAAAGAAGTTAATGATGCAGGTGGTGTTAATGGACGCACTTTGAATCTTGTTTCAAAGAATGACGGATACGAACCAGACCAAGCTATCGCTAATACAAAATCACTTCTTGATGAAGACAAAGTATTTGCATTAATTGGTGCTGTCGGTACACCAACAGCAAAAGCAATTCAACCGATCACTTCGGAAGCAAAAGTTCCGTTTGTTGGCCCATTCACTGGCGCAGGATTTTTAAGAGCACCTTATAAGCGTTACGTAGTTAATGTGCGCGGTACTTATGGCCAAGAAGCTGAAACATGGATTCAACACCTAACAGAAGATCTAGGTGCAAAACGTATTTCAATTCTTTATCAAGATGACTCTTTTGGCCGCGCTGGACTCACTGGTGTTAAGGCCGCTCTTGAAAAACGCGGCATGGAACTAGCTGGTGAAGGGACATATACACGTAACACAACAGCGGTTAAAGGCGCAGTTGTAGCGATCAAAAAGTCAAATCCAGATGCAATCGTGACAGTCGGCGCATATAAGCCTATAGCTGAGTTCATCAGAACAGCAAAAAAAGTAGGATTAGATGTCCCTATTCTCAACATTTCATTTACTGGTAGTAAAGCTCTAGCCAAAGATCTTGGTGCAGAGGGTGAAGGTATCATCATTACACAAGTTGTACCGTTCCCATTTGATACATCACTTCCACTTGTGGCTGATTATCAAAAAGCACTTACAGCATATAAAGCTGACGCTGAGCCGGGTTTCGTATCTCTTGAAGGCTATATGGTCGGCAAGCTTGCAGCGCAAGCCTTAGCTAAAGTTGATGGTGATCTAAACCGCGAAAGCTTCCTTGATGCATTTGCAGCAACTGGTTCATTTGACCTAGGCGGTGTTTCATTGACCTACGGTGCAGATGACAACCAAGGCATGGATGATGTGTTCCTTACATCCATTCAAGCCGACGGCAGCTTCAAAGCTTTAGAAAAGCTTAGCCATTAAATATAAGTGCATGTACACTTAACCCTGAGGGGCGATAACGTCCCTCAGACATATCGAACAAGACAGAGAGTGAAGCAATGAATAGAAAATTCAAGAATATCTCAAATATTTTTACCCTAGGAATTGGTCAAAAAATATATGCAGCAATGGCTGTCCTTATCCTCTTAGCCCTTGTCATGGCCGCCACTACTCTTAGCCTGATATCATCTATTTCAAACAAAACAGAAAATCTTGCTACGAACAGCCTGCCACAAATTATGAAGAGCAGCATTATTGCTCAAAAGAACAATCACCTCTCATCAACTATAGAGGCCCTTGTTCATGCAGAAAGTAATGAAGAGTTGGAAAACCTTCGAAAAACAGAAAAAAAAGTCCTAGAAGAACTCAATGAACTAATCAATACGATCAACCTTAACGATGAAGAAAAAGAAGAACTTATTTCGGGCCTAAACGAAGCTCACACTATTATTCCTGATTTAGTACAAACAACAAAATCGCGCCTAAGCTTAACCAACGAGCTCCAAGCGCATTTAAGTACAATTAAAAGCCTACATGAGGCTCTTATTCGTTTGGCTTCACCTTTATATGATGATGCTGAATTCAATTTAATGATCGCTTTAGGTGATCTAAGTGATGTTGGCACCGTAATTAAACAAGATGATGCAAAAAAAATAAGAACATATGGTGCATCAGGCCCTAGTCCAGAGGTAAAAATAGAGTCGCTACCTTCCGTAAATATGAGCTCTATCAGTTCAGAATTAGATTCCAATATGGCATCATTACAAAATAGCTTAAAATATGTTGCCGAAATCAATTCACTTTCAGGATATTATGCGACGGCTGAGCTTGTAACCGATAAAGAGTTTATTATTCCTCTAAAAGAGCTTTATACCGCAGTATCAGGACGCATAGATTCATTAATCACCAATATAGAATCTGAAGAATTACAAGAAAAAACAAAGGAATATTTAAGCTTTGGTAAGGGTGAAAAAAATGTATTTTCACTGAGAGAACAATATCTAATCGAATTAGAAAAAGCGCATAGCCTCACTAAACGTCTAGATGAAATTTTAGAAAATCTTGCAAACAATATTAAATCAAAACTGACAACTATTGAGCTTTCGGCAAAGCATGACGCAGAAATAGCTGTGAAATCAGCAGCAAGCATTGAAAGTGCGACAATTGTGATGACTGTTATGCTCATTCTTGTTGCACTTGCAACTGGGCTTTTCTATGTACGCCCATTCATCGTCAACCGTTTGATTGCCGTTTACAAAGCGACTGAAGAGATCGCCAATGGTAACCTTGAACTAGATATCAAGAAAAATGGACATGACGAACTCGCAAAAATGGCTGAAGCGCTTATCCTGTTTAGAGACAACGCAAAAGAGCGCATTATCTTAGAACAGCAACAAAGTGCAACAGAAGAAAGACAAAGACAAGAGCGTAAAGAAGTTATGGTCTCACTGGCGGATCAATTTGAGATTCAAATTGGCAAGATTGTCAGTACTGTCGCAAACGCCGCAGAGCAAATTCAGGAAAGAGCACTCAATCTATCTCATACAATTGCAGAAGCCTCCTCCACTAGTGATGTCGTTGCAGGTTCATCCTTGCAAGCTTCTGAAAACGTGCAAGCTGTAGCAGCGGCGTCAGAGCAGCTAAGCGCGTCTATTCAAGAAATATCTTCGAATGTAATTGAAACGGCAACCACAGCAAAAGAATGTGCATCATTTGCACAGGAGTCCCAAAACAAACTCGATCAACTCCGTATTGCAGTAGAAGAAATTGACGCTGTTATTCAATCTATCAATGATGTGGCAGAACAAACCAACCTCCTTGCTTTGAATGCCACGATCGAAGCTGCGCGTGCCGGTGAAGCTGGCAAAGGGTTTGCGGTAGTTGCTAACGAAGTAAAAGCCCTCGCCTCTCAAACACACAATATGACGGATGAGATTTCAAATAAAGTCGAACATATTAAAAATAGCGCCGCTGGCACTATTGAATCTATGCACGGCATATTGGTTCAAATTACAGCCGTGGATGAAAAAACCGCGAGCGTCGCCTCAGCGGTTGAAGAGCAAAATGCTTCTACAGCAGAGATCTCGCGCAATGTTCAAAGAGCAGCAGATGGAACAGATAGTGTTTCAAACAACATTAAAGACATTCAATCTGCCTCTAACGAAAGTGCAAAAGCGACAGAGCAATTAAAAACGGCATCCGATGAACTTGCAGATCAAACAAGTGCACTCAAAGAGGCTGTAAACTCGTTCATTTCGAATATTCGTCAAAATGATTAATATAATATTGGATACACTTCTAAACCCTTAATAAAATATTAACCATTACGACCCATAGTTGTTCGTATTTGGTGCATGGGCGCACAATATGTAAATAAGGGGGCATAGTATGGCGGTTTAGAAATTAAAGATACAGGGGGTATGAACCCGGACGCTGTTGCAACGGCTGAGATTGATGGACGACCTGTCATTATCATAGGAGCAGACGGTGAAAAAATTAACTTTAATAGCAGTGATGATGAAAAAATCGTCAGAGCAAAAGAGAATTTTTTAGACGATTATTCGAACCTATTCAAAGGTGACGATGCGGCTTTTTTAGGTGATAGAGACTTTGCATCAGAAACAAATGGATTTGAAGAAACAGTCGCGAAGTTCAAAGAAGAGTTCGAAGACTTCAAAGATAGCATGAACCGTGATTTTGAGAACTTTCAAAAGAACGGCACCTTCAACCTAGGGTAATCGCGGGATATTAAGATTAAGCTTTACAGCCCTCTCCTGCTTTTATAATTTTATTCTATGAACACTGAGCATATTCCAACAGAAAAGCTTCTTTCGCTCTCCGAACAAACGCGCTGCTGCATTTTCAGCAATGCTAAAGGTGATGTCGTACTCCTGCATGAGGGACCAACTCAAGCCCCTGTTCAATGGATCGAATACGTTGCATCCACTAAGGGTTTTAATCTGGTCATTGACAAAGGAACGGTTCAGAGTTTAGGCACTGAAATCAACGAACAAATGCACAATAACTTGCTTAAATGCAAAAAAGTCATTTTGATTTGTATTGAAAATAAAGAACCTGTTTCTAAACACGATGTTGCTATGGTTCTCAAAGACTACTAGCTATTCAATAATCCTTTTTTTAATTGGCTACACTGAGAAGCTATTAGCTTCAGGGGCTATTCAACAATAAGGTTACCATTACCAATTAAAGTATTCAGATCTAAGCCTTGGTCACTAAAGATAAAGTAATCTTGGAAATTTGTTCCGTTATCCGTACCATCTACATCGACCGATATTGTAACCACACCTGATCCATCTGATGGGTTACCATCACCACTATCTGTGAACTGAATGAAGTCAAGAATATCATCACCGTTGGCTGAGTCATAGCTGAGAATATCCGCTATATTAATCACATCACCTTGAGATGTATTAAAGTCAGCGAGATTATCAGCAGCTGTAAGCTGTCCTAGCACTGTGAACACATCTGCTCCATTATTACCGTAGATATCATCGCTATTACCATCGGCTTGTAGAGCGATTTGATCAGCCTGATTTGTACCTCTTAACTCTTCTGTACCTGAATTATCTGTAATGTATTCAAGTCCTGTAATATCAACGCCCAGTGTATAAGCTGAAAGATCGAGTGACTGACCTGATTGCACTTGGATATAGTCTATTCCTGCACCCATATCAACGCTAATACCTGCTAGGGATAAGCTTGAATTAAGAATGAATGTATCGCTTCCACCGCCAAAATCAATACTATCAATATTCGAAAACGCCCCTAGATAGAGGGTGTCATTACCGCTAGAACCAGTCACCGTGTTAGTCCCGGTTCCGCCATCAATAATATCGCCAGATGTTGAAGACCCACTAAAGGTAAATACATCATCACCGCCGCCGCCATTAAATGTGTCCGCGCTGCCATCTGCGCTCATACGAATTTCATCAGCTTGGTCTGTGCCAGTTATTGTCTCGGCGTTAGTGTTATCCGTGATATACTCAAGCCCGATAAAATCAACACCCAATGTATAAGCTGAAAGATCTAGTGACTGACCTAAGCGCGCTTGGATATAGTCTGTGCCCGTTCCAAAATCAACGGTAATGCCTGCTAGGGACAACCCTGCATCTAAGATAAACCCATCATTACCATCACCAAAGTCAATAGACGTAACATTGGAAATTGC
>CENJ01048519.1_pt1 | contig 25831 bp, 26 predicted proteins | sample 356161 | NCBI WGS metagenome assembly CENJ01 (sample SAMEA2619531, study PRJEB7988) | marine metagenome | biome: marine biome (ENVO:00000447); feature: surface water layer (ENVO:00002042); material: "saline water (ENVO:00002010), including plankton (ENVO:xxxxxxxx)" | depth 5 m | reverse complement strand
ATCTGAAATTTTATCAACCATTTCATCAATATTAACATTAGGATCACTATCAAGCTGATTACCGATAAAAACTTTCATATCTTTAACAAATTCATTAATATATGTATCATTCATAGTAGAACCCATTTTATACATTTTAATAATATTGGCAATAATAATTCAATTTTTTATGATAATATATAATATATGAAAGGAGGTGGAAATGTATTTTCAGGTAATAGAATAATGCCAGAAAGTGAAATACAAGAATTTATATATATAAAAGTGACATTATTAACAAATTATCAAGATGTTTTTATGATATCAAATCCATCAGGTAGTAGACTCCATAATTATCGTGACTTCAAAGTAGAAATAGTGAATAGTGATGAAGAAGGAGATATTTATGTATTTGCAAATAATGGGTTTTTACTTAATGATGTCCAAATGAGTATAAATTTTAAGCAAGATGAAATGGATAAAATTCAAAGAGATAGATATTATCATGAATATATTGATGAATATAAAGTTTTACAAATGGAAAAATGGAAATTAGAAGCAATACGTTTTTTTATAAATAATCAAGTAATAAATTTTAATCCAGACAATATTAATGTTATGGCACCTAATAATTTTAGTAATGAAGTTGTGCCTTTAGAAAATCATGACAATGAAAATTATCAAGTAGCAAGATCTGTTACACCAAGAAGAAGAGGAGGAAAAAAGAATAAAACAAGGAAAAATACAAATAAAACAATACATTTTAAAGATCATCCGGATTTTACTCCAAATTTAACACCAAGTCAAATATTTAGATTGGGTTCATTTGGTGGAACTTATTGGAGACCAATATATTCAAAAACAAATAAGAGAAATTATAAAAATGTTCATAAGAAATATCCAAAATCTTGGTGGAAAAATATACCAGAAGAGAATCTCTCATCATCGGAATATGATATAAATAAAAATAAATACAAAGTAAAAGTAGGATTATCATTAGATTATTGGGAAGAGAAAAAATGGATGCATCCAGATAATCCATATGGATGGGTTCATTGGTATTGTGATTTTTATAATGGAAAAAGAGGTGAAGATGATAGAAGACAAATAGAGAGATGGAAAGGGCTAGCAGGACCAAAAGGTCGTTTTATGAGATTTTTAGTAACAAAAATACTGAATAAAGGTACAAAATATAACGATTTGTCTGTAAGTCCAAAAATAAGACAAGTATTGCAACATTGGGGTTATGTATTATCAAAAAAAGATTTTAATAACGAATTAATGAGGCGTAAAAATAATTCTTCATAAATTATATGTCCAACAATAATACCTTGTAATATTCCATTGTATTGATTATAAACAATAAGATTGTCTAGACCAATACATACTATAGTGGACAATGAAATGACAATTGTAGATTTTAAAGGAGATCTTTTTAAATAAGATAAACTGGTTTTATAATGATTAGGAACGTGAATCAACAATAAATAGTAAAACAAAAGATCATTATAAAATGCACTTAAAATAAATAGTAATCCAATAGAACCATATCTAATATAAAAATTTTTGGATGGTACATCGTGTTGAAAATGAATAGCAGAGAAAAAGAAGAATAAAAAAGTAGAAATATTGTTAAAATGAAAATAATTTAATAATTCAAAACTGCCAACAGATAAAAGATTAATACCAACTAAAGGTTCAAATAATTTTAATTGATCAGCATGTACAATATCAGTAATTCCGTGAGGTGCAACAATGGCATTTGATGCAAATTTAATAAGTTTAGATTTTAATAACATATATTTAATTTACTATATGTTATTTTAATTTTTAACGATCTAAAGATCTAGTGAAACAACTTTTTTATCAGAAGTATTTCTTCTCTTAGATTTTTTAGGCTTAATATTACCTTCTAATTCTTTTAAACTGGTAACACTAATCATAGAATCTTCATCATTATTAACATACATATTGACATTGACTCTATTATCATCATTGTTAGTTGTTTTAGGAGGAGATTGAGGTGCAGGAGGAGCTTTAGGTTTTAATCCAGATAAAATATTATCAATATCAGTGTTTTTTGGACCAGTCATTTCTGGTCTTGTAATAGGTGTTCTAGCCTGTTCATTAATAGAAACATTATTATTTAATTCAACACCAGATTCCTTAAACATAGTATTCATAGCACTTTTACCAGCATTTAAATCAGGTCTATTTGTAGGTCTATCAGTAAACTGCATTGCACCAGGTCGAGTAGGAGGTTCTTGTGCACGTGTTTCAACCGGAGCAGGTGGTGGTCCATTAGAAGTGTTCGGTTTTGTATTTAATAATTCATCAGCAAATGCCATACCAGGAGTGTTTTGTTTCATTGATTCGACAGTAGCGTTGGTAAACATTCTCATTAATTCAGGAGATTGTTTGATAACATCATTAAAACCAGGTGTAGCAGAACTTAAAGCTTTATTACTAAAATGAACAACACTAGCACTAAATCCTAAACGTAATAATAGACTTAATTCAGGACTCATTTTACCACCTTTGTATTTATCATATAACTCTTCAAAAATCTCATTATAACTATCCACATCTTCACTAACAGATTCACCCCAACCATCAAGAGAAATACCAAAAGGATCAAAAAATGCATTACCATATTCAATAGTGTTGATAAATGTAATCATCCAATTTTGTTGAATCTTAACAGAATCTCTTTTTCTTTTATCTTCTAATGCACTTTCATATTCATCTTCAATATCTTCAAAAGAAGAGTCCATAGTAAGTCTAGATCCTTCTTTAACCCATCCTTTTTCTTGCCAATCATTTAATGATTTAAGCATAGTACGTTTTTTTCTTTTTTTATCTCTTTCACTTAAATTAACAGGTGTTGCAGAAGCAGTTTTATTAGGAACAGATGAGAATTTTTGAAATCCATCCCAAGTGTTTGTATTACCCATACTACCAATAGTGTTACTACCAATTTTGGAATCAGTATCCTCTAAAACAATATTAATATTTTCACTACTAGGAAATTCATCTTTCTTAATATCTATTTTTGGTTGAAAATTAGTAGAATCCAAATTAATAGTAGATAAATCATTAAGATCGTTTTCTAATTTATCGATATCACCAAGATCAATCTTAGTATTTTGTGTAGAAACCTTTTTTTCATTCATTAATAATTCAATTCCACCTCCAAAATTAGTTTCTTTTTTATCATCTAAATTTATACTTATTGGTTCTAATGAATCAAGATCTATAGATTCCATAATATTATTATTACATATAAATTATGTTTAAGTAGTACGCATATTTAATATTTTATTTTTTATTTTTCTTATTAATCCAAGAAATACCTTGTAAAAAACAATCAGCTAAATCATCTTTTTTATCTGTATTAAGGATGTCTGACCATTCTTTGTATATATCTTTTTCTAAATATTGCGAACAATGAAAAATAGCATCTTTTTTATTTTGTTTATAATTAGAATCTAAATTCTCATTTTCTTTTGATAATCCTTTTAATTTACCTGATGAAGAGATAAATTCAATTTGTATGTTATCATAATTCATAATAAAATATTGAGCTAACATTCCTTGTATAGTTTTCATTCTATTAGCAATGGGAGAGATTTGATTTTCAATAAGTACAACATCAATATTTTTCATAATAGGAATATTATTAAAATTAAGTTTAATACTTTTACCAATTGAAACTAAATCCACATCATTTGCTTTTATTTTTTTATTATTAATAATTTCAAGAGAATTATTTTCATAATGTTTGTTAATTTTTTCAATAATAATATCTCTATTCATATTATCAATATTAATAAATAACATATTAGCAATTTTAATTAATTCATCTTTTTTTTGTTTTTTAAAATATTGTAATGTAGTTTTTTTGGATGGTATAATAAAACCAGAATTTTTAGCGTGTGTATTACAATAAAAATTATTATTTTTAACAAATTTGGCAGTTTTACCACAAATTTTTTTATTTTTACATGTTTGATTACAGGTATGAGTGACAGAATTAGTTTGAATTAAATTAATAACATTCCAATCTTTAATAATAGGATTATTAGGATCAGAAGAAGTATCCAAAATACAATAAGCCATATTCTTAATACCTATATCAAAACTAGCAATCATCAATATAAATTTATATACAAACAATTTATATTGATAGTACGTATTTAATGAGAATTTTTGTAATTAGTATGATTTCTATCCATAATTTGGGTACCATTTCTAATTAAATATTGTCTATAATCGTGACTAGATTGAATATCTTCAGCTCTTACTAATGATCTATTTTCTTTTTCTTTATCAGGTAAATATGGTTTAACATCTTTATGTTTTTTTCCATCGAATTTTGCATATTGAGTTTCTGATTTGAACATATATATATAATTTATAAAATATATATTTATTAAAAATTTTCATCATCAGAGGTTTTATCATTTTCTTCTAAAAGAGAAATTAAATCATTTTTTCTCATTTTACTTGTGTTTGTAGCTAAACCTTTAGATATTACCAATTGTTTCAATTCACTAAGATTTAAATTTTTGTATTCTTTTTTTTCTTCTTCCTTTGCTACCTCAACCAATTCATCTACTATTTCACTTTCTTCAACAACAATTTTTTTAATTTCCTTAGGTATTGTGATCTTGTCATTTTCTTCATTGTCAAACTGACTATCTTCATCTTCATCTTCATCTTCTTCATCATCGCCGTCTTCATCAGGATCTTGTCGAATCATTTCAATTTCATCATCAAATTCTTCTTCTAAATCTTCTGTATTAATTTCATCATCATCTTCATCATCAAAATCATCTAAATCAATATTATTAACTAAATTAGAATGATCAATATCATTTAAATCAATAAATTTATCACTATGCTCATTCGTTTTAGAATCAAAATTAGTTGTTACGTTTAAAGGATGCATATTTAAAGGATAGGGATTATCTTTTAAAGAATTTAATTCTTCAGCTAAAGATCGAATAATAGAAAACAATTTATCATTTTTCTCTTCCATACTAGTAATTCTATTTTTAAAGTGATAAACCAATAAAAGAATTAGTACAAATGTTGTAGCTAACATCAAAAAGAAAAAACTTTCAAAAATACTAAATGCTGCCATTTATTTTATAAATATATAAAAAACATATATTACGAACGAACATCTATAAAAACTATCTCTAATAATATTATATAATGGAAAATCAACCAGTAAAGACAAATATGGATTTTCAAAGTAGTGATAATTCATATCAAGAAAATAGTGGATTTTATAGTCCAAAGAATGTTGTAATTATAGTATTAAGTGTATTATTAATATTTTCTTTTTTAGGAATAAATTTGTTGGATATTCTCAGTAATTTCTTAAAATTATTAATTAAATTATTTGGTCCAATCGTTTCTCAATTATTATCATTAGTTGGTTATACAACTGGATCTTTATTAAATACATCAGCTGATGTAGCCGCAGATACTGCTAAAGGAGCAATAGATATAGCAGAAGGAACCATTCAAAATGTGGGAGATTTGATGATTAAAGCAAGTAAAGATGATATAAATTTAGGAGCAAGATCAGAATTAGATAGTGCATTATCAATGAAAACAATTAACAATGCAAATACGGATGTCTCTGAAAATCCAATTCAAAAACCTATTTCAGCAAATAAAGCAAATTGGTGTTTGGTGGGAGAATACCAAAATAAGAGAAAATGTATTGACATAGCCGATCACGATAAATGTATGTCAGGACAAGTATTTCCAAATTTAGAGAGTTGTTTGAATAATAGTAATTAAATAGTATTTGTATAAATAGAGAATGGGTTGATATTATTTAGACTATAACCATTGAATAGAATATTATCAACATTACTGGATTGATTTTGATTAATGTTCATAATAACTTTAGAAGTCAAGTTTGTGGGTGTATTTGCAAATTGAATTGAAAGACCAAATTTGCATTTGATTTCATAAACAAATCCATATTCAGTAGGTAAATTTAAATTTTCAATATTTATGTTGAATAAATATTGTGCTATTTGAAATCTAGATTGTTCAGATGTAATACTAGGAATAGTAAATGATAGATTTCCACTTAAATCAGAGAAATTATTTGTAAAAGTAGTAGAAATTTCGGAATTATTAAAAAATACTTTCAAATCAAATGAATTGAGACTTACATCACAAGTATTATTATTAGATAAATCACCTTCAATATTAATACCAACAGGAAAATTAAAATTAAAATTGGTAGTATTTGGATTTTCTTGTCCAATAGTGAGAGAATATAATTTTGTAAAAGAATCAATAGGAGTGTTTATGTTAAAATCAGCAAAATAGTTCCAATTGAAATTTTCAGTTTCATTTGTAAGCGAATAAACATTTCTGTTGGATTCATAATTGTAAAGAGGAATCGAATTATCTAATTGAAGAGATATAACAGGTCCAGGAACATCAGAAGAAGTTGTAGGCATAGAGATAGATTCATTAGAAAGGCAATTAGCAAATTGAGTTTGAACATTTTTGGTACCTCTCATAAGTCTAGCAAAGTTTTGTTTACTGGTAGGTACACCACCAGTAGTATTTTTTTTATATTTTAATATTTCAGCTTTTCTTCTCATATTTAATTGTTCTTGTGTAATATTATTTCTAGTGGCATTAGGATCATCTAAAGTAGAATCAGTATATGGAGAAAATAATTTAAATCTTAATGAAAGATTTTTAGAATTTTGCAATCTATTAAATTCATCATTAATAGAGGAAATGAGATTAGAATTACAACTAGGATCACTTTGTAAATAACCAGGTAATACTCCTTTACTAACGTAATCAGTAGTACTCATATAATAATATAATATTATATGAAATTAATTTGTATCAACATACCAAGTATTAGATAAATAATCATAATTTCTATTTTTATCAGCATCAGCAGATCTTAAGTTAGGACCATTATAAACAATATTTTTAAGTTGGAAAACATTTAATGCACTATCAAAATATCTTAAATCAGATAATTGTCCAGAGAATCCCCCATCTTTACATACGTAAACATCACCATAATTTTGTTTAGGAAGTGATTCAAATGTAACTCTTTTAACAACAGTTCCGTTAATATAAATATCCATAATTTTATTTTGTACTCTTATTGCTAAATGGAACCACTTTTTAGTAGGAATATCATCAATAATAATTATTTCTTTTGGTGTCTCAGGATCAACTGTGTCCATAACAATTTGTAATTTATTTAGAGCAATTTCATTGTTAGTAAATGTTCCAGTATCATTATCTGTTAAAAAGTAAACAGCAGGTCCATTACCACCAGCTTCATATGTATCTACATCTTGTTCATAAGTAGTAGTAGTAGTACCATTACTATTATTAACAATAGGAGCAATTTTATTTGTTGTTAATCCTTTACTAAAAACGTGTTGATTTTGTCTATGATATTGATTATTAATATCTTGGTGTGCATCAACATTAACACGTTTTAACCAAACGCTCCAAGTAAATTCAATACCTTTAGATTCGTTGTTAGATCTGTAAATGGTAACAGAGTTTCCTAACTTAGGATCTTGAGTAATAACTTTAGATTCATAACCATTAATTAAACCTTTAATAACATATGGATCTTTGGTTGGAGTTACAAAATAAGAAATAATATAGATTCCTAAATTAAAAAGTATCATAAAAACGATCAATACTAATAATAAAAAAACGAACTTAGCAATTAAACTATTAGAATCTAAAAATTCATTTCCAAGAGTAGATGCGTCTTTAGAACCAAAATCTTTAACAGATTCATTAATAGAATCTCTCACACCACTAAATGTATTAGATGCAGAATTTAATGAATCTTTTGCAGTATCAGCAGCTGCTTGAAAATTATATCCACTATTTAATTGTTGTCCAATAGGTCTATTAATATCCATTATATATATATAATTATAAAGTATAATTTAAAATTATATAAATTAACCTAATAATAAGAATTTGGATGTTTCGACATTATCTTTTGTAATAGCAAATTTAACATTAAAATTACCTAAAGCATTACCTAAATTAGATCCACCATTACCTTCCATATATTTATCATGTGCAGTCTTAGGATCAGTAACTCTAGGATTACGTTCAAATTTAGATATATAACAATCCCAAGTGCCAAATGTAATGAAGTCATCTTCAGTTGTTGCAATACTTTGAGCAGCTGGGTTATTTGGATCAGAAAATTGTACAGATTTGACAAGTTTACCATCTAAATAAATATCGGCAATTATATTATCAATACTAATTAAAACACAAACCCACTTTTGAATAGGGAAATTATTTGTAATCTCAATAGTTCGTGCTTCAGGTCCATTACCTTTATTAAAAGTAATAGCTCCCCCGCTAGTTTCTTTTATTCCGTGTATAGTAGCTTTTAAAGTAGCGCTATTACTATCAAAGTGAAGATGGACATCATTGTCTCTACTAAATATAATTTTCTCTTGACCTGTACTCCAAGAAGCGACATAAATCCAAACAGAATAAGTAACATTAGAAGCATTAGGTATAGACAAATCACTTCCTTGAATATCTTGTGGTCTTTCACTAGCTAAATGCACTTGTTTAGTCATTTTAGTTTTACCAGTAAAGTAATCTTGAAAAATCATATAAACAATAACTAAAATTAAAACAACTCCTAGAATAATGATTATTGTATTCATCTATATATTTTTACAATATATTATTTACTGGTGGATTTTTATTAATTAATAAATTGTAATAAGTGGTAATTTCAAAAGGTGTAAGAGTTTTATCATAATACATAATATTACAAATAGAACCATCTAAATCTTTATGTCCCCTTTTAATTTTATCTTGATTATCAAATTTAAATTCATTATTATCAATATTAACGCTTTTAGTTAATATACCATTAACATAAATGTGTGTTTTTTTTCCATCATAAACAAATGTTAATTGATTCCATTTTTGATTCAACATATTAATATAAACAATTTGATCAACATTATTTTCACCAGCAATAGTAATTTTGTATGTATCAGAAGTAGATCTATAATAAGTATCCTGAGATTGAGAATTATCAACACCTAAATATTCAACTTTAGGTTTATATCCAGTAGATTCTGAACCATATTCAAAAACTCTTTTAGGAACACTACTATTATGATGTTGATTTAAATATATCCACATAGAGATTGTATATGTTTGAGATTGTTTGTATGTTTTGAATCTAGTATCATTATTTTTATAAACAATATTATCTCTATTGATTCTTGGTAAATTGTCATCATTGAGTAAATTTTCATCAACAGCTTCATTTAAAAAAGTAGGTTTGTTTTGTAAAGTAATTCCGTGATCAATAAGTTTAGATCTTAATAATCTAGGAATATAAATATAAACTAAAATCAATAAAATTTGAAAAGCTAATAAAACATAAACAACGGGAGATGTAATTTTGAATTGATTTTTAATATATTCAAAAAGATCACTAATCAAACAAGGAATAAAGAAAATGAGATTAGTGAACCAACCTAAAATTCCATCAATTCTTCTAATTCTATCAGCAAAAATATTGTAAAACATAGCTAATCCAACAAAAATGATTAATAAAAGAAATAAAAAGAAAAATAAATTAATATAACTCTGATAAAAAGTATCTAAATAAGAAATAGTTCCATAAATATAACCAAATAATAATATCATTAAAATAATAAAAACAAAAATACCAAAATAATATGCATTAGTGGATTTTCCAGTAGTAACTAAATATATAAGAATAATTTGATGTAAAACAATTAATCCAATATTAATAAAATATCTAGTATCTTCTCCAAAATAATCCATATTTTCATTGTTAGATGCTTGTGTTAATAATATACCAGAAACAATTACAAAAATAAAAAGAAAAGCATAAATAACAATATTAATAATATTATCTTTTAGTTTATCGGTATTAGTTAAATTTTGAATACTTTGTCTCAAAATACCATTATCCATTTATACACTATATATTGATTTTAATTATTAATTAAAATAAATAGATTAAAGATTTTCTAATGCAGTTTTTTTGCCGTGACAATCTCTACATAAAGCGACTAAATTATCAATATGATTGCTACCACCATTTTCAAGTCTAATAGTATGATCAACTTCAAACCAAGCAGGTAATTGTTTTTTACAATCACCACAACACCAATTTTGTTTAGATGCAACGAATTTTTTTTTAGTTTCACTAACAGATCTTTTGGTAGATTTACCACCTGAGTTCATAATACGTTGTTGATATTGTTGATTGGAAGGAGGAGCAAATTGAGAGTTAGGTTGTATGATGGATTGAGGATGATTAGCAAAATTTTGTTTTCTAGTAATATCAATGATAGGATTAATAAAACTAGATGTATTTTTATCAACTGGTAAATATTTAAGATATTCATTGGATGAGTCAATAATATCTTTAGCTCTTTCCGGATTTTTCCGTAATAACCAACACATAGAATAACCAGCAATAGCAACACCAATCATTTTATAATATTTTGTCCAACTAAGAGCTAATTTTAAAAATTTGCCATCTGTATAAATATTACCAATAACTAATAATGTTACAATAATAATTACTATTTCAAATCTCATTATTCTTTATACAATATATAGATTAAAAAAAATGAAAAAAGTGTAAAACTTAAATAAAGATGATGTTTTTTAATATGTAATTTTTCACTAAGTAATACTTGTTTAGGTTTGTAATGATCTCTATAAAGTTTTTCAGATTCTTCAAAAGAGATTTCTTCTTTATTTAATTGACTATTAATTTTATTGTGAATAAAATGCATCCATTTTTTAAAAGACTCTTTTTTGTCTAAATAAGGAGTGACGGGATATTTATCAAGAATATGGCTAAAGTTATTAGCAATTTTTTCGTTAGGAATAAACATAGGAATGTTAATAATTAAATCATAATATTTTCTTTTAGTAACATCATTTGGATACAATGGATAAGTATTAGTAATAGTGTGTAAAAAAAACCAATAATGTGGTCCCCAAACATCAGGATTATAATTCATAAATAAAGTATATAGAATGTATTTATTAAATAAAGTAGTATTAATCTTAAATAATGGAAAATCAATATTGTAACAATTGTGGAAAACTAGGACACATATTAAGCCAATGTAAGATGCCAATAACAAGTATAGGAATAATAGCATTTAGAAAGAATAAGAATAAATTTGAATATTTAATGATAAGAAGGAAAGAGACATTGGGTTTTATAGATTTTATGCGAGGAAAATATTTAATACAAAATAAGGATTACATTTTAAATATGATAAAACAAATGACAAAATATGAAAAGGAGAATTTATTAAATACAGAGTTTGAGGTTTTATGGAAAAATATATGGTCAGAATCTTATTCACAATATAAGTCAGAAGAAATAATAGCAAAAGAGAAATTTAACAATTTGAAGAATGGTGTAATAATAAATGATGAGATGTATGATTTAAAATTATTAATAGAAGAATCAAATAATTATCAAGATTGGGAAGAGCCAGAATGGGGATATCCAAAGGGACGTAGAAATCCATATGAAAAGGATTATGATTGTGCAATACGTGAATGGACTGAAGAGACAGGTTTTAATAAAGAGCATTTAATAAATGTGCAAAATGTAATGCCATTGTATGAAATATTTACAGGATCAAATTATAAATCATATAAGCATAAATATTTTTTAATGTATATGGATTACAAGAACACAGAGAATTTGAATAATTATCAAAAGACAGAAGTAAGTAAAATGGATTGGTTTGACATAGATGAATGTAGGAAGATGATAAGACCTTATAATTTAGAGAAAATAAATTTAATAGAGAATGTAAATCGTATATTAACGAAACATAATATATTTATGGTATAAAAAAATTAAATACGATAATATATGTAGTTATAATATAGCTTATAAATACATATGACAACAATAGAACCTTGTCCGTATGGTTATTTTAGACCAGATAAAGATTCAGAGTGTAAATTAAAGACATTGGGAAAATTTAAAAAAAATGATGATAAAAAAACAAGATTTATTCCTTTAAAATTTAAGAATATGTTATCACCAGAATATTTTAAAGCAGAATTTGAAGATAAAATCACCAAATATGGTAATGACTGGAAACTAACTATTTATGATGAAGACAAATATAAAATGATTCAAATATCAAGTGGTCAAAGTGACATAGAGTTATTAAAAAAGCCAAGAATAAAAATATTAAACAAAACAATAAAAATAGTAGAAAATGAAACTTTAGATAAACCAGTAGTAAAAGATATAAAAATAAAGAAATTAAAAAAGAAAATAATAATAGGTGATGTTATTGAAAAAGATAATTTGGATTTTGATGAATCTTATTTAAAATATTTATATCCAAGATTAAATGATGAAAAAAAAGATGATGATTTTAGTAGAAAAATATCTAAATTTAAAGAATTCTCTAATAGTACCTTTGATGGTTCAGTAAAAAGTATAATAGAAGAATCAAATAAAATCTGTAATGAAGAATTTGAATTGTCCCCTCATCAATTATTTGTTAAAAATTATTTATCATTTAATACTCCTTACAATAGTTTATTGTTGTATCATGGTTTAGGATCTGGTAAGACTTGTAGTGCAATAGGAATAGCAGAAGAAATGAGAACATATATGAAACAAGTAGGAATAAAAAAACAAATAATAATAGTAGCATATCCAAATGTGCAAGATAATTTTAGATTACAATTATTTGATGAGAGAAAATTAAAACAAGAAAATGGAATATGGACAATAAATTCTTGTGTAGGTAATTCTCTCTTGAAAGAAATAAATCCCACATCATTACAACAATTAACAAAACAAAAAATAATAAATCAAATAAAAAATATTATAAATCAAAGTTATTTGTTTATGGGATATAGTGCTTTCTCTAATTATATTCAATATAAAATAAGTGTACCATCAAAAACAGGTACAAAAAGTGAGAACCAATTGTTGAGAATTAAAAAAATTAAAATGTTTTTTGATAATCGACTTATTATCATAGATGAAGCACATAATATGAGAATAACAAATGAAAATAAGAATGATAAAGCAGCAGTTTTATTAATGGAATTAGCAAAATATACAGATAATATGAGATTATTGTTATTATCAGCAACACCTCTATATAATTCTTATGAAGAGATCATTTGGTTAACAAATTTAATGAATATGAATGATAAGAGAAGTTTGATAAAAATCTCTGATATATTTGATAAAGAAGGACATTTTAAAAAACAAAAAATAAATGATGAGATACCAGAAGATTTGTTAAAAAGAAAATTAACAGGTTATGTATCATATGTATCTGGAGAGAATCCATATTCATTTCCAGTGAGAATATATGCCAATAATAGTGATTATAATGAATCATTTCAATTAGAATTGCCATCAATACAAATGAATAATAAAATATTGGATGAAAAATTGGGAAAAATGAGAGATTTTTTATTTTATAATGAAATAGGAGAATATCAAGAGAAAGTGTATGAATTATTGATGTATAATATGATGAATCATAAGAGAGAATTATTTACAAAAATGGGAAATAAGATAGAATTACCAATGTTTGAGAATTTAGATTCATTTGGTTATGCTTTATTACAAAAACCAATTGAATGTTTGAATGTGGTATATCCAAATACAAATTTTAATTTTGAGAAATATCCAAATGAGAAAGAGGATATTGATAGTTTATTATCTCAAATGATTGGTAAAAATGGATTAAATGAATGTATGAGTTATAAAGAAGTAGTAGATAAAGATAAACCAATGAAATTTAATTTTGATTATAAACACAAAGAGAAATATGGAAAAATATTCTCTCCAGGAGAGATTCATAAATATAGTTCAAAAATCTCAAATATTTGTAATATAATTAAAGAAAGTGAAGGAATTATTTTAATATATTCTCAGTTTATTGATGGTGGAATCATACCTGTAGCCTTAGCTTTAGAAGAGATGGGATTTACAAGATATTCAAGTGAATCTTATATGAAACCATTATTAAAAGAACCACCATCTCAGAGAATAGATGCAATAACAATGTTACCAGAAAATGGATCAGGAGATTTTACACCAGCGTGTTATACTATGATAACAGGAGATAAGAACTATTCTCCATCAAATGATGAAACATTAAAATATTTAAATGATTCATTAAATGTAAATGGAGAGAAAGTAAAAGTAGTTTTGATATCAAAAGCAGGATCAGAAGGTATAGATTTTAAGAATATAAGACAAGTTCATATAATGGATCCTTGGTACAATATGAGTCGTATAGAACAAATAATAGGTAGAGGTGTTCGTTATAAAAGTCATTGTATGTTACCATTTGAGAAGAGAAATGTAGAGATATTTTTGCATAGTACATTATTAAAAAATAGAGAAAATGAATCAGCAGATATGTATGTGTATAGATTATCAGAGAAAAAATCAATAAAAATAGGTAAAATAACAAGATTATTAAAAGAAATCTCTGTAGATTGTGATTTGAATATAGAACAAACAAATCTCACAATGGATGATTTATTAAAGAATGTAGATAATAGAGAGATTCCAATAATATTATCAAATAAGAGAGAGAAAGTGATAAATTTTGGACATAAAAAACATACAGCAATATGTGATTATATGGATAGTTGTAAATTTAAATGTAACGAATCTCAGAAAACTATAGAAAATGAACTAATAGAAACAAATTACAATGAACAATTTATAGTAATGAATAATGATATAATTTTAAAGAGAATAAGAGAATTGTTCAGAGAGATACCATATGGAAATAATGGAAATCATTTTATAAGTATAGATCAAATGTTGAAATATATAAATGTATCAAAAAAATATCCATTAGAACAAATATATCACGTGTTGAATTATTTAATAAACAATAGAGAGAATGTAATGGATAAATATGGAAGAATAGGCTATATAATAAATAAAGGTGAATATTATATTTTTCAACCAAAAGAAATAACAAATGAAAATTCATCAATATTAGAGAGAACAATGCCAATAGATTTCAAAGAAAAATCAATAACGATTGATTTATCAAAAATAAAAATACGTGAAGATGAAAAAATAGATAGTTATGAAACAATATTAGAGAAAATGAAAAATAATTTTAATATTGCATTCTCTCAAAATACAAAAGATGATAAAAATTGGTATAAGATATTCTCTTCATTATTACCTCATTTAACAAATAATTACTCAATATCTCTAGAACTATTAAAAAAATATGTGGCAATTCATTTAATAAATTCAATTTCTTTTTCAGAGAAAATCGTAGTATTAAATAAACTATATAATGGATCATCTCAGAATGAAGTGGAAATATACATAAGAAAATATTTTGATAATATATTAATATTGGATAATTTAGGTGAGATATCAGGATTTGTTTTTAGTGAGAATCAAATAGAAATACCAAAAATATACATAAAAAACACAGAGAATAATTTTGAAAAAGCTCAATTCTCTGAATCAAAAGTAATTTTAGATTCAAAATTATATGTAGAGAAATATGTAATAAATAAGAATTATTTAAATAGAATCATAGGTTTTTATGCAAAAAATGAAGATGATAATTATAATTTTAAAATAAGAGATTTGAAAGATAGTAGAAATAAAAAAGGTGCAAGAGTAGATCAAGCAGGAACAAAAGATATATTGTTAAAATTAAATGAAATAATTGAAAATTCTCAGTACACTATAGAGAGAATAGAAAATGATAATAAAGAAAAACATAAAAATAAGATAGTTTTTAGATCATCATCTCAAGTAGAACCATTTATATTGAATAAAAATCAAATAGTAGTTTTAATGGAAATATTAATATTATATTTCAATGATCTCAAGAAGGGTGGTAAAATATGGTTTGTTAATTATGAGCAAATATTAATAAATAAATTGGATCAATATACGAAATAACTTGTATAATTATGAAAAAATTGATTATATTAAAAACAAATAAATATAAACATATATATATATTTGTATAAATGAGTAAACAAGATAAAATATATGGTGTGTACATTAAGTCCGTTTTAGAAAAAAAAGTAGTATTAACAATAAATGAAATAGGATCAAATATAAAAGAAGTATTGGAAAACAAATTGTCAGAATTAATTGAAGGAAAATGTATAACAGAAGGATATATAAAACCAAAATCAATAGAATTATTAACACATTCATCAGGAATAATATGTACAGATCAAATAGAATATAATGTAGTATTTGAATGTATGATATGTTTTCCAGTAGAAGGACAAAAAGTAGAATGTGTAAGTAAAACAATAACAAAAGCAGGTATACACGCAGAAGTAATAGATAATGATAAAAATGTTCCAATTCATGTATTTATAGCAAAGGATCATCATACAATGGATTCTTATTTTACATCAATAAGAGAGGATATGAATTTAGTTGTAAGAGTAATAGGAATTCGTTATGAATTAAATGATCCATATGTGTGTGTAATAGCAAAATTATTGAATCCAGAATATTTAAAAGAAGATAAATCAATAAAGATAAAAAATAAGAAAATTAAAATTGATTTAAATATAAATAATTAATTATTAATAAATGGATTTGGAAAGTTTAAAAAGTAGAATAGAAAATATGACTAAACAGAATCAGTTGGAAATATTAAAAATATTAAATAATTATGAGACAAAATTGAATGAAAATAAGAGTGGTGTGTTTGTAAACTTATCCTATTTGCCAGATAAAACATTGGAGGCAATAAGTGAATTTATAAAGTATATAGATGAGCAAGAAACAAATTTAAAAATAGTAGAAGATCAAAAGAAGGAATTTCAAGATAATTTTTTTTGTGAATCATAAATAATATATAGAGAATATTCAATAATAATAATATGAAGTACTTTCATATTATTGTAGCAGTTAGTAGAGAAAATAATGGTATAGGAAAAGATGGACAATTATGTTGGAAAAACAAAGAAGATATGGATTTTTTCAAAAATACAACAACAAAAACAGAAGATATAAATAAAAAGAATGTTGTAATAATGGGAAGACATACATTTGAAAGTTTAAGAGAGAATCCATTAAAAAACAGAGAAAATTTCGTAATATCTCAGAAAAAATACAAAAATATATTATCTTTTTCAAATTTGGATCAATGTTTAGAATTTGTAGATGAAGATCCAGATGTGGAATCAATATTTGTGATAGGTGGAGAGAGATTGTATAGAGAAGCAATAAACAATAAATTATGTAAATATGTTTATTTAAATAAAATAGATGGTACTTATGAATGTGATACATTTTTTCCTGAATTAGGAAATGATTTTAAATTAAAAAGTTATAATGAATTAAGTGATAAAGTAGTATCATATATATATGAGAAATTGAAATAAAAAATAAGTATTAAAGTAATATAACAAGTGTAATGACATTTTATACAAAATATTTTGAAGATGTATCAAATTTGAATATAAATGATTATAATGATTTTATGTTAAATGATATAGAATATAATAAAATAAAGTTGAAAAAAATGGATAAATTAAATACATCGATCATAATAGAAAAAAGAGAAGAATTCATTGGAGATGTAACTTATCCAAATAGAGAAGATTCATTATTTTGGTGTATATTTATCTATATAAATGGAACATTAGAATATGAAAAAATACAAAGGTCTTATCACAATATTATAATATCAGAGAAACAAAAGATAGGAAACTATTTTTCAAAAAATTTTAGAATAATGAAAGATCTAAATATAAAATTGACTCATAAAGAAATTCAACAAATTATATCAGATATAATGATAAATAATGAAGTAAATATAGATATGTTATATGCATTTTCAATTTATTTTAAACTAAGAATTTATATATTAAAACCAGATAAAGAATTATATGTAGATATAAAACCAGATAATGAAGATAATTTTGTAGTATTAGTAAAGAAAGGTAAAGAATATGGTATAGATTTAGATAAATTATTATATCAAAAATTGTATAGATATTTTAAATTAGAAAAATATAATAAACCATTAAAAGGAATATCATATTATAATATTGGTGATTTAAGAGAATTGGGAGACAAATTAGAAATACCAAATATAGAGAATATAAAAAATAAACAAGATTTATACAGAGAAATATATATTTATTGTTCAGATTTTTAAAATTTTATTTAAAGAATTTATTATTTCTAAGAACAAATAGAGGTTCTGTGTTTTTTTTGGATGGAAAGTTATATTCAAAATATTTATTTAATTCTTCAAAATAAATAGATCCTTCAAATTCTGAATGTTCTGTATTTACCCAATTCATAGAAATAGTTTTGAATTTTTCTACAAAATTGTATTCTTTGTTATAAAGATCAATAGTAGAACCATTTTTTGTAGGGAATGTTTTAAGTTTCTTAATAATATCAACAATAATTTTAACTTTTTCTTCTTTTGAATAATACATATATTTATATAATATTATTTTTTTATATAATCTGAAATATTAACATCATTAATATGACCAATACAATATTTATCTAATAAACTAATAGCATATTCATCTCCGTGACCTTTAATAGAATTAAATTCATCTGTTGCATCTTTTAAATGAAACTTTTTAAGAATTCTATTTCCGCCTGGATGACTATCAATATACTCAGTAACATCAAAATAGTGATCATCAATAATAACAATAGTTTTTTCCGTATTTTCCATATATAATACTTTTAAAATAAAAAATTGAATTAAACAATATAATATATATAACAATAATATATATATTATAATGGATAAGAACCAAGTGAAAGATATGAAAGATGCAAAAGAACGTTTAGATATAATGCTTAAAAGGTATTTAGATGTGAATCCAATGGAAAAAATAAATAATAAAACAAATGAAATAGAAATGAGATTTGGAGGAAAATCAAAAGCAAAACCTATAAGTAAGATAGATTATGATAATGTTGCCAAAATTTTGTATCAATATGGATTTAAGCCAGAAAATCCAAATGGTTTTCATAGTTTACGTATAAAGCATGAATACACAGATATAAATACAGGTAAGAAGAAGATGTCAAATATTCGTTCAGAAATAGTAGGTATAGATTTAATACAAGAGTTTTGTAAAACAAATAGTTTACAAAAATTATTAGATTTACCATCGATGAATTTTGATAAATTAAAGTTTACACAAAAAACCTTACCTAAGAATGGCGAAGAATTCATATATCCAGTAACTTTTGAAGATTTTAATATGATGATATCTTATCAATTGGAACAAAATTTTACATCAAGAGATAACATAGTAAATTCTTATATAAGAAAATGGTCAGATTTATTAAAAACATATCGTTTAATAAATCGTGTTCGTTTTGTTCATGAGAGTTTACCAATATTTGCAGATCTGAGTATAATAAAACAATCAAAGACAACAAATAATGGAAAGGTACCAATGAAAACATATACTATACAACAATCAGAAATATTTGATTCATTAGAGAAGTATGATATAGAAATGGAATTAGATAATTCAAGGATAGGTTTAGGTACTAGTTATAATACTTTACAATCATTAAGAGATTTAATAAAAAAAGTAATGAGAATAGTGTTAAGTGGTTTACAACAAACAAATTATCCAATATCTTATAAGGAAGAGAAAGATTTAAAAGTGGACTATATGAAATTGTTACACGGAGAAGGTTTTGAAAAAATAGAGAAACCAAACATAGGTCCAGAGAATTTTATAGGTCCAAATTCAGTGACATTATTAGTAAAACATTTAATGGATTTAGAAGATATGAAAATACCTAATATTAAAAAGAATTATACAGTAACAGATAAAGCAGATGGAGACCGAAAGATGTTGTTTATAAATGATGAAGGAAATATTTATTTAATAGATACAAATATGAATTTAACATTTACAGGTGCAAAGACAACAAATTCGGATCGTTTTATGAGTTTATTAGATGGTGAACATATAAAATGTGATAAAAACAACAAAGTAATAAATTTGTATGCAGCATTTGATTTGTATTATATTAACAAGAAAAGTATAAGAGATTATCCATTTGTTTATAGTGAAGATGATGAATTGTTGGAAAAGAAACCAAAATATAGATTAAAACTATTGAATGATTTTGTTAGAGAATTAAATCCTAAAAATATAATGAATTCAGAATTACCTTGTAGTATAAATATAATAGTAAAGAAATTTGAGGCAACTTCTTCTGAGAAAACCATATTTGAATGTTGTTCAAATATATTATCAGATGTAAAAGATAATGTTTATCAATATAATACAGATGGATTAATATTTACACCATCTAATAAAGCTGTAGGAAGTGATGTAATGGACGTAGCTTGTCCTTTAAGAAAAACAACTTGGGAACATTCATTTAAGTGGAAGCCTCCTGAATATAATACAATAGACTTTTTGGTATCAATAAAGAAAGACAAAACAGGAAAAGACGAGATACATAATATATTTCAAGATGGAACAAATGTAACATCTTCAAACAATATAGTACAATATAAAACATTAATATTAAATTGTGGATATGATGAGAAAAAACACGGATATTTGGATCCATTTAATGATATAATTAATGAAAAAGAAATGAGAGATGTAGATGATAATGAAAATAAATACAAAGCTGTAAAATTTCAACCAAGTAATCCTTATGATAAAAATGCGTGTTTTGCAAATATAATATTGAAACAAAATGGTAATCAATTATTATTAACAAGTGAAGAAAACGAAGTATTTGAAGAAAATACTATAGTAGAATTTAAATATGATTTGACAAGAGAACCAGGTTGGAGATGGGTGCCAATACGAGTAAGAAATGATAAAACTATTCAATTAAAAGAAGGAAGAAATCAATTTGGAAATCCATATCATGTAGCAAATGAGAATTGGCAATCTATACATAATCCAGTAAGTTTTGAAATGATAACAGAAGGAAAAAATGTACCAGACATAATGGAAAATTTGGAAGATGATGAAAATAGTAATATGGATGATGGTATTTATTATAATAGAGATGGAAACACAAGAAGTAGTCAAGCAATGAGAGATTTTCATAATTATATAAAACGTAAATTGATTACAAGTGTATCTGAACGTAAAAATAATTTAATTGATTATTCAGTAGGTCAAGGAGGTGATTTACACAAATGGATTCAAGCAAAATTGGATTTTGTATTAGGAATAGATATATCGCGTGATAATATCCATAATAGAATGCGTGGTGCTTGTGCAAGATATTTAAATGAATTAAAGGATAGAAAGACAATGCCAAGTGGATTATTTATAAATGGAAATAGTGCAAAAAATATAAGAAATGGAGATGCATTTAAACAACCATTTGGAAGTAAAAAGGATGAAGAAATAGCATTAGCAGTGTTTGGAAATGGAACAAAAGATATTGATGTATTAGGAAAGGGAGTTTATAAAAATTATGGAAAAGGAGTAGATGGTTTTGAAGTATCATCATGTCAATTTTCATTACATTATTTCTTTGAAAATGGAAAAACATTACACAATTTTGTGAGAAATTTGGCAGAATGTACAAAGACAAATGGTTATTTTATAGGATGTTGTTATGATGGTTTGAAAGTGTTTAATTTATTAAGTAATAAAAATATGGAAGAATCAATATTATTTCAAAAGAATAATAAAATAACATATCAATTAACAAAGAAGTATTCACAAACAGGATTTCCAAATGATGAGACAAGTTTGGGGTATGCAATAAATTGTTTTCAGGATACAATAGGAAAAACATATTGTGAATATTTGGTAAATTTTAATTATTTTGAAAGAATAATGGAAAATTATGGATTTGTGTTAATAAGCGAAGAAGAGGCAAAAAATATGAATTTTCCAAATGGAACAGGAATGTTTGAAGAGTTGTATGTACATTTAATGGAAGAAATAAAACAAAATAAGGATTTGAAAAAGAATTATAAAAGTGCTACATTAATGGATGATAATGAGAGAACAATATCATTTTTGAATCGTTATTTTATATTTAAGAAGGTAAGAAATGTAGATGCAGAGAAAATAATGAACAATGTATTTTCAGAACCAAGTGAGGAAAAGGAAATAGAAGAAGAGAAAAAAGAAGAAGTTATAAAGATAGAAGAAGAGAAAAAAGAGGAACCACAAATAAAGATAAAAGCGAAGAAAATAGTAAAGAAAAAGATTAAAATAGTAAATTAATAATACTATTAAAAAACATTTAAACCTAATTGTTTAATATTATAATAATACAAACTTATTATGATATATTTTTTATTACCAAATGTGAATCCATTTACAAGTCAATCTTTAAAATGTTCGAAAACAAATAAAAAACCCAAACCTTATATATCGAATTCATTGTCTAATTATTTGTATAATATAAAGATAAATATTGATAATTATGAGAAAGAGTGGGATTTATATAAGAAATATACAAATCCATTTGAATATATTAATTCTCATGTTCCAAATAAGAATAAATGTATATCAAAATATAAGCCATTATCAAGATCTTATTATAAGATGATAGAAATAATAGAAACATTTAATTTAGTAGAAATGAGTAAAGAAAAAATAAATACTTTTCATTTGGCAGAGGGACCTGGTGGATTTATAGAGGCACTAGTGAATAAAAGAAAAAATAAATTGGATAAATATGTAGGAATTACATTATTGGACAATAATGATGATTATAATATACCAGCTTGGAAGAAAAGTGAAATATTTTTGAAGGCAAATAGTAATGTTTATATAGAAACAGGAAAAGATAAAACAGGAAATATATTATCATATGAAAATTTGGAAGATATAATTGATAAATATGAAAAATTTGATATAATAACAGCAGATGGAGGATTTGATTTTTCAATGGATTTTAATAGTCAAGAAATAAATATAACACAATTATTGTATGGACAAATATGTTATGCCATATGTTTACAAAAAATGGGAGGAAGTTTTATATTAAAAATATTTGATAGTTTTATGAAGCATACTATTGATATGTTGTATTTGTTATCATCAGTTTATGGTGAAGTATATATTTCAAAGCCTCAAACAAGTAGATATGCAAATTCAGAGAGATATATAATATGTAAAAATTTTTTATTTAATAATTTGGATACTAAAAACATTAAGAAAGTATTAAAAGAAATAATAGATCTCAAAGAAGACGAATATATAGAAAGTTTATTCGATATAACTATTTCAAATTATTTTATAAACAAGTTGGAAGAATATAATGCAATTTTTGGTCAACAACAAATAGAGACAATAAATAATACTTTAAATTTAATAAATAATTCAAATAATAGTGAAAAAATAGATCAACTAATTAAAAATAATATACAAAGGAGTACATCTTGGTGCACAAAATATAACGTTCCACATAACGTTATAAGTCAAACAAATGTATTTTTATCAAATGATGAAGTAGAATTAAGCTAATCTATATTTAAATTTTCTTACTTTGCAAAGTTGACCATCTTTAAAGACGGGTGTTTCTGTCATAGGATATCCAATTTTATCTTTAATTGTGTATCCATATTCAGAAGATCCATAAGCAATGGCATTCATACTTTGTTTTCCAAAAGCTGTTCTAAAGCTAGATCCAACATTAGTAATATTATCATATTTTTTTCTAGCAATTAGAGAGCTAGAAGACACAGCAGCATTGGTGGCAAATTGATAATTTTTTGGTTTATAATGTATTTGATAATAAAGTTCTTGAATTTTGGATGGTAAGGATCCTTGAGTAACCTTAGCATAATCACTTGTAGGTGTAATATCAGTTGGGTAATTACCAACAGGAAATCCAGAAATGGATAAAAATTCGTTATTTAAAATTTCAATAGTAGGATAAAATTGGTTAATAGTACTAGGAATATTTAATGAAACCAAATCATATTGAGATGCATTATGAATGTTAGTGTCATACTTAACCGATTCGATGCTTAATGTATTATTATTTTTATTGTATAAAAATTTAAGAAAAAATTCTTTGCTTTTGTATGGTAATTTTGTAATAAAATGATTGTTATTAGCCATAGCATTATGTAATACATTATTAAGATCACCTAGATCATACATACCTTTTGGTAAAGTAACATTATAAGTAACGGAATCGAACCATTTATAGTTAAAAGTAGTATCTTGAGAAAGAGTGAATTTTTCGCAGCTATAATTAGTGTTAGAACTATAAATATTATCAGAAGCTAAGTATGAGCCAGGTTTTACACTAGTATCTCCTTTTCTTACGCTAAAATATTCATTACTTTGGAAAGATTTGTTGCGATTATTAAGGTATTGTCTAGTGTCGTGATAATAATTTTTAGTAGAATGAATGTCATATTTTTTTTGAGTCATACCAGAACTTCTAAGACGTCTAAGGGCATTTTTAGCAGGATCTAAAGTATTAACAGATGTACTAGTAGTATTAGGATCAGGATCATTAGCATTCAAATTGTTGCAAGTGATTGAATTATTAGGATAGAAAGATTTATTTTGAGATAAATGAATATCTTCAGTGATTGCTAAACCTTTAGAGCTATTAGTAGTAGATAATCCTCCAGGAGTGTTAATTTGATCAATTTTAACAGATATTCTATAATTGCAAGAGGGTGTTTGAGAGGATATTTCTCTTCTATAATTTTTCATAGGTTGAGCTCTAAAAAAGTCATTATTGCTGGAAGTAGTACGAGAGTTCAATTTAACAGATGAAGATAATTGACTTAAAGTGTTACCTTTCCATTTAATATCAGGTTTATTTTTATGAAATACCGTTGTCATTTTATATATTATATTATATATAATATATAATGAAATTTAATTTTACAATAAAAAATTGTGTTCTTTTAGTTATTATTCTAATATTTAGTGGAATGTTATTATGTGAATTAATGCCAAGTAAAGAAGGTATGAAAGAGGGTGCAGGTCATGAAGAAACTGATAAAGAAGAAGAAGAGGAAGAAGTTGAGGAGGAAGAAGTAGAGGAAGAAGAAGTAGAAGAAAAAAGTGAAAAAGTAGAAGAAGAAACAGATAAGAGCATAGAAGATTTAGAGAAATTAGAAAAAATATTAGGAGAATAAAGGAATATAGAAATTACATATGTGATATATTAATGAATATCATATATGATTTAGATGAATATGAAAAAAACAATGTCCATTTTTTAGATAAGAAGAAGAATATGATGATGGACGGAAAATTTACTAAATTATTGTATTCAAATGAATATTTTACTACAATAGGATTATTTTTGAATATAAATTTTAGTTTATTAATAACCACATCTCATTTAAATAATAGGTCATATATAAAATTAGAAAGAAGTAGTAATAATAATTTTATCATATCAAAAATATTCAAATTAGAAAAAGATATGCTGAATTATTATAAAATTCTATATGGTATTAACAAAAAAGAAACATATGCATTATCAAATACATTGAGTGATGGTAATTTAAAAATATATAGAAAAGATACAAAGAATTTATCAAATGTTGTATTGAAGATATCGGGAATATGGGAAAGCAATGATAGTATAGGTGTAACATACAAATTTATAGAAGGCTTGAATTGTAATTTTTAATGAAAACTCATATTTATAATAGGTTTTTTACTAAATACTTTATTACCTTTTCTAAGATCATAAGAGGATTTAGTATACTTATTTTCTTCTCTACCGGTATTAAAATTTGTAACATCAACAAATTCACCATTTATTTCATATGTTAGATCTTTT
>CENJ01036509.1_pt1 | contig 25835 bp, 28 predicted proteins | sample 356161 | NCBI WGS metagenome assembly CENJ01 (sample SAMEA2619531, study PRJEB7988) | marine metagenome | biome: marine biome (ENVO:00000447); feature: surface water layer (ENVO:00002042); material: "saline water (ENVO:00002010), including plankton (ENVO:xxxxxxxx)" | depth 5 m | reverse complement strand
CCGTCTTCGGTTCCGCAAGCCAAGACATTTACCGTGACGTCGCTGCAAAAGGCTTGGCCGATCGCCTGGGTCATGGAGGTTTTGAGCGTAAGCCAAGGCCGATAGGGCTCGAGCAATTCGGTGTGATCATCCGTGCTCGGCATGGCATTGGACATGCGCACAACGTCAGGGTGTCTGGTTTCGCTCAGCGGAGACGTCATATTGGCTGCGGGTAAAGGACGCAAGGATAGCAAGACCGATGCCCTTGGCGTTGAGCTTTATTCGGCAAGCCTGATAAACCCTGCATTTTGAATCATTGCCTTGCGCTCACGCTTCACCCCATTGTTGCTAGCTTGTAAGCTTTTGGCAACGGCGAGGTGGTCGGCTAGAGCAAGACTTAAATGAATCGATTCCCACAATACCCAAACTTGGTAGCGAAGGGCGAAGGCCCGCAGGACTACGACGTCGTTTACCTCAAGGATACGGATGTAGCGCTGCCCGAAACCATCAACTACCGCACCCGCTACGCCTACTTTAAGACCATTGCTCGGGGCGGGAAGTCCTTGATTATGTCCTGTAAGGACCTGCATCTGTCGCGCGTGGTCTGTTACAAGACGCTGCGCCCCGAGCTTGCGAATGACCCGGTGGAACAACAGCGCCTGCTCCGAGAGGCTAGGGTTTCAGCGCTGTTACAGCACCCCAACACTATCCCAACCTACGAAATTGGTCGGGACACAAAGGGACATCTCTACTTCACCATGAAGTTAGTTCATGGCTATACGCTGCGAGAGCTGTTGGAGTACCGAGAGCGGTATGACCTAGACCAGCTTATGGAGGTGCTGATCCAAATTGCCCGAGCCCTGGACTATGCCCATACCCACGGTGTCATTCATCGAGACATCAAACCAGACAACATTCTGGTCGGCCCCTACGGGGAAATTCTGCTCCTCGACTGGGGGTTGGCGAAGGTTTGGCACCCGGACGGTAGCGATGCCGAGACTGCGGGCCCAGAGGGTAACTTTGCGCCTGTGGGGCGTACCATGACAGGGTTCGGCAAGCTTCAGGGCAGCATTTGCTACATGTCCCCGGAACAAATAGAACGTGACCCAGGCATTGACGGCAGGTCAGATGTTTTTAGCCTTGGATCCGTGATGTATGAGGTCTTGACGGCCACTAATGCGTCCCAGGGAGAGACCATGGACGAGTTGATGCGCAGTACGCTGGAGGATGTACCAATCTCTCCCAGTGAGATTTCAAAGACCAGAATTCCCTCTCGTCTTGAAGAAATTTGCCTCTGGTGCCTTAAAAAGGACCCGAATGAACGCCCCCAGAGTGCTGCCGAGCTTGTGCGTGAGCTAGGGGAGGACTGGCGGTCTACCTAGGTAGAGGTGTCTCTGCAGGAATGATCTTGATCGCGATGCGGCGAAAGTCGATGGGGTGAGATTCGCTCTGCAGTGCAATGTGGCCTGAGGAAAGCTCGAGCCCTGCCCCACTATCACGACTTAGCATAGTATCGCCAAAACGCAGCACCTCTTCACCATTCACATAATGGACGAAGAGGTCACTGCCGCGCACCAAAAATTCCGCACGCACCCATTGGTCGCCGTCCAGCGTTGGGCTTGTGGAATAGTTGCAGTGGCTTCGAGCGTGCTTTATTTCGCCCGACAGGGTGACTTCTGTGCCGGGGCTGCAGACGTTGGCCGTTGGCCGTGCCTTACCGTTGTCTAGGCCACCGAGAAACTGAGCCTCTATGGCGTCGGGAAAGTCCTGGTCGATGGCCAGGCTAGTCGGCGCCTGAGCGTGGAGCATCACGCCGCTATTGCGACGAGCCCAGCCCGGACCGCCGGCAAGCTGTTCCCCTTGGAAGCGGTACTCCACCGATAGCCGGTAGTGATCAAAGGCTTGTTCAAAAAACAAGTGACCGAATCGGCCGCGAAAGCGGTCGTAGTTCTGATAGCTAACGCGCAGTAATCCGTCTTCCACGTGAAAGGTTTCAAGCGGATCTTCTCCCGCTTTGTATCCGCGGATCTTGGGCGTCCATCCGGTGAGGCTTGTCCCGTCGAAAAGTGCTACCCAGCCCTTCGACCCATAGTCGTCCGCCAGAGCCCCATAAGGCAGCCAAAGGACCAAGATCGTTAGCAAAATGTTGTGCATGGTGCCTCCCTCAGGGCAAAAGTGTCCAAACTTAGCGCCTGACTATAACCAGACGTAGGATGACCCGCACCAGCGACGTTTTTCCCGCTGTTGAGGCAGCGGGTAGTGGGTGAACTCCAAGCAGCTCATGTGATGCCGACATCAACATGAAAAAATGATTGATCTATTCTCGGTCGAGTACCGTTCAAGGAGCCAAACTAAGCCATGTGGTGCAAATTAGAGTCGCGTGTGTCCAGCGAGCATATTCAAAGCCTCGTAGAGCGAATTGGAAGTCTTGGTTCTGGCGATGAAGGCGAGGAATTTTTCCACAAAGAGTTTTTTTCAGCGCACCAAGACGCAGATGAAAACCGGGATATCCTGAAGGCGATTCATCTCGACGTCTGGCCAGAAATCGGGGAAAGAGCGGGCTTTGACAAGCCCGTGGTCGATCACGCTTCCTTACTGATTAAAAGAGTTGGGGGCGCTGCCACCGGCCTCCACCAGGACCGTGCCTATTGGGAAACGCGAGAGACAAAACCCACCTTCTTCTCCGTTTGGATCGCCCTAGAGACAATGACCGAAGAAAAAGGTGGATTGATGCTGTTTGGCCCTAACCAGGTCGACGCCACGCATCTTTCTAGCTTCAATCAAGGGTCACTGTTTCCCCACGAATATGTGGAGCATGCTCCAGGGGAATTTCCCCTGCTGATTGCCGAACCCATTGCCCCTGGAGTTAAGCAGTCCATGGAGTTCGTGGCCCTCGAGGGTGGAGAGGCCTTGGCATTCGACAGTTTTGAGCCCCATATGACTGGTCCTAACCAGGACGCGACGCCACGCCTCGCTATGAAAATAGCCTACTGCGAGGGCTCCAACAAAGCGCGCTATCTTATTAGCACGGATGAGCTCGAGGGTTGCGCCTGAGCCAGGACCCCCGGCTGGGGTTAGACGAAGTGCAGGCCCTCTTTGACGATCATAGAAACCAGCAACATCGTAGAGACAGCGAAGATACAGCCCCGCCAGGTAACATTATTGATGGTGAGCTGAATAATGCTGTGGATCACCCGTAAACCCACATAAGACCAGGCCAGCGCGATATGCGTCTCGTCGGTATGGTTCACAAGGAAAATATAGACAACCACGGCATAAAATAGGGTCGGCTGTTCGAAGATGTGATTGTAATTGTCGGTGATGTACCGCATCCGCTCAGGCAGATTTGGTCTGGCCGCATCGGAGTGCTTGGCCGCCTGCAGGTTGCCCCAATACTTTATGATTAGGGGTGCTCGAGAGAGAAGCAGCTGCAGGGCAATGACACCCGATAGCGCGATCATGCCGAACATTGGATGCAAGATTTCCATACCGTGGTTCCCCCTAACATTCATCGATGATGCCGCTGCTAACGGTTTAAATCTATCACGTTTAGCTGGCTATTACATGTTGGCTGTCGTTGCTTCCCAATAGTTATGCTACTGGGAACAGGAGTTCTGGAATGGCGGGCAGTTCATCTCGGTTCTAATCTGATGTCCCAAGGAAAGCCCCCACATTGCATACTCCATCAGGAATAACTGCCAATACCCCGGCTACTTCGCTCCGTCTCTAATACGCCGTCCGCGATAGACGGCGAGGTTATCGAAATAGGCGTGAACATCCTGGTAGTTGCCCCGAAAATCCCTGGGAGCCCAGCGCGGTTTATTACCCCCATGAAACGTACTGAAAAGGAAAGTGCTAATTAGAGATTTTTGTTCAGTTGCCGCTCGGAACTGAACATCGTCATGTTGAATCACGCGCTCCCCGTTGATGTAAATGTCCGCAAATCCATCTCTTGCGTCGGCTGCTCCATTCAACCGAACATGCAGTGAGACCGAGTAATACTGCTCCTTTTCAAACCGAAACTTTTGATTATATTTTCCCGTGCCGTATCGACCGTCCTTGTTCTGACAATATAGGTACGAGCGTACATGCCCGCCCTCCTTGAAGGTTACCCGAGCACTCCATCTAGCAGGCTGCATCGCCCTACCGCCAGTGATGGGTGCGTCAGGACCCAAACCATGGAGTTTCCCGCCTTTTACGAACTGAAAATCTTCATCGAACTTTACATCGTAGCTCAGCGTATATTCTGGGCCCCGCTCGCCTAGAAAAAGTCGCTCGGTAATCCGCTCGCTGCCTCGCGCACTTCCCTGATAGGTTGCCCTCAGCGCACGACTGTTGCCGACACCCTCGGATTCGACCACCTCAAGATACTGATTTTCCAATAGCAGCCCATACAGGCCGTTATTGCTAGCCTGTTCAAAGTCCTCTAGCAATACCGCCCGTTCGCGGGAATGGGTACTAAACGCCAGGCATCCGCCTGCTGTTATCAGCCACAGCAGGACATTTTTGATCGGCCTTTTGCGCAACACTATGTGTGTCCAGCAGGGAACACTGGTGACCATGGTTAATCGTTGCCTGATGGTCACGGTAAGTAGGCGGCAACTTGCATAGAGCCCCTCACTGCCCCAACGGCATACAGTCGCGATGCAGGGCTCTATAATAAATTGCCTGTTCTGGATGCTCATTGACGCTCTGGGTTAGCTCAGGCCGTCGACAAACCTTCTAGGTCGCTATCCCTTTCGTCAAAAACCATTAGATCGGCGGCCCCAAAGCACTGATCCGGTGTTGATGCAGGACACTAGCCTTGGCAAACCAGCCAACCGCTCGACAAGCCTATTGGCCGGAAGAAACGTTTCTTCAACTAGAGGATCAGCTGCCTGCCCTTTGGTTGTTGGGTTAGACGGCCTAGTACCTACGCCGAGCATCAACCTACACTTTTACGCAAACCAAGCTATTTCTAGTGGTGCCGATGATCAGAGTCCAACAGGCAGCTGGGAGAGATAATGCGGGGAATTAACGAGCGCGTGAATTCGCGCTTAACTCTACGAGTCGAAACTAGGCCCTAATTGCCAAAATCGAGCGTCAAGAGCAAACGGCTCTGCCCAGGGGAAACTGCGGGAGAGCGATGTACTAAACCTGCGTCCTGATTTCCCTGCCACGTTTCGCCTTTGAGTAGGGCAACGTCTCCACAGGCCATGCTCTGGATGTGATCAGTACTACTGTATATCCCAGATTCCTGGTCAGACTGGCCCGTGCTTGCAAGTCCCAATCTTTCGCGGTTAACCAGATGATGAGGCAGCCACTCCGTAGCGACACCCAAATAGGTTGTGACCATTCTGCACGGCACGTGATCAACGTGAAATTTGGGGCACAAGGTTTCGCGCAGGACGGTCAGACGTAAACCGGCTCGGCTGAGGTCAAATAGGTAGCAAAACATATCCACGAGTTCCGAGATATCTTCGCCTAACTCCGTGAAGCTTGAGCTACCTAGACCATCACGAATAACAGAGCGCGCGTCATTGGGCGTCACAATGCAAGATAGGTACGGCTGTTTTCGGGAATCGACGAAATCGCTAACGATATGCTGAAGAGGTTCAGAGAGCTGGCGTCGCCATATAGCGATATTGGTATCTTCTTTGTAGATATCCGCAAGCACAGCGGGTTCGCTACTGCGACCAGCATTGTGCACTGGCGCTTGCCTATCGATTGCAGAGTTAGAGCGTGCCCGTTGAGTAGGATTTAAGAGGCTCACATCTCATTCCACGCAGGGAAGGGGTCGCTTAAGGTCGCCCAGTGCTTCCTGCCGCGTAAAACTTCTTGTTCGCTTAACAGGCATTCATCAAGCGCTCGAATCATACCGTGCTGATCCAGGTCTTGACCGATAAACACTAATTCCTGGCGCATATCACCAAACGGTTCGACCCACTGCTTTTCAATGGAAGCGAGGTAGTCCTTATCCGAGGGCCAGTTCTCCTTAGGAACAGCTTTCCAAAACATGCCTGCAAAACCATAGCGGGCAATGCCGCCTGCCTGGCTCCACTGTCCAGCGAATTCGGGCCGCGTTGCTAACCAGAAATAGCCCTTGGAACGAATCAGCTTGCCGTACTTTTCCGTGCTGTGGAGGAACCGGTGAAATTTCTCAGGGTGAAAGGGGCGGCGCGCTTCATAGCTAAAGCTGCCGATCCCGTATTCCTCCGTTTCGGGAACATGCTCACCACGCATCTCCTTGAGCCAGCCGGGAGCTTGTTGCGCACGCTCGAAATTGAACAGGCCGGTGTTAAGCACATGGTCGATATCAACTTGGCCATTCGCGATTGGAACTATTTTGGCGTGGGTATTCAGGGTTTGGAGAATCGCAGTCAAGCGTTCTATGTCCTCAGAACTCGCCAGATCAGTTTTGCTTACCAGAATCAGATCAGCGAACTCGACTTGGTCCACGAGTAAATCTGCAACGCTGCGTTCGTCGTCTTCGCCCAAAGATTCACCGGTATCCTGCAGGTATTTGGCTTCGTCATAATCCTTCAGGAAATTCACCGCATCGACCACGGTAACCATGGTGTCTAGCTTGGCGACGTCGGATAACGAAACGCCATTTTCATCCGCAAAAGTGAAGGTTTCCGCTACGGGTAAAGGTTCTGATATGCCCGTTGACTCTATGACGAGGTAATCGAAACGTCTTTGCTGCGCGAGCTTTGTCACCTCCTCCAAAAGGTCTTCTCGTAGCGTGCAGCAGATACAGCCGTTGCTCATTTCTACGAGTTTTTCCTCACTGCGGTTGAGCGAGACCTCACTTTGGATCAATGCTGAGTCAATGTTGATTTCGCTCATATCATTGACGATGACAGCGACTTTCTTGTCCTCGCGATTGTTTAAAATGTGACTGAGAATCGTCGTCTTACCTGCGCCGAGAAAACCTGAGAGAACGGTTACCGGGAGTTTGTGGGAGATCGCGGCCTGCATAGTCTGATCCAATATGATTTTGTTTTGTTACAACGTAACATTAATTTTGGCTGGAAGCCAAGGCTTTGGAAGCGCTCATCACTGCCGATCTAAAAAGCATGCCGGGCTGCTCAAGGGTGAGACAAGAGAGGGTTGAATGGTGGCCAGAGACAGAATCGAACTGTCGACACGAGGATTTTCAGTCCTCTGCTCTACCAACTGAGCTATCTGGCCGGAGTCGCCGCTAGGGCGTAGAGCGGCGTATTAAAGCGACCTGCCGCTCGGTCGTCAACCTGCGCGCTCGCTGGGTGCCAAAAAATCTAGCCTGCCGGGGGGCGGTAGCCTTCGGGCTGATCAACCGGTTCATTATTAAAGTACCGCCACATTTGCTCGCTGAGGTAGCGGCGGTTCTCCGGGTCGATCAGGCTAAGGTGTTTCTCGTTGATCAGCATGGTCTGCAGCGCCTGCCATTCGGTCCAGGCCTTGGCGGATACCTCAGCCAATACTTTCTCCCCCATGGGTCCAGGGAGCGGTTGGGCCGTTAGACCTGGAAGCTGTTCACGATAGCGGCTGCAAAATACGGTGCGGGTCATCTTATGGGTCGATCACGGTTGTTGGGTCATGTTACTTGATGTTTGCCCGGCGCGTCTTGGACGGAGCGCGGAACAGGTCCTCTGTAAGGAGCGGCTCAAGCATTTTAAGGGCAGCGGCGGACAGGCCGATCTTAGCCTCTTGGTCCGCAAGCTGGTCAAGCTCGACCCAGGCCATATCGCCCCCCGCCACCCCGGACGGGCGGGCGTTGAGCTGGAGGTGGTGCACCTCAATGTCTAGATGAAAATGGGTAAAGGTGTGTCGAAACCGGATGCCCGTCTGGTGCTGGTCCAGGCTGCTTGGGCTTGCGCCAATTTCATCGAGCAGCGTCTCCACGGTGGTCTCAACGCCGCGCTCTAGGGGATTCCAGAGCCCTCCCCAGAGGCCTTTGCTGGGGCGCTGCTCTAGCAGAACCTGCCCCTCGGCAAGGGTGACAACAAAAAAACGGCTTTCACGAACAGGTTTTGCCTTCGCTTTTCGCGTCGTTGGGAGTTCATGCACCTGTCCTGCTACCAGGGCGAGACAGCCTTCGCGTACCGGGCAGTGGTGACAGCCTGGGTTCTTGCGGGTGCAGACCGTCGCACCCAAATCCATGATGGCCTGGGTATAGGCGGCAGTCTGCTGGGTGGGGGTGTGTTCGGTGGCCAGGTGCCAGAGACGCTGAAGCACGGCTCGCTCACTATAGTGGCCCACGACGCCATGGTAGCGGCTGAGCACCCGCTTCACGTTGCCGTCCAAAATAACCCCATAGCGTGCCATGGCCAGGGCTTGAATCGCGCCGGCGGTGGAGGCGCCAATACCCGGCAGGCTCTCCAGCCCCTCTTGATTCGTGGGCAGCTCGCCGCCATGTTCGGCGACTATCGTCCTTGCTGCGCGATGCAGATTCCGGGCACGCGCGTAATAGCCCAGGCCCGTCCATTGGTGCAGCACAGAATCCAAGGGCGCTTCTGCCAGGGCCCGGACATCGGGAAACAGCGCCATAAATCGCCGATAGTAATCGATCACCGTGGCCACCTGCGTTTGCTGAAGCATGACCTCTGATACCCACACTCGATACGGTGTGGGATTCTGCTGCCAGGGCAAATCTTTGCGCCCGTGGTGCTCAAACCAAGCTAAGAGCTGCGTCGTAAAGGCGCTCACGCTCTCTAGTCTTTCTTAAAGAGATTGAGCAAGGACTTGGCGGCATCCTGTAGCGGTTCGGGCAGCTGATCCTTAACGGCGTCCTCGATGACGTCCTGTAGGCGGCGTTTCTGAGCGTTTAGGAAAAGTTGAGCCACCAGCTCGGTAAGTTCTTCCCGGTCTGTCGCGCAGCCTGGGTCTGCTAGGGTGCCCGCACATTTGATGGGGATAGGTATGTCGTAAAAAGCTGGGTCCATGCGAATCAGGTCATCGGCCCCTGGTGCGCTGGCGCTGATATGGCCGCGTAAATCCAGCCGGTCAGCAAGCAGGTCAATGGGACCGGACATCTGCCAGCGCAGATTGTCGATCTTAGTGTCTAGCTCATGCGCCTGCCCCTGCATGGTCCATGTGGCGTCCAGTTCTCGGTAGCTGATGCGTTGACCCCAGTCGGTGGTTGGGTCGCTTTTGCCCGCTAACTGGCTCAACAGGCTGATGATGACCTTGACTCGGCTCACATCCATATAGCCGCTCTGGCTGGTGACGTGTCCGGTGCCCTTTGCGCCCGAAACAAGCGCCGGGAGCTGATTTCCGGTGGCCGAGATGGATGCGTCGACCTCGACTATTGCCTGCCAGGAGCGGGGCCCGGCATCCGAGCCGAAGACCTTGCTGCTGTCTATGCCCTGGCCCTTAACGTCTATTGTCCACGCGAGGGTGCCTTGCTTGGGCGTTAGGTCAAGGTCGATCTGCAGGTCTCCCTGGTAAAAGGTCGGGTAGGTGAGGCCCGCCTCTAATTCGCCGCCCTGTAGGCTGAGCTTAAGCTCGGAGACAGGCAGTGGCCTGTCTCCAAGCACCATTTTTTGAATATCGCATTGGGCGGTCGTGTCCGCCGCATAGAGCGTGGGGATCGACACTAAATCTTCCGGGTGCTCGGCGATGGTCGGCCCCTGATAACCGCTGCCGCCGGTGATTCTGCCGGCACAGTTGGCCTCCAGGAACTCGGTCATGACGCGCGTATTCAACAGTTCCAGCGCCCCGGCCTGGGTGCCGCTTTCCGGTACGTAACGCAGCATGCCGGATATCTGGATCGGGTAGGCTGCGCCCTGGGCGCCCGTTGCCATGCTGAGGGACCCTTGGAAGGGCGCCATCGTGTTTGGCCTGAAGTCCGTGAGCAGCAGACGGCTGATCTGCACGTTGCTGTCCCCACTGGCGATCTGCGCATCGTTGATTTGCAGCGTTTTTACCTGCCAGTCGTCGAGGGATTGGAATAGGTTGCCGAAATTAGCGCTTAGCGAAATGCTGCCAACGCGAATGTCCTCCTCCTCCCCAATGAGTCTGACGTCCTGGGCCGCTAGCCCGAGGCCGCCTAAAATTTGCCAGTCTAAATTGCCCTCGATCTCAACCTGATAGCCGCTTTGTTCACCGAGCCAAAGCGCGAGGTCCTCTTTCATGCGGTTGCCGTCGCTAAGCCAGAAAGCACCCACGGCAGTGAGGGTGATCAAGAGCGCGGTGATTAAGTATTTAAGACGCATAACATTACCCCGCCTGTATTCGACTCAAACTAAGGTGGAAACCTTAACAATAGCGATCTTTTAGTGGCATCCCCAGGGTAAGTTTTGATCGCTTTGAAGTCTGGTTAAGTTGATATGTGGCTCTGGGCCGAGGGCTAAGGCATTATGCTGCGTCGTTAGGCCCGCCAAGAGTGACAGCATGAGCGTAGGTACTTTTGATCCCAATCAAGTTCAACCCAATCCAGACAATTTATCTGATGAGGTAGTTGAACGCTTTTTAGAAATTGCCGAGGGGCTGGCTTCACAGGGTGAGCTGCAGCTTGGTGCGGAACAAATTGACAGCTGGTCGGTATACATCACCAGCCCAAGCTGGTCGAAGGTTGCGCCAAACCTCGCCTCGAACCAGCTTGAGGCGTTGATCCGATTGTTCACGCTGGGCGAGGATCAGTATGCGCCCTGGCAGGCAGGATCCCAGTCAGCGGTCATCCCACTATTTCGAGCATTACGTCAGCGGCAGGACTTTGATCCCGCCCTAACCGAGTGGATCAAGGCGCATACGCGCAATCGGTTTTTGCCTTACGGTGACCTCATGGACCGGTTATCCTGATCTAGGAATCACTGCAATTCTTTGAGAAGGCCGTTAAACTGCGCCCTCCACGCACAGTGCCTGATAAAAATCGATCATGACAGACGAAGATACACCCCCAGCGCGTCGAGCCAGCGTGACCCGGAATACGGCTGAAACGCAGATCACGCTCTCGATCAATCTGGATGGCGATGGCACCAGTCATTTCCAGACCGGCCTGCCCTTTTTTGATCACATGCTGACGCAAATTGCTCGGCACGGGCTGATTAATATTGATGTTTCTGCCACCGGTGATTTGGAGGTTGATGCTCACCATATGGTCGAAGATGTGGGCATTGTTCTGGGCCAGGCGCTAGCAAAGGCCGTTGGCGATAAAAGCGGTTTGACCCGCTATGGCCACGCCTACGTGCCGCTGGACGAGGCGCTGTCGCGGGCCGTAGTCGACCTGTCCGGGCGACCTGGTTTGCACTATGTAGTGGCGTACACGCGCGCGCGAGTGGGTGACTTCGACGTTGACTTACTGCGTGAGTTTTTTCAGGGCCTGGTCAACCACGCCATGATTACGATCCACCTGGATAATTTTAAGGGCGATAATGCCCATCATCAGGCAGAGACGTTGTTCAAGGCCCTGGGCCGTGCGCTGCGCATGGCGGTAGCGCCAGACCCAAGAATGAGCGGCATTGTACCGTCCACAAAGGGCACTCTCTAAATCCTGTGATCCTGATACCGGCCATCGACCTGAAAGACGGCAAGTGCGTGCGCCTGCGCCAAGGGCGGATGACGGAGTCCACGGTCTTCTCTGATGACCCGGTGGCTATGGCCTCGCACTGGAAAGCCCAGGGTGGTCGGCGACTGCACATCGTTGATCTGGATGGGGCCTTTGCCGGCATGCCCCGCAACGGGGACCTCATCCGCGAGATGGTGGCGGAAATGGGCGATATCCCGGTTCAGGTGGGGGGTGGTATTCGCAGCGAGGAGATCGCCGAGCGTTATCTCGAAATGGGCGTCAGTGCGGTGATCCTGGGTACGCGCGCGGTGGAGGACCCTGACTTTTTGACCGCTCTGGCTGAACGCTTCCCCAACCGTGTGCTCCTTGGCCTGGATGCCAGAGATGGGCAAGTGGCAACCCGGGGTTGGGATGCGGACTCGGGCACCGATGCCATTGAGTTTGCCAAAGGCTGTAGCGCACTGCCTCTGGCGGGTATTGTGTATACCGACATTCAGCGGGACGGGATGTTAACCGGCGTGAACGTGAGCGCGACGCTGGCGCTGGCTACAGCAGCAAATTTGCCCGTCGTGGCCTCCGGAGGGGTGACCAAGACCGAGGACCTTCAGGCCCTGAGAGCCGCGTTTGAAGACAATAAAGGCCTGCTTCTGGGCGCCATTACAGGTCGAGCGATTTACGAGGGGACGTTGGACCTGGGAGAGGGCCAGGCTGTTTTTGACCTCTAGGACGAGTCCGCTTCGAGCCATGGGCTAGGGTCCTGTACCTCTCCCTCGTGCCGCAGCTCGAAGTAAATACCGCTTTTAAAACGTCCCCCGCTGTTCCCCGCATCGGCGATGAGTTCACCCGCCTCGACCCAGTCGCCGGCACTTTTGTACAGAGTATCTGCGTTACCATAGGTGGTCATGTAGCCGTCGCCGTGATCAATGATGGCCATCAGTCCATAGCCGCGCAGCCATTCGGCGAAGACGACTCTCCCCTCGAAAACGGCGCTCACCGCAGTGCCCGTTGGCGCCTCGAAATCAATGCCTCGCCAGCGCATATCGCCTTCTCCTTGGGGAGAATTGAACGCATGACGTACGGTGCCTCTGAGTGGGGCTATCAATCGTCCTTTGGCAGTGCGGAAGGCCTCCCCGTCCAGGGCCCTGGCTGCTCGGTTTAGGGACGCAATCAGGCTCTGCAACCGCGCTCGATCCGCCACAAGTGCGGACCGTTCTTGTTCTCTTGATGATCTTAGCTTGGCCAATTCAGCAATGGCGACAGTTCTTTCGCTGCGTCGCGCTTCAAGGCGTGCAGACTGCTCCGTGAGGGCACGCTGTTGTTCAAGCTCCAGGGTATGTTCTGCGATCAGGTCGGCATTGGTCTTGGCAAGATCAGCCACGGTCTTTTGGAGGCGTTCAATCACGCCGAGACGCTGTTGGCTAAAGTAGGTGTGATAGCGAATAAGCCGGTTCAGCTCGCTGGGTGAACGTTGGCTGACCACGAGCTGAATCAAGTCCTCGCTGCCCAAGCGGGCTGCAGCGCGAAGATGCGCGGCCACGGCCTCCTGCTGCTGGTCTCGGTTGTTGGCAAGCTGCTGCCGCTGGGCTTCGAGATTCTTGATATCGCTGTGAACCGCAGCAAGGGCCTGATCCAGCGCTCGCCGTTGCTTGGCCAGGGTCCCGATGTCTCGGTCCTGCTCGCGCAGGGACTGCTGAAGGGTAGCCAGCTGTTGCTCGCTGTCCGTGAGCCACCGATCCAGGGCGTTGAGGCGTTCTACGATCGTTGTTAACTGGAGCGTGCTCTGATCCAGCTCTGAGGCTGATGAACCCACGGTTAGGCAGCATAGGATGAGCGCCGCCAGCAGCCCGCGTGTACTTCGTTTCACGTTCTGTCCCATCAGCTTACGCGCGTCTTTTCACCTCAAAGTTCGCCAGCGAGGTGCCTGACATTTCCGCTGGAATTTCTAGGCCCATGAGGTGCAGGAGCGTGGGTGTGATGTCGCTGAGCGCGCCTCCCGCGTGCAGCGCGATGGATTCTGGGCCGACATAGACCAAGGGCACCAAGTTCTCGGTATGCGCCGTATGCGCCTGTCCGCTCACCGGGTCTGACATCTGCTCTACGTTGCCATGATCTGCAGTGATGAGCATTTGTCCCCCGGCTTCGTCCACGGCTTGGCGGAGCAAGCCCAGACAGTGATCCAGGGTTTCCACGGCCTCGATCGCCGGCTCAAGCTTGCCGCAGTGCCCTACCATGTCCCCATTCGCGTAGTTACAGACGATCACATCGAAGCGTTGGCTTTGAAGGGCTCTGATCAGCTCCTGAGTGACCTTGTGAGCGCTCATGGCCGGGGCGAGATCATAGGTCTCTACCTTTGGGGAGGGAATGAGGATGCGCTCCTCTCCGGGGTAGGGTTCTTCTCGGCCACCGGAGAAGAAGAAGGTCACGTGGGCATATTTTTCGGTTTCAGAAATGCGTAGCTGACGCATATCTTGGTGCGCCAGGTACTCGCCGAGGGTGTTGACCAGCTCTACTTGATCGAAGGCGCATGGCGCGTAGATATCGTCTGCATAGCGGGTCAGCGTGGTGACGCTGGAGACGCCAACCGTCGACCTTCTTTTGAACCCCTCAAACGAGTCTTCCAGCAGCGCCCTGGTGAGTTGACGCGCGCGGTCTGACCGAAAGTTCATGAACAGCACGGCATCTTCTGGATGTAACGTCAGCGGCCGAGTTTCTGGGCTGTGAATGGACGTTGGCTGCACGAACTCATCACTCTCCCCTCGAGTATAGGCTTGGGTCAGGGCTTCCTCGCTGGTGGTGGCGTGAAACGGCGCCTCGCCCCTTACGATTAAATTATAGGCGCGCTCCACCCGTGCCCAGTTGCGGTCTCGGTCCATGGCGAAATAGCGTCCGCACAGGCTGGCAACGCGCCCGCAGTCCCGTTCGCGGAACAGGTCTTCCGCCTTGCGTAGAGAGTCGGTGGCGCTTTTTGGTGGCGTGTCTCTGCCGTCTAGAAAAGCATGCAGATAAACCTTTTTTAGGCCTCGATCGCTGGCCAGCCTGATGATTTCAAAAATTTGATCTTCGTGACTGTGAACGCCCCCTGGCGATAGCAAACCCATCACGTGTAGCGCACCCTGGGTCTCTTCAAGCTGAGCGAAGATATCGGAGAAGGCTTCATTTTGTGCGAAGGAACCGTCTTCAATGGCCTTATTGATCCGAGTGAAGTCCTGGTAGACCACGCGTCCCGCGCCCAGGTTCATATGCCCTACCTCAGAATTGCCCATTTGCCCGTCCGGCAAACCAACATCCAAGCCTGAGCCAGAGACCAAGGTATGAGGTTGCTGCTGCCAAAGCGCGTCCCAGACCGGTGTCTGTGCCAGGGCGATAGCGTTGTGCTCGGATTCGAGTCGGTGACCAAAGCCATCTAGGATCACCAGCAAGCTCGGCGTTGCCATAAGTTCCTCTGTAGACTGTACTGTTTTGGCCGGCAATCTTAGCAAAAAAAGCCGGTTAATCAGTTAACTATCTGGAGGGTGAGAGGGGTCAAGTGTGTATAATTTGGCGCCAAGAAGGCCCTGGGAAGGGCACCAAAAATCTAATACGGGAATGACGAATGGAGCAATTTTTCATTTTTATCGGCAATCATCCGCTGTTGGTAGGCAGCTTCATCCTGCTGTTGATTCTTTTTATACGCAACGAATCCGTCAGAGCTGGTGCGACCATCGGCACCCAGGAGCTGGTCCGGCTGGTTAATACTGAGGGTGCGAAGGTGCTCGATGTTCGCGAAAAGAATGAATTTCGGGAAGGGCATATCGTGGATGCGGTGAACATTCCCTTCGCCTCTCTTGAAGGGCGTTTGAGCGAGCTTCAGAACTATCGGGAAACGCCGATGATCGTGGCCTGCAAAATGGGCCAGCATTCCGGTTCAGCCGGCACGCTGCTGCAAAAAAACGGTTTTACTAAGGTAATGCGATTGAGTGGCGGGTATGCTGAGTGGCGAGGCCAAAATCTACCGGTGGTGAAAGGATGAGTGAAGCGGACGATTCCGTCCCGGGTGAGTCAGCCCAGGCGCCGGAGCAGGGGCAGCTGCGGATAGAGAAGCTGTTCCTAAAGGATGCCTCCTTCGAATCGCCGCTGTCGCCAAAGGTGTTCACCGTTCAGCAGCAGCCGAGGATTAGCGTTGAGATCAACACACGCGCTCAGAGCCTTGAGCAAGACCTGCACGAAGTGGTCTTGACGGCGCAGGTCACCGCAAAGGTTGAAGAAGACACCAAGGTGGCCTTCGTCTGCGAAATTCAGCAGGCCGGCATTTTCAAACTTCAGGGATTCGATGCGCCGCGTCTGAGCCAGGTCATCGGCATCGCCTGTCCCAATGTCCTATTTCCCTTCCTGCGCGAAAACGTTGACGCCTTGGTGGTGAAGGGCGGGTTTCCGCCCCTACAGCTGGCACCCATTAATTTCGAGGCACTCTACTTCGAAGCGGTACGAGAGCAGCAGCGTCAGGCAGCGGAAGGCGATCATGGAACGATTCCTCACTAGGCCTGCTGGTCCTCAGCGAAGGCCGTCAAATTCAGACTGGCGCCAGGCCTCATAAAGGGTGATGGCGACAGAGTTCGCAAGGTTGATGCTGCGCGAGTGGGGCTGCATCGGGATGCGAATCTTGCGCTGGGGCGATAGGGATTCCAGCAGGGTATCCGGCAGGCCCCGGGTTTCGGGCCCGAACAGCAGCACATCGTCTCGTTGGTAGCGCACCTCAGCATAGCTGGTCTGACCCTTGGTGGTCATGGCGAACCATCGTCCCCCGACAATGGATGCTTGGCAGGTGGGCAAGTCATCGTGCAGGTGGACGTCGGTGAGGTCGTGATAGTCCAAACCCGCTCTGCGTAGACGTTTATCGTCCCAGTTAAAGCCCAAAGGTTTAATTAGATGCAGCAGCGCGCCAACGTTCGCACAAATGCGAATGATGTTGCCCGTGTTGGGAGGAATTTCTGGTTCGTACAGCACAACATGCATGGGCTGCCACCTGCCGGTCAGCGGCTAAGAGAAGTTAAGTTCCTGCATCTTGCGCGTCAGCGTATTGCGCCCCCAGCCCAGGAGTTCGGCTGCGTCGCGTTTGCGTCCGCCGGTCTTGCGCAGGGCCGCACTGATCATAATCCGCTCAAAAATCGGGGTCGCGACGTCCAGCAGGGGCGTATTCGGCGCGCTCTCCAGGTGCTGATAAGCCCAGGTTTCCAGATCAGTTTCCCAATTTGAATCCTGCTCCTCATCGGTCCTGCGCTGAAGTTCTGCGGGCAAATCTTCAATCAATATGGTCCTTGAACTGGCCATGACCTGCAGCCAGCGACAGGTGTTCTGGAGCTGGCGGACATTGCCGGGCCAGGGTAGCTGCGATAGGTAGTTGGCTGCGTCGGGGTCCAGCCGCTTGGTTTCGTCGCCCAGCTCGCTCGCAGCCTGATCAAGGAAGTGTTCCGCCAGCAGCGGAATATCTTCGCGCCGCTCGGCCAAAGCCGGGACATGGACGCGAATGACGTTGAGGCGATGGAAGAGATCCTCGCGGAATTTGCCCTCTGTGACGAGGTGCTCAAGGTTTTGGTGGGTGGCGGCAATGATACGGACATTGGCGACAACGGACTGATGCCCGCCGACTCGATAGAATTCGCTCTCTGCCAACACTCTCAGCAAGCGAGTTTGGGCAGAGGCCGGCATGTCCCCGATTTCATCTAAAAAAAGCGTCCCACCCTCAGCCTGTTCAAACCGCCCCATTCTCTTGGCGGTAGCACCCGTGAAGGCACCTTTTTCATGCCCAAACAGTTCGCTCTCAATCAGCTCATTGGGGATGGCGGCCACGTTGAGGGCAACGAAGGGATGGCCCTCGCGGGGTGAGTGCCGATGTAGGGCCCGCGCAACCAACTCCTTGCCCGATCCCGAGGGTCCGTTGATCAGGACGCTGACATTGGAGGACGAGAGCCGTCCGATGGCCCTGAAAACTTCCTGCATGGCCGAGGCTTGGCCAATGATTTCCGTAGCCGTGGTCTGGACGTTGCCCGCAGCATCCCAGACAGCCTGTTTTTCCGTTCGATGGGCGATGGCGCGTCGGATCACCGCTACCGCCTCATCCACATCAAAGGGCTTAGGCAGATATTCGTAAGCCCCTCGCTCAAAGCTATTGACGGCGCTCTGAAGGTCCGAGTGGGCGGTCATGACGACGATGGGTATCTCATGGTGCACTTTCTGCACGCGCTCAACAAAATCGAGGCCCGAGGTCCCGGGCATGCGGATATCTGTGATGATGGCCAGGGGAGCCTCATCACCATCGAGGTGATGGAGGGCCTGGTCTGCCGTGTTAAAGGCTTTGATGGGAATGCCCGCCTGGCTGAGCGCTCTGTCTAAAACCCAACGAATCGCGCTATCGTCGTCAATTACCCATACTTGTTCGTTCATGAAGTTCTACTCATCGGGTTATGTGCGGGTCTGGGTCTGGGCCTGGGAAAACGGCAGGAAAATAGAAAAGGTCGTGTTCCCGGGGACACTTACGACCTGGATGGTGCCACCATGCTGGCTGATGATGTTCTGAGAAATCGCTAGTCCAAGGCCGGAACCATTTTCCTTACCGCTGATCATTGGAAAGAAAATACGATCAATCAGATCACTGGGGATGCCCGGACCATTGTCATGCACTTCGATCAGCAAGATTTGCCGATGTCTAACGCCGCCAATGGTGTACTGTCGAACCACTCTTGTTCTTAACGTGATGCGCGGTTGCGATGCGTCGATCATGGCTTCACAGGCGTTGCTGACGATATTCAAAATAGCCTGAACGAGCTGATCTCTACTCCCCTGGATGGGCGGCAGACTGGGGTCGTAATCCCGAATCCAAGTTAACTCATGTTCTGTGCCTAGAAGTTGGGCGACGTGTTCTAAGACCTCCAGGATATTCAGGCTATCAAACTGCATTGGCTGCCATGGCCCCAGCATTTGGTCCACCAGGTCGCGCAGTCGGTCGGCCTCGGCAATAATGATCTGGGTGTATTCACGCAGGGCTTCGCTTGGCAGGGCCCGTTCAAGCAGCTGGGCTGCGCCTCGGATACCCCCTAACGGGTTCTTTACCTCGTGCGCTAACCCGCGAATCAAGCTTCGGGTCGTAAGCTGCTGCTCCTCAGAGGAGCTGTTTTGCGTTATCAGATTCAGTCGGCTGGTAGGGTGCATTTCCAGCAGAAGCCCGCGCGGCTCGTCACAGACCGTCACGATAAGATCGATGCTTTCGATGAGGCTATCCGGCAGACGCAGCTGAATATCCCGCAGGGTAAAGGGCTGGTTTGCACGTAAGGAATCCTTCAAAGCCTTAAGCAGAGGGTCTGCTTTGATGACTAACTGGTGAAGGGGTTTGCCCAGCGCGAAGTTCGCCGATACGTGCAGCAAACTCTCAGCCGCAGGGTTTAGAGAAGCCAAATACAGGTCTTGGTCCAGCGTGATGACGGCAGTGACGAGGCTTCCCAGGACGCTTTGATCGCCATTGGGGCCCGCTGCATTTTGATTTTGGATGAGGCTCTGATTCATCTGAATTCGTGTCTCGCTCGGCTCTGACTCGCTGGCTGAATTTTTTTTCGCTTCCCAGATGAAGAGGCAAGAATCGGGCCGCTTTCTTCTCCTCGGAAGCACCAAGGTACGCGCTTGCTTCGCCTGGGCTATTGGGGAGCCGCGTCCTTGATGTGAGCTAAGGGTAGCGGCGGCCAGGGCTCAGAGAGAAGCGAGGTCGAGATTTCCTGATCATGACTTAAAGGGTTGGCGAATGCACCAAATTAGTGCAATGGCGTCGACTTCAAGGGTTGCGCATGCTGCCAAAGGCCGATCACCCTGGTGTCGGCCACCAGGGTGATCGATTCCCGCTATACCAGGGCTTCCTTGGTCGTCTTAACGATGGCTGCCGCAACTTTATAGGGATCAGCGTTTGAAGCGGTTCGCCGATCTTCAAGTCTGCCTATCCAGCCGTCTGTATGCGTCGTTACCGGGATGCGAATAGATGCACCACGATCGGAGATACCGTAGCTGAACGTGTCGATGGACTGGGTTTCGTGCTTACCGGTTAAGCGCTGGTCATTGTCTGCGCCATAAACGCTGATATGACGCTGGATGTTCTTGCCGAACTCCTCGCAAATCTTGGTAAAGGTTTCTTCCTTGCCAGAGGTTCTCATGGCCTCATTGGAAAAATTAGCGTGCATGCCTGAGCCATTCCAATCGAGGTCTCCGAATGGCTTCGGATGCCAATTGATGGCGTAGCCATATCGCTCGCCAGTTCGTTCGAGCAGGTAGCGAGCAATCCATGTTTCGTCACCGGCCTGCTTGGCGCCCTTGGCAAAGACCTGGAATTCCCACTGGCCGGCGGCAACCTCTGCGTTAATACCTTCAACGTTGATGCCTGCTTCTAGGCACAGATCGAAATGCTCTTCAACACAGTCGCGGCCATAGGCATTAGACGCACCTACCGAGCAGTAATAAGGACCTTGGGGCGCGGGGTAGCCGTTAGCTGGAAAGCCAGGAGGTAGCTGGGTATCGGTATCCCAGAGGAAGTACTCCTGCTCGAAACCAAACCAAAAGTCGTCATCGTCATCATCAATCGTTGCGCGTCCGTTGGACTCGTGAGGCGTCCCGTCTGCGTTGAGAACCTCTGTCATAACCAGAAAGGCATTCTGGCGATCTGGATCTGGGTAGATGGCGACGGGCTTCAAGAGGCAGTCGGAACTGCTGCCGTCGGCCTGCTCGGTAGAACTGCCATCAAAGGACCACATGGGGCACTCTTCTAGGGTTCCGCCGAAGTTTTCGCGGACTTGAGTCTTGCTCCGCAGGCTCTGCGTTGGCTGATAACCGTCCAGCCAAATATATTCGAGTTTAGCTTTCATATTTTCAAATCTCCTATTATGCGCTGCGAAGCACATGCTGCATTGAACGTTGTTGATTCACTGAATGAACGCGACGGGCAATCCCACCGGATAAACCTGACGTTTAGACCAGGCAGCAAAAAGTATGCCACGGTAGAGTGATCGTTAGTTGTTGAATTTACTTAATTTTTTTCTGTTAAAGGATTTTTTTGCACTATTATTGTGCGACTTTTTGCTAGCCACTTTATTGGTCGCCTCATAATGGTGCATTTTATTCCGGGACTCAAATCTATTTGCTTAGCTGTGGTGCCCTTAGCCTAGTAATAACCGTTGCAGGGTAGATCAGCGAGACAGGCCTAACTCATTCCGCCATAATCTCGCGGCCCCGGAACCCAGACCCAGCCAACTGCCCCGAGGTTGCTAATCTTCAAGGCTGAAATAAAAGGATCCCTTGCTCGTGCCAAATCAAACTGTACGTAATGTCGCGATTATTGCTCACGTCGATCACGGGAAAACAACCCTGGTGGATTGCCTCCTACAGCAAACGGGGCTACTGGATGCCAGTTCAGCAAGTCGCGTAATGGACAGCAATGATTTGGAGAAAGAGCGCGGCATTACTATTCTGGCGAAAAATACCGCCATCGAGTATCGGGGAATGCAGATCAACATCGTGGACACCCCCGGGCACGCGGACTTTGGTGGCGAGGTAGAGCGTATTCTTTCCATGGTGGATGCGGTGCTGCTGCTAGTGGACGCGGTAGACGGGCCCATGCCACAGACACGTTTCGTGACCCAAAAAGCTTTTTCCTACGGCCTCAAGCCCATCGTCGTAGTGAACAAGATAGATCGCCCCGGCAGCGAGCCCTATCGTGTTATCGACGAGGTATTCGAGCTTTTCGATAACTTGGGCGGGAGCGATGAGCAGCTGGACTTTTCGGTGGTTTATGCTTCAGCGCTGAATGGTGTGGCGGGCATGGAACTGGATGCTATCGAGGACACGATGCACCCCCTGCTGGATTTGATCGTTGATCAAGTGCCACCGCCCCAGGTGGACGAGACGGGCGCCTTTCAAATGCAAATCAGCTCCTTGGACTATTCGACCTATGAGGGCGTGATCGGCGTCGGGCGCATCTCGCGTGGTTCAGTGCAGCGCAACCAGGCCGTAATGGTAATCGACCGAAAGGGCCAAGAGCGCAAGGGCAAGGTCATGAACATTTATCGGCACCGGGGTCTGGAGCGGGTAGAGGCCGCCAGCGCGGATGCTGGCGATATCATCTGTCTGACCGGCATCGAAAATATTGGTATCTCCGATACCCTCTGCTCGCCAGACGTCGTCGAAGCCCTGCCGCCCCTTACGGTGGATGAACCGACGCTCACCATGATGTTTTGTGTGAACAACTCTCCACTCTCTGGCAAAGAAGGGAAATTTGTGACCAGCCGCCAAATCCGCGAGCGGCTCTATACCGAGGCGTCGCATAACGTTGCGCTCTCTATCGAGGACACGCCTGACCCGGATCGCTTTAAGGTCTCGGGCCGAGGCGAGCTTCACCTGTCGGTGCTCATTGAAACCATGCGTCGAGAGGGCTTTGAACTGGCGGTCTCTCGGCCTCAGGTGATCTATCGCGAAGTCGACGGCGTCATTCACGAGCCGTTTGAAATTTTAACCCTGGATATCGAAGAGGTGCACCAAGGCCGGGTCATGGAGGCTCTGGGAGATCGTCGCGGTGAGCTGCAGGAGATGGTCCCTGACGGTAAGGGCCGGGTTCGCATGCGGTTCCGCATTCCTAGCCGAGGCATTATGGGATATCGCCCCATCTTCCTCTCTCAGACCTCAGGCACCGGCATCATGTCCTTTGCATCGGATGGGTTTGGTCCTCGCAGTGGTGAGCAGGTGGGTACTCGCAAGAATGGCGTGCTGATCTCCAATGCCCAGGGCAAGGCGGTGGGATTTGCGCTATTTAACCTGCAGAACCGTGGGCGCATGATGGTCCGCCCCAATGATGTGATCTATGAGGGGATGGTGGTTGGCATTCACACGCGCGGAAACGATTTGACCGTGAATCCAATGAAGGAAAAAAAGCAGACCAACGTAAGAGCGTCGGGAACGGATGAAAACATCGTGCTGACTCCGGCGCTGCTTTTCACGCTGGAGCAAGCCCTGGAATTCATCGACGATGATGAATTGGTCGAGGTGACCCCGGAGAGCATTCGTGTTCGCAAGCTACTACTCAAGGAGCATGAGCGAAAACGCGCCTAGCCGCGCAGGCGAGCTGCGGAGGCATAGCGAGTGAGAGTCGTGCTCCAGCGAGTGCGTGAGGCGTCGGTCACCGTCCAGCAGGAGGTGGTGGCAGGGATTGGTAGTGGCGTGCTGCTGTTGCTGGGTATTGCACGCAGTGACGGTGAGGCTGAGGCCTTGTGGTTGGCTGAAAAGGTCGCTGGGCTGCGTATCTTTGACGACCCCAGCTCAACTAAGGGTGGGGGTAGTCTGAGCCTGGCGGAGGTCGGCGGCGAAGCGCTGGTCATTTCTCAATTCACGCTGTTGGCGAAAACCGAGCGCGGCCGCCGGCCGTCTTATTCTGACGCCGCGCCGGGCGTCGATGCGGAACCGCTCTATCGGTGCTTCGTGAGGGCGCTAGCTAGTCATGTCTCCGTCAAAACTGGGGTCTTTGGCGCGGATATGCAGGTAAGTCTGATTAACGATGGCCCTCTCACGTTGGTGCTGTCCCGTGGCGAGGGCGAAGCGTAACGTCAGTTCGCTTGTTCCCGGCTGTCCGAGTCAACGAAGCGGGCGAGCTGTACGCCAATCTCAAACAGCAACCAAGTGGGCACAGCCAGCATGAGCTGTGAAATCACGTCCGGGGGCGTCATCAGCATACCCACGATAAAGCAGCCGATAATGACGTAGGGCCGCGCATTAGCCATGCTCTTGGCGGTGGCTAGGCCAGACCAGGCTAACAGCAGCGTAGCCACTGGAATTTCAAAGGCGATACCGAAGGCGAAGAACATTTTCAGCGTAAAATCCAGGTAGGCGCTGATGTCCGTCATCATCGGCACACCTTCGGGGCTTACGTTGGCGAAGAAACTGAAGGCCAGCGGAAAGACGGCGTAGTAGGCAAATGCCATACCGCAGTAAAACAGCAGGGTGCTGGAGACGAGCAGCGGAATTGCAAAACGCTTTTCCTGCCGATACAGCCCGGGTGAGATAAAGCCCCAGAGTTGGTGCAGGAGAAAGGGAACGCCAACAAAAAAGGCCATAAATAACGCGGTCTTGAAGGGCGTAATGAATGGCGAGGCGACCTGGGTGGCAATCATTGATGCACCCTCCGGGAGCTGCTCTACCAAGGGGCGCGACAGCCAGTTGAAGAGTTCTCCGGCGTAATAGTAAAACGGTATGAAGAGAAGGGCGACGAAAAGCAGGCTTCTCAGAATTCGGCTGCGAAGCTCAAGCAGGTGCTCGAGCAGCGGCTGCTCATGCTCATCAACGGCTTGATCATGTGGCGTATCGCCAGGGTCGCTCACGGGTCGGTGCCCTCTTCCGCTTGAGTTTTGATGCGCTGACGACGCGCATAGGCGGCTTCAACGTCGGCCTCCGAGGGCGGTGGCGGCTGGATATCCGGTGGAGGGGCCTGAAGCGTTTCGTTTGAATCGCTCTCATGTGGCGTTGGAGCGTCGTCCGTCTTCGAACCGTCTAGCTGGGTCGCGGCTTTGACCTCACTTTCGATGCGCTGCATTTCTGCCATGACGGCCTCGTTATGCAGTTGTTGCCGCACCTCATCCATGCCTATTTCTTTTTCAATCTCTGCCTTGACCGAGCTGAACGAGCGGCTGAGCCTACCGATCCAGAGGCCCAAGGTTCTGAGGGTTTCAGGAAGCCGCTCGGGACCAATTACCAGTAGCGTGACCACGGCAATTAACATCAGCTCTAGTTCGCCAATGCCGCTAATCATGTTCCCAAGGCTCCTGTATTGCTGCAATCACGGGTGAAATATGCTGGCGCCTAGCCCTTGCCTTGGTCCGACGTTTCTGACGTTTTGGACGTCGTGTTCGTGTCGCCGTCTTCATGAATGACTTTGGCGTCTACCTCGGGACCCTTTTCCTCGTCTGCCACAGCCGTTCTGAAGCCCTTGATGGCGCTCCCCAGATCTGAGCCAAAACTCTTGAGACGCCTAGGCCCTAAGACCAATAGCACTATGGCTAAGATGACCAGCAGTTCTGTCATACCTAATCCGAACATATGGAAGCCTCCACTTTTGCAAGAGGGTGATTATAGGGGTTCTTTCTGAAACGATAACAGCACGGCATTATTGACCTCTCTGGGCCTTCTCTTCAAAGCCGCTGATTTCAAAACGTCTGGCGAGCTCATCGAGTACCGCTTGTGCCTCAAGGTCGAGTTCACTGAGCATGACCATGGAGTGGAACCAAAGGTCTGCAACTTCATGCACCAGAGCAGCCTTGTTTTCCGCGTCTCGCTGGGCGTCTTTGGCAGCGACGATGACTTCCGTCGCCTCCTCGCCAACCTTTTCCAGAATCTTGTTGAGCCCGGCGCGATGCAAACTTGCAACATAAGAGTCGTCCCGGTTTTCACTCTTTCGGGTTCTTAGAATCTCGCTGAGATGCTCTATAACGGGCTTGGCTTGCATGCTGTTTATCCGTGTTGGGAGACGCGATTATCGCCCCTGGAGTCTGCCATAAACCACCTTCTTTCGGACGAATCGCGTATTAGGTCGATAGCAGTGCCCAGGCACCCAGGAGAGCGGCTGCCAGAGTCACCCCGATCAGCGCCTTGGCTCGACGACGTTGATGTCCCTTGATTTGTGCTGAGAGCTCAGCGATCTGCCGCCGTTGCTGTAGCAGCTGTTGTTGGATCGAAGACCGCTGGTCATCGTCCAGAAATTCCTTGAGTCGGTGGACTTCGCGCAAGAGCTGGGGCGCATAGGTGACCAACTGCTCAATCATGGCCAAGGGGCCCAGGTGACGCACGGCCCAACGCTGCATGAACGGTTCTGCCGTCTCCCATAAATCCAGGTCCGGGTAGAGCTGGCGTCCGAGTCCCTCCACGTAGAGAAGCGTCTTTTGCAGCAGGGCGAGCTGGGGCTGAATTTCCATGTCGAACTCGGCCGCCGTTTGCAGCAAATCGGTCATAAAGCCAGAGAACGATATTTGGCTGAGCGGTTGGGCAAAGATGGGTTCGCATACCCCTTTGATGACCTCGGCGAAGGCGTGTACGTCGGTATCTGCGGGGACCCAGCCTGAGCGCAGGTGCAGTTTCGCAATGTGTAAATAATCCCTTGCGAAAAAGGCAATAATATTTTGCGCCAGATAGGATTTGTCGTTTTCGCTCAAGCTGCCGATGATGGCGCAGTCGAGGGCGATATAGCGGGGGTCAGCGGGGTCGCGTATATCCACAAAAATGTTGCCAGGATGCATATCCGCGTGGAAAAAGTTGTGTTCGAACACTTGGGTAAAAAACGTCTCGACACCCTTATGCGCTAACACTCGAAAATCCACGCCAGCCTTTTTAAGAGCCTCTA
>CENJ01057401.1_pt1 | contig 25837 bp, 26 predicted proteins | sample 356161 | NCBI WGS metagenome assembly CENJ01 (sample SAMEA2619531, study PRJEB7988) | marine metagenome | biome: marine biome (ENVO:00000447); feature: surface water layer (ENVO:00002042); material: "saline water (ENVO:00002010), including plankton (ENVO:xxxxxxxx)" | depth 5 m | reverse complement strand
GAGAACCAGAGTCAATAGGCGTTCCTTTAATTAAGGAACCTATGACTGTTACTTGTTCGTCTTGAGCAAAACTCAAACTCGAAAACAACGAGAGCAGGACTCCCGCGAGTAATGTTTTTTTATACATTGTTATCCCCCCTGGATAATAATTTTTGTTTAATAATGATACATCTATTTTACTTATAAAAACTAGTCATAAGCTAAAAAAAATATATAAAGGAAAGTCAATAAACTTGTTATTTTAATGAGAATAGTTATCATTATCGTTTCAAAAAGCTACTAATTTTTTATGAACGAATTTATTATCTTATTTAGAGAAACTCTAGAAGCTGCTCTTATTGTAGGGATTATCTATTTATTTTTAACCAGTAATGGCGCTTCTACTCAAAAGCTTTGGCTTGCTGTTTTGACATCAATTGTTGCTAGTATCTTAGTCGCTTATTTTATCGTTTCAGCTCAACAAGCTCTCGGAAACAACTCTCTTAAAGCTCTATTTGAAGGTATTTTTATGTTCATAACCGCAGGCTTTATTTGGTATGTAATTTTTTGGCTGTCAAAACATGTCAGCGATCGTAAGCAACTTGAAGAACAGTCAGTTATTGCAATGAGTTCGTCCTGGGGAATTTTCTTTTTAGTCTTTTTCTCAGTGCTTCGAGAAGGATTTGAAACAGTCGTTTTTCTTTTAGCTAGTTTTTCGATGACTCAAAGCTTTTCTTATCTGGGGTTTTTTACAGGAATCATCGCTGCTTTAATCTTGGTTTATATCTTTGTTATTCAGGGAAAAAGATTCAATATTCGATCTTTCTTCCAAGCCACCACTTTGTTGTTGGTATTTTTAGCTTCCGGGATGGTTGCTTACGGCACTCACGAAATTGAAAGTTACTTGGTTAAATCTGAGAATTTGCAAATGGTTGGTCTTGAAAGCAGAGAGGATATATCAAGACCTTGGGATATTTTAAAGCCCAAAGCAGAACTTGAAGAGAATGATCAATCCTTTTTCTACAGTTACAACATCAAAGGGCAGGGCAAATACACTCATATCATGCACGATAGCGGAAACTTTGGCGCATTCTTAAAAGGATTTTTTGGTTACAACAGTAATCCAAACTATGTGGAACTTTTTGCATGGTTGGCTTCTCTTTTGCTGGGACTTATTTTCTGGCGACGTTTTTACGCCTAAAAAATTAAAGTTATAAAAATATTACTTAATGAGAATGTTTCTCATTTTCATTTACAATACAAATGATAATCATTATCATCTAATAATTAATCTTATTTAGAAAGAGAAGGTAATGAATTTCATATGAAAAATATTTTTAAAATAATTGTTTTGGTTTTTGTTACCTCAACAATGCTTGCACAACAAGACGAAGAGCTTGAGGTAAAAGGCAATGTGCTTTTTAAGGATCAAGTAAACTCCATGAATCCCCCGGTACCTATTCTCAATGTTCCTCAAACGGTAACAATCATCACTGATGAAGATATATTGGATCAAGGTTTCAGAGCAATTGCAGACATAGTTCGTTATGTTCCTGGGGTGGTTACAACTCAAGGTGAAGGGCATAGAGATGCATTGGTAATAAGAGGGGTAAGAACTACCGCAGACTTTTATCAAGACGGCATGAGGGATGATGTGCAGTACTACAGATCTCTCTACAACGTAGATCAAGTAGAAGTTCTTAAAGGGCCTAACGCTCTTCTATTTGGAAGAGGCGGAACTGGAGGTCTTATGAATAGAGTATCCAAGAAGGCATTATTAGGAGAAACATTTACAGGTCTAAATGTAGGACTTGATTCTTTTGGTGCAGGTGACTACGCTATCGACGGAAATTTAGAAGTTAACGATTCTGTAGCTTTTCGATTAAACGCACACTCCGATTCTCTTGCTAATCACAGAGATCAGTATGATGGGCAAAGATTTGGAATCAATCCAACAATGACTTTTGCAGTCGATGCTGCGACCATCATTGATCTTTCTTTTGAATACCTTGACCACGAAAGATTCATTGATAGAGGCATTCCAACAGCAAATGGTGCACCTGTTGATGCATTAAATGGAATTACTTATGGTACTGATGGAAACATTCATACCACCGAGGCTTCAATTTTAAGAGGGAGTCTGGTTCACAACTATTCTGACTCAGGAAAAATAAATCTAACCTTAGCGGCTAATGATTTTAATAAGATGTATCAGAACTTGTATGTGAATGGGTTTGATGGAACAAATGTTGAGTTAAAAGGATACAACGATGTGACTTTGAGAGAAACAACTACGATATCTTTTAGTAATGTTAATGAATTTGATCGAGGAACATTAACTGTGGGATTGGATATTTTGGATACTGAAAACCAAAATACTCGATTTAATTCTTATTTTGATAATCAAAATTCTGCAAGCAGTGGAGTTGCAAATAGTTTTGTTGCAACCAACACATCTTTTCAAATAGATAAAGACGGTAATAGAACTGCTTTGGATTACACCAGCGATATCAAAACCAAAGCAGACACTGACCTTGAAGTAACTTCCTTGTATTTGAGTGGAAATATAGATTTATCGGATCAGTGGATCATGGTCTTAGGAGCTCGATATGAGCAAGTTGATACTTCCATCAAGAAATATACAGTTGCTTCGGGAAGATCTGCTCAAACTACTGGATCTGCAACTACCTCAAGAGATGATTCTAATGTTTCGCCAAGACTGGGTGTTATCTATAAACCTCAGGATAATATGTCTTTATATTTAAGTTACAGTGAAAGTTTTATTCCAAAATCAGGGGAGCAATACAAATCTTGGGGAAGCAATGCAGTTTTCGATCCTGATGTTTATGAAAATACTGAATTAGGTTTTAAATATGATATGGAATCAGGAATATCTTTTGCGATCTCTTATTTTGATCAACAAACCCTTAAAGGACAAGAAGATGGAGTCGGAGGATCTGAAGTAATCGGTATGGAAATAGATGGTTTTGAAATCGGTATAGCTGGTCAGATTAATGAGCAAAACTCAATTAACTTTGGCTTAACTTCTGTTGACGCAACCGCTTCAGCTGGCACTGGAAAAGTAAAGGAAGTGCCAGAGCTTACTTGGTCGTTATGGTACACGCATCAAGCTAATGATTTATTTGGGTTAAGTTTTGGTGCCATATATCAAGATGAACAAATTATTAAATCTGAAGATGGGCCTTTATTGCCAGACTTTACCAGAATAGATATGGCAATGACGATAACTCCGACTGAAACCGACACAGTTAGAATAAACATAGAGAATTTGGGAAATGAGACATACTATCCTCATTCGCATTCTACTCACCAGGTTTCCGTAGGAGAATTTCAGAACGTAAGAATTTCTTATCAAAAAGTTTTTAATAATTTTTAGGAGAAAAGAAATCCCGCTTTAGAGAGGGATTTCGATCTAAAAATACTAGTAAATTTTGCTAACTTGACTATTAGAAGTGCTTACAACTGCTTCCCTTCTTAAACTCAATTTATCCCAGACCTGATTCAAAGAAGAAAGAAACCTAGTGATGTCTTCAGCTTGGTGCTTGGGCGTAATGGTAACTCTAAATCTTTCATCGCCTTTCGGAACAGTAGGGTAGAAAACAGGTTGAATATAAATTCCATGTTCTTCTATGAGAAGATTGGCAGCGTTTTTGCACAATCTTGGATCTTCAAGATGAATGGGAATGATGTGACTATCATTATCTAAATGAGGAATCTCCAAATCTCTCAACCCGGCTCTGATCAAATCTGAATTTTGTCTGATATCTTCTCTTAGATTTTCAGACTTCTTTGCTACTTCAATGGCTTTAATAGAAGCGGCTGCAATACTTGGATTTGCAGAAGAAGTAAAAATGAAACCAGGAGCAAAACTTCTTATGAAATCAATAATGTCGGAACTGGCAGCAACGTATCCACCCATTTGGCCAAAAGCTTTAGATAAAGTACCGTTTATGATGTCTATTTCGTCGCTAACGTCTTGCTCTTCTGCAATCCCTCTGCCTTCTCTCCCATAAAGACCAACAGAGTGAACTTCATCGAGATAAGTTAAAGCATTGAATTCTTTTGCCAAGGAAACTATTTGTTTTAGAGGTGATCTCAAACCTTCCATGGAATAAAGCGATTCTAAAACTATAAGTTTAGGCACACTGGCATTGGAGGTATTTAACAATTCTTTTAGATGACCGACATCATTATGACGAAAAATATGACAAGGAACATTAGCGTTTTTGATGCCTTGTATCATAGAAGCGTGATTTAGTTCGTCGGAGAATACCTCGATACCTTCGAGTTTTTTACATAATGTCCAAAGAGTGGATTGGTTAGCTGTATACGCAGAAGGGAAGATCAGACTGGACTCTTTATTGTGCAACTCTGCAAGTTCTTTTTCCAAGTCGGCATGATATGACGAAGTTCCAGAAATATTTCTTGTGCCGCCAGAACCAGTGCCTAATTCTTGGATAACTTCAATGGATCTTTTAATAACTTCTGGGTGTTGGCTCAAATTTAAGTAGTCGTTACTGCACCAGACTTCAACAGGTCTTTCTGAGCCTTCAAACCTTTCAGTGGCTTTTGGGAAATGTTTTTTATCTCGATTTATTTCTCTGAATTTTCTGTAAAGACCTTGTGATTTTAAAGAGGTCAACTCATCGGAAAAGTATTTTTTGTAGTTCATTTCATCTCCAAGAAAGAATTGAACATTACTATAAACGTAAAAGAGTTCAAACTAAATATTTAGATTTTAAAGGATTATAATAATATAGTTGTTTATAAGGATTGGTTATAATGAATGAGCTAACTATCATTTCTAGAAAAAGTACTCTTGCAAAGCTTCAAGCAATAGAAGTCTCTGAGGTAATTAAAAAAAAATATCCTGAAATCAAAATCATTTTTAAAACAAAAGATACTTCAGGTGATATAGATTTAACTACGCCCCTGCACAAAATGCCCGAAATGGGAGTTTTTACTTCAGATATCCGAGAAGAATTATTAAGTGGAAAAGCAGATATTGCCGTTCACTCTTGGAAAGATCTTCCAGTTGATCTTGAGGAGGGAACAGAAGTTGCCGCAACTATAAAAAGAGCTGACCCAAGAGACGTTTTGATCTTCAAAAAAAGTTCCTTCAAAAAGAAAAAGTTAGAAATCTTTACTTCGTCTCCAAGGAGACAAGAAAATCTATCAAAGTTTTTAAAGAAAGCTTTTCCTTTTGAAATGGACTCTCTTAGCTTTACTGATATTAGGGGAAATATTTTGACCAGAGTCCAAAAACTTAAAGATTCAAATGCAGATGGTTTGGTAATAGCCAAGGCTGCTTTGGATCGACTGTTATCCCCCATAGAAGAGATAACAACTGAATTAGATTCCTTTAAAAAGAACTTAAATGGTTTTTTGTGGATGGTAATTCCTTGTTCACAAAACCCTTGCGCGCCTGGCCAAGGAGCATTGGCTGTCGAGGTAAAATCAGGTAATAAAAAAGTAGTTGAATTACTCAATGAAATCAATGATTTGGATGTTTTTAAAGATGTAGAAGATGAAAGAAAAAAACTCAAAAAATACGGCGGAGGCTGTCATCAAAAAATAGGCGTAAGCATAGAAAATCATCCTCTTGGAAAAATCACTACAGAGAAAGGCTTAACGCCAGAAAATGAATTCATTGATGAAAGGTGTTTTTCACCTTTCAAGAAAAAATTATCCGGATTCGAAAATCTAATTGAAGATTTCTACCCGAAATCAAAAAAGGATTTTAAATTATTTTCCCGATCAAAGATTGACGAAGGGATAAAGGAAATAGAAGCAATTAAAAATTCTGGTTTGTATATCTCAAGAGCAAGTTCAATAGAAAAAGGTATAGCAATTGATTTGTCGAATGTCATTTGGACAAGCGGCATTGAAAACTGGTTTAAATTAGCTAGGAAAGGAATATGGGTGAATGGGACTTCGGATAGCCTAGGGGAGGAACAATCGAAACCCAGCTCTTTACTTGAACAGGTAAATTGGTTTTTGGTCTCTCATATTGATTCGGAACCAAAAGATAAAAAACTTATAGCAACTTATAAATTAGTGCCTGAAAAAGATGTAGAAGATTTATCCAAATATTCTCATTTCTATTGGATGTCTATCAGTTCATTTAAAGAAGCTTTGAAAAGATTTCCAAGTATTGAAAATGCTGAACATTCATGCGGTCTAGGAAAAACTTTTGATGAGTTGAACAAACTATATCCTAATAAAATAAAGCCTTTTTTAAAATATGAAGACTGGCTGGAAAAAGTAAAAGAAGCAAAGTAAGCTACGCACCTGTTTACCCGATATGGCAAATTTTAAAAGAAAATATCCACTTTCTAGACTCAGAAGATTGCGATCGAATAAATCTATAAGAGATCTTGTTGCAGAAAATAAATTGTCAATCGATGACTTAATTCAGCCTATTTTTGTTAAGGAATCCATAAAAGAAAAAGAAGAAATAGAATCTCTAGTTGGGATTTTTAGACACTCAGAAAAAAGTATACTCAAAGAAATCGAAGAACTTGTGAGTTTAGGCATCAAAGCGGTAGCCATTTTTCCTGTGATAGACGAAGATAAGAAAGACGAGAAAGGTTCCGAGGCAGTAAATGAAAATAATTTTCTCAATAACGTAATAAAAACAATAAAACAAAATTTTCCGGAAATTCAAGTTATTGCTGACGTAGCTTTAGATCCTTACACAACTCATGGACACGATGGCGTATTAAATTCAGACGGAGACGTTGATAACGATGAGACACTTAAAATTTTAGAAGATCAAGCATTGAAGCTAGCTCAAGCAGGTACAGACATCATCGCGCCATCTGACATGATGGATGGCAGAATTGGAGTTATAAGGAAAACGCTAGAAGAAAAGGGTTTTATAAATACTATGATTCTGGCTTACTCGGCAAAATACAGTTCTAAGTTTTATGGCCCTTTTAAAGAAGCAGTAGAATCTGCAAAATTTTTTGGAAATAAAACAAAAGATACTTATCAAATGGCTGTTGCAAACATTGATGAAGCTCTTCACGAGGTTGCCTTGGATATAAATGAAGGAGCTGACATTGTTATGGTAAAACCAGGTATGCCTTATCTTGACGTAGTAAAGGCAGTTAAAGAAAAATTTCAAATGCCAACCTTTGTTTATCAAGTAAGCGGAGAATACGCTATGTTGAAGGCAGCAATTGAAAAAAACTGGCTGAGTGAGGACGTAATATTTGAATCGCTTCTTTCATTTAAGCGAGCTGGTGCGGATTGCATCTTAACTTATGCCGCAAAAGAGACAGCAAAAAATCTATAATTTCTCTTATGCGTAACTCCAGGTTTCAAAATGCTTTGAATCGGGTTCCTCAGGAAATTCCGCCGATATGGTTTATGCGTCAAGCTGGCAGATATCATGACCATTATCAAAATCTCAAGAAATCTCATTCTTTCGTTGAGCTTTGTAAAAGTCCAGCCTTGTCAGCTCAAACTGCTTTAGGTCCAATAGAAGAATTTGACTTTGATGTCGCTATTTTATTCAGCGACATTCTTTTTCCCTTGGAGTCTTTGGGTATGGACTTGATTTATGATCCTGGTCCAATTTTCAAAGAACATCTATCAGAGGAAAATGTCTCCAGAATTTTTATCAATAAAAACCCCATTGCTTCTTTGGAATTCCAAGGGGAGGCAATAGAAAGAACGATGGAATTGCTTCCAGACGATAAGTCTATGATTGGCTTTATTGGTGGACCATGGACATTGCTATCTTTTGCCTCAGCGAAAAATAAATTAGACAAGATGGGAAAAATAGAAAGCTACCAATGGGCAATTTTGGAAGAGTATATCTATCCTCTTTTACATAAAAACATTTCTTTGCAACTGCAGGCTGGAGCTGAACTGGTAATGATTTTTGATTCTTGTGCACACCAGCTTGCTAGAGATGATTTATCTATTTACCTCAATAAAATTTTATGTGAGTTGGTAAAGTCTTTTCCAAATCAAGTTGGTTACTATGCAAAAGACGGAATTTCTTATGATGATATCTTTGCTGCATCCGACAGTTTCGAAGTTCCTTTTGCAGGAATTGGGGTAGATTCAAATGTCAGCATTCAAGATATTTTTGCAAAAAGGAAAGAAGGTTTCATCCAAGGTAATTTTAGTGAAAAAATCATTACTCAGGATTTCAACGAATTTGATAAAGCTTTAAATTTATTTCTAGAAGATATTTCCTCTCTTTCAATAGAGGATAGAAAAGGATGGGTATGTGGTTTAGGTCATGGCGTTATCAAGACTACACCTCAAGAAAATGTTAAACATTTTGTGAACAAAGTAAGGTCTTATTTATGAGTTTTTTAGGCGAAGAGAATTTTTCCCACGAAGACAAACAAAAAGTTGGTGTAATTATCTGCAATCTTGGTTCGCCAGATAGTTACTCTACAAAAGATGTAAGAAAATACCTTAGAGAATTTTTATCAGATACGAGAGTCATAGAAGTGCCTAAAATGATCTGGTGGTTGGTACTTAATCTCTTTATTTTACCTTTTAGGCCAAGAAAATCAGCAGCCCTTTATAAATCTGTATGGCTTGAAGAAGGCTCGCCGTTGCTGGTTTATTCAAAGAGATTTTTAAGCAAGATAAAAAACCTGAATAAAAATTCTGAATCTATAGAATTTGAATTAGCCATGCGCTATGGAAATCCAAGCCTTGAAAAAGCTTTGTTGAGTTTGAAGGAGAAAAATTGTCGTAAAATTTTACTTCTACCTTTGTTTCCTCAATATTCTGCAGTAACTGCTGCAACAATATTCGATAAGGTGAGCGTAATTCTTTCAAGATGGCGCTGGGTTCCTAGTTTGCATTTTGTGAGCGGCTACCATGACAATTTTGAGTATATAAATTCATTAGCTAACACAATTAAAACTCATGAATTTTATGGAAAACAAGACAAGGTAGTTTTTTCTTATCACGGCATTCCAAAAAAATATTTTGATGAAGGAGATCCTTATCATTGTTTTTGTCAGAAGACTTCTCGCCTGGTTGCAGAAGCTTTAGGGCTTGAAGAAAATCAGTACATTACTAGTTTTCAATCGAGATTGGCAGCGGCTGGAAGAGAGTGGTTAAAACCCTATACAAGTGAACTGATGGAAAAATTACCTGAAGAGGGAGTTAAGAAAATCTTAATTTTATCGCCAGGGTTTAGTATGGATTGTCTAGAAACCATAGAAGAAATCGATGAGGAGAATAAAGAAATATTCTTAGATTCTGGAGGTGAGGCTTTCCATTACATAGCTTGCTTAAATGATAACGACGAGCATGTGGAAGCCATCAATAATTTAATTACAAATAAAATATCCCAACTATGACCAGCAGTTTAGATGAAAAAAAAGATTCAGCATCTCAATGGTTTAGATCTTTGAGAGATCAATTTTGCGCTGCCTTTGAAGAATTAGATGGCGGAAAATTTGAAAGAAAAAAATGGAATCATAAAGGTTCTGGCGGTGGCGAAATAAGCATTCTAAAAGGCAAGGTATTTGAAAAGGTTGGGGTAAATATTTCAACTGTTGCGGGTGAATTTTCTGATGATTTTAAATCTCAAATTAAAGGAACAGAAAAATCTGCGGAGTATTGGGCTTCTGGGATCAGTTTGGTTGCTCACATGCAATCGCCCAAGGTGCCGGCTTTTCATTTCAATACCAGATTTTTAGCTACTGGTGAAAATTGGTTTGGAGGCGGAACAGATATGACTCCATCAATTCCAGACGAAAAAGAAGCCGAACTTTTTCACGCTAAGTTAAAAGAAGCATGTGATAAATCAGACAATAACTATTACTCTAATTTTAAAAAAAATTGCGATGAATATTTCTATCTTGCTCATAGAGACGAACCCAGAGGAGTTGGCGGCATTTTTTTTGATCATTTGAATACCGGAAACTGGGAAGACGATTTTGATTTTGTAAAAGAGCTTGGCTCAACTACTCTCAATATTATTAAAGAAACCGTATCTAGCAAAAAAGACTTAGACTGGACTGAAGAAGAAAAAGAACAACAACTGATCAAAAGAGGACGCTACGTCGAATTCAATTTGATTTGGGATAGAGGTACTTTGTTTGGTTTAAAAACAGGAGGTTCTACAGAAGCCATCCTGATGTCCATGCCGCCTTCAGCGAAGTGGATATAAGATGAGAAATACTCTTGTAATATATTCTTCTGTAGATGGCCATACTCAAAAAATTTCTAGCAAAATTGCTGAACATATCAAGCATCACGCAAACGTTGACTTAACTTCATTAGTTGACGCTCAATCGCTGAGCTTAAAAAATTATCAACAAGTTATTATTGGGGCCAGCATCAGATATGGTAATTATCGAAAAGAACTTTTCGAGTTTATTGAAAAAAACTTCGATGAGCTCTCAAGCAAAGAAAATGCTTTTTTTAGTGTAAATGTAGTTGCTAGAAAGCCAGAGAAAAATACTCCCGATACCAATCCCTATGTTGCAAAATTTCTCAAAACAACAAGATGGAGACCAAACAAAATGGATGTTTTCGCAGGTGTTGTTGATTACCCAACTTATAATTTTTTCGATAGATTTATGATTAGACTTATCATGTGGATCACCGACGGCCCCACTGACACCAAGGCTAGATTTGAATTTACCGACTGGAAAAGAGTAGAAGATTTTTCCAAATCATTAATTAAAAATTAAAGCTCAGTGGCAAGCTCAATAAATTTATTTTTTAGAAAAGTTAATTTATTCGTAAGACTAAAGGCATGATTTCTAATGAGTCTTATCCAGATATTTTTTTGCTCGAAACCTCTTTTGAAGGCTTCCATAGCAGCTGCTAAGGCCAAATTAATTGGAATTCTTTGTCGGTTGTATTTGTCTTCAATTTGTTTAACTTGATGCAAACTATCAGGACTAATTAAATCTGATAGAGATTTAACATCGCCGATTCCTGCATTTAATCCCAATCCTGCTAACGGATGAATGTGGTGCGCAGCATCTCCCACAAGAAAAACATTACCTCTGGCAAAAGTTTTTGCGGAAAGGTGTTTCAGGGGAAATGACTGTCTTTTAGCTGAGAATTTTATTTCTGGAAGTTTTTCCCCGAAAGATCGATGAATTTCATTTATAAAGTCATCGTCATGCATACCTAAGTAATCGTAGGCCTTGCTATCGTCAATGGACCATATCATGGTAAGTTCAGTCTCATTCATTGGCAGCAAAGCTAGCGGTCCTACTGAGGTGAAAGTTTGTCTAATGCATGGGTCTGTTTGGGGTACAAAAAAGTTGGCAACTATTGCCGTCTGATTGTAACTCCAAGTTCTTGAAGAAATCGAAGAAAGATTTCTTACACTTGATTGAATGCCATCTGCACCTATTAAAATTTTTGTCTCCATTTTTCCCTTTGTTGTTTCGCAATGAATATCTCCATTGATTTTTTCTATTTTTTCTAAATTACAATTCCACAAAAGATCTTTTGAATCGGAAACGAGAGATAACAGAGAATTCTGAATTTCTCCTTCTTTGACTATGAAGCCAATGTTTGGAATATTTTTTTCTAATTCATTCACATTGAAATCTATGAATCCAGTACCTTCTTGATCCCAAACCTTTATCTGGTTGTATTCAAAAGCAGTTTTACTTATGACATTCCATGCATCTAGCTCTTTAAGAAATACCATACTCTTGTTATTCAATGATAGATGGCGGTAACTATTGGGCGCTTTATCTCGACCATCTATAAGACCAACATTGATATTTTTATTTTTCAACGCAAGAAAAAGTAGAGCGCCAGTTACACCAGCACCAACAATGAGGACATCATATTTCATTAACTCGCCATCAGTTGTTGAATGTCATCAAGCTCTTTGATGGCTGAACTAAGAATTTTTGGCTGATTGTTTTCAACTAACACATCATCTTCGATTCGAATTCCAATTCCTTTAAATTTTTCAGGTACGTTTTCTTCTTTGCCGATGTAGATTCCTGGCTCGATTGTGGTAATCATCCCATTTTCATAAGACCTTACCTTGCCATCTTTCTCATAGCCTCCAACATCGTGCACATCAAGACCCAACCAATGACCGACGCGGTGCATGTAGAACTTTGAATAAGATTGAGTTTCAATCACCTCTTCTTTAGAGCCCTTTAACAAACCTAAGCTTAATAGTCCTTCAACAATGACTTCTATAGATTTTTTATGCGTCTCAAGAGGATTGGATTTTTCTGAAATGCTTTCTATAGATTGCTTTTGAGATTCCAAAACGATCTCATAGATAAGTTTCTGTTCTGACGAAAATTTTCCATTAACAGGAAAAGTTCTAGTGATATCGCTCGCGTAGCCCTTGTATTCGCAACCTGCATCGACCAGAACCAAATCACCATCTTTTAGCAAATCTGTGTTCTTGCTGTAATGAAGAATGCATGCATTTTCTCCTCCTCCCACGATAGAAGGATAGGCACACTCCTTTGCTCCATTGACCATAAATTCATGCAGATATTCTGCTTCAAGTTGATATTCGTACATATCTGGTTTTACAGCTTTCATTGCTCTTTCATGAGCCGAAGATGAGATATCACATGCTTTTTGAATAATACTGATTTCTTCTTTTGATTTTAAAAGTCTTAATTCGTGTATTAAAGAATCAACACTTTTAATGTTTTTTGGATTTAAATCAAAGCTGATCTTTTTTCCTTTTAACTCTTTGGTTAATGCAAAGAATAATTTTTTTTGACTTTTGTTTTGACAAAATAAATGGTCCGCCCCTTCGATAAATTCAGTGGTTTTTAAAATGAGATCATCTATTTTAAAACCGCTTTCAAAACCCAGTCGGGAAACATTTTCAGGACCCAATCGAGGTCCCTCCCATTTTTCTCTTACTTCATCTTTTTCCGCACAGAAGAGATGAAAAATCGTATTTCCTTTTTTTTCAATAACTAACGCGGCATCTGCTTCATTAAAGTTAGTTAAGTATAAAAAATCGCTATCTTGTCTGAAAGAATAGTCAGTATCACCATTTCTGATTTTTTGATTGGCTGAATGAATGACTACTACCGATCCATCAGGCAACAGATCAGCTAATTTTTTTCTCCTTTCTAGAAAAATGTCCATAAGTTGATTTTACTTCAATATAAAGTCTTTATAGAAACGTTATTGATATAAGAATAAAATAATATCTGTGTCGCAGAAGGAATTAGAGAAAAATCTAAAGGAGCTCTTAGAGCTTTCTAAAAAACTTAGAGAGGCAAACAAAGATTTAAGAAACAAAAATTTAAGACTTAAAAAAGAGAATAATCGATTAAAAGATAATATAGAATTATCAAGAAAAAAGTTAGAAATATTGATTTCAAAATTAGAAGCTTTATGAGTGAAGACGATCAAGACATAGTAATCCTGAAAATAGCAGGCATCGAGTATCAGTTATATTGTCCTCCCGAGGAACAATCCACCTTGATTGAAGCTGGAGAAATCTTGGATAAGCGAATCAAATCCATCAAACGCAAAACTAGAAATCTTCCAATTGAAAAAGTTGCCGTATTAGCAGGTCTTGATGTAGTGAATGAATTCCTCTCAAACGAAGGAGCTTCTTCAACCAAGGTAAATGAAGAAGCATCGGCAGCTACAGATGAAAAATCAGCCGCAAATGTTTCAGAAGAAAAAGTCGATTCATCTGAAGAAGAAAATTTAAGTCTTAAGTTAGTAGACGAGATTTCTGAATTATCTAAGCTTTAAAATATTGCTATAATTTCTAGGCTTCCTGGCTTATTTGCTAGTTATATAACACTTCGAGCCGATGCAAAATAAATAGGGAATTTGATACTTCTCTTGTTGAGCGCCCTTAGGGCAGCCTGATAGATGGTGATTCTTCCCGACCTGAACTTTACGGTTCGGGTTTTATTTAACGGCGATAACTTGGGAAGCTCTCTTAAATATGAATAAAGCTGAAGCAAGAGAGTTAATTTCAAAAGGCTTCAAAAGCCTCAAAGACTCCTCCAAAAGCTACCAAGAAAAAATCCATTTAGATTTTATAAAAGATCATTTGGAGAAAAAAAATTTTTCACACGTTGCTAGTTATATGTCTCTACCTCATGAAGTTTCAACTGAGAAAATAAATAAATTTCTAACAGATTCCAAAAATCATTTATATCTGCCAAAAATCAATTCCAAGAGCAATAAATTAGAATTTGTACTTTGTAATAAAAAAACTAAATTTAGAAAAAATTCTTTAAATATCCTTGAACCCATGAGCGAGGAAACCATTCAGCTCGAGAAATTAAATGCGGTTATTGTTCCTTTACGCGCTTTCAATGAGAACTTTCAAAGATTAGGTTTCGGAGGAGGTTTCTATGACAAAACTTTTTCAGGAATCACCAAGCCAGAATTTATTGGCTTGGCTTATGATTTTCAATTTATAAAAAAATTATCACTTGAAGACTTTGACTTAAAGTTAGATGTAGTTTTTACAGATAAGCAATTACTTTAAAAAAGCTTGGTAACCTAGATTTTCAGTCTCTCTGGTAAATGGATAGGAAATTCTTAGAAGATCCCTTTCCAAACTTTTTACTTGGTTTTGACTTATTGTAAAACCTACCAAAGCACCACCATAGATTGCACCTTGATTTTTATAATGAAAAAGGGAGATATCCCATTTGTCTTTTAGCAAAGTTAAAAAATTGAGAAGGGCACCTGGTTTTTCAGGGAAATCTACACTGTAAACTTCTTCTACGAATTCATTTTCTAGTTGGGGTCCTCTGCCGCCATGCATGAATTTAAGATGCTTTTTAGAAATTTCATCGTTGCTTAAATCTGTAAAAGAGTATTTTTTATTTTTTAAGGCTTTTAAAAAAGTATCTTTACTTTTTTTTGAATCTTGAAGTTCCAATCCCAAAAGAATCTTTGCTATAGAACTGCCATCTTTTCTATAACTGAACTCGGTGATATTTTTTTGACCGATGTCTCTGCAAAGTTTTCTAAACGAACCCTTTTTTTCGTCTATACCTATACTTAAAATAATTTCCTTTTTTTCTCCAATTTTGGATCTTTCAACAATATGTCCTAAAGATTCAAAATTAAGATTTGAGCCGCAATAAGTTGCGATAAGATTTTTATTCTTAATTCTTTTTTGACCAATGTATTTTTTTAATCCAGCAAGCGCTAAAGCTCCAGTCGGTTCAGGAACAGTCCTAGTTTCCAAGAAAGTATCCTTCACAGCAGCACAAATTTCATCGGTATCAACGGTTATTGAATCATCCAAGAAATTTTTTATAAGTTCGTAGTTATTTTTTCCTATTTGTTTTGCCGCAGCTCCATCAGCAAACAATCCAACTTCTTTGAGTTTAATTCTTTTACCTGCTTTCACAGAGGCATGCAATCCTGCTGAATCAGTTGCTTCAACACCTATTATTTTTACATTAGGATGAACCTTATTTAAGTAAGCTCCAATTCCAGCAATCAAACCACCACCACCAACGGCAACAAATACAGCATAAAGATTTTCAGGAAATTGTTCTGAGATTTCCATGCCAACCGTACCTTGTCCTGCAATTACTAACGGATCATCAAATGGATGGATGAAATTTACTTTATTTTTTTTACAAAATGTTTTTGATTCTTGAAGCGCATCATCAAAGTTATTACCAACCAAAACTACCTTAGCTTTCAAATCTCTCACTGCGTTTACTTTGATCAAAGGCGTGGTCTTTGGCATGAAGATAGTGGCTTTGATGCCTAGCTCTTTTGCCGAATAAGCTACTCCTTGAGCATGATTTCCCGCAGATGCGGTTGCTACCTCAGTAATTTTTTTGGATTGATAAAGGTGAGCAATCTTGTTGTAAGCACCCCTAATTTTAAAAGAGTGGGTAGGCTGTAAATCTTCTCTTTTTAAGTAAATACTATTTACCAGTTCTTTTGATAAATTATCAGCCTTAGTTAGAGGTGAAATACTAGCAACCTCATAAACTTTAGAGTTCTCTATTTTTTCTATGTAGTTTTTGATTACTTTTTTCATAAAAATTCTGGAAAGCGAGGTATTATACGTAGAGTTCTCTTATAAGCCATAGACATGGAAAATTCTAACTCAGAAACCAAACAAGCTGTTGCGCGCAAAGCCTATGAGTATCTGGCCACAAAGCTTCATAAAGATTGTATTTTGGGTATTGGTACAGGAAGTACTACAAATTTTTTTATCCGAGAATTGATCAATCAAAAACCTGAAATCAAAGCCATCGTATCCAGTTCAGTTGCAAGCACGAAATTATTGGAAGAGGCAGGTTTCGAAGTGTCCGAGTTAAATGATGTTGGCTCACCTGATTTTTATATCGATGGTGCTGATGAAATCAATGATCGTTTTGAAATGATCAAAGGCGGTGGCGGAGCATTGACCCGAGAAAAGATTATTGCCTCAGCATCTAGAAAATTCATCTGCATTTGCGATTCTTCCAAAAAAGTAAAACTGCTTGGAAAATTTCCAGTTGCTATTGAAGTCATTCCAATGGCAAGAAGTTATGTCGCACGACAGATGGTGGTAAGAGGAGGAACTCCAGAATATAGAGTAGGATTTGTGTCTGATAACGGTAATCAAATAATTGATGTCCGTAACTTAAAACTTAAGGTGCCTTATGACATTGAAAACGAAATCAATAACATTCCCGGAGTTGTAGCCAACGGTATATTTGCTGCAAGAAAGGCAGATTGTTTAGTTACAGATAAAAATGGAGTTCCTGAAGTTTTAGAGCAGTGATTCGATTGCAGAAATTATTTCTTCACTATCGGGCTCTATATTCTTGGAGAAAGGTTTTAAGACTTCACCATCTTTAGAGATCAAATACTTGGTGAAATTCCAATCAGGAGATTTTCCAGTAATCATTGCAAGGTTTTGATAAAAGCTGTTGGCCTTTTTTCCTTTGACACTTGATGTAGCGAACATGGGAAAGGTCACGCCATACTTAGAATTACAAAACTCTTTTACTTGGCTTTCATCACTATATTCCTGAAACATAAAGTCTCTAGAAGGAAAGCCTAAAATCACAAAGTCTTTTCCTTGGTAGTTTTCAAATAATGATTGCAAAGCTTCATACTGATAAGTGAAACCGCATCGACTTGCAACATTTACTGCAAGCACTACTTTGTCTTTGTGTTTGCACAAATTGATGATTTCTTTTGAATCAAGCACGCGGATGTTGTGATTTAGAATTGCAGGACAACCTTTTACAGGGATTTTGTTTAGATCGGGTTGAAAGTTCATTGCATTAAAATTATCTGTTTCGGCATTTCCTTGAGAGCAACTGACGATAAACAAGGAAAATAAAATTAAAGCAAATCTCATATTGATAAATTAAATAATAAAGTTCAGTAAATCAATACCTGTGTACCTTTTCTCACTCTATTGAATAACTTTATAACGTCTGTATTCCTCATTCTGATGCATCCCAAGCTGGCAGGCTCACCAATTAAACCTTCTTCGGCAGTGCCATGAATGTAAATATATCGACTTTTTGAATCTACATTTCCCCCTTTGTTTTTTCCAATTTCCAAACCATCCAACCATAGAATCCTAGTAGTGATAACATCTTCTTTGATATCAATTTTTTCTGTAATTGGTACCACTATTTCCCCTGTAAATTTTCTGGCCTTGAAAACAGAACCTATTTTTGCTCCTTTGCCGATTTTTTCAGATATTACATGTGCACCAAGAGGAGTTTTTAAACTATCTCGAATACTACCGATTCCATAAGCAGAAGATGAAATCGGGTAAGTTTTACTTGAATATGGAGTTTTTATAGTAAGTTCCTGTTTAGCTAAATTTATCAAAACGTGAGTTTGGTTTTTATTCATTTCACTAAATTCTTGAAAATTGATATTTTCATAAGATGCATAATCCAAAGGGACTGAACTACAACCATAAAAAAAGGCAGAACTAAAAATCACAAAAATTAAATACTTAAATAAAGTTTTCATCCCTTTTAAATTTTAATATCGCAGATATAAAAAAGATAATAACCAATATGAATAAGAAAGGGTTTTTCCCAAAATATGCATAAGGAGTTTGACCTGATTTAAGAATCACATCTTCTTGAAAACTCTCTAATTCATTTTTGCCAGTAGAAGTTTCAATTTTTTTTATGATCTGTCCGTGATGGTTAATTAAGGCGCTGATACCAGTTGATGTCGATCTCACTAAATATTTTTGATGTTCAGCCGCTCTAAATCTTGCAATTTGCAAATGTTGATGAGGGCCTAAGCCATTTCCAAACCAATTGTCGTTACTGGCATTAAATAAGATATTAGTTTTTTTGCTATTGGATAAAAATACATTTTGATAGGCAATTTCATAACAAATTGCTGAAGATATTTTTATAAAATCATTCCCAATAAGTTCGTTCTTGTTACCTGAAAATATTTGCGGCCTATTGAAATTAAAAAAATCAAAAAATACACTAAATAGTCCTGAGAGAGGAACGTATTCACCAAATGGAACTAAAAACGTTTTGTCGTAAATGCCTGAGACATTACCAATTCCAATTAATGAATTATTTATTTCTTCTGTCTTGTTTTCTGATAATACACCTATGACCATTCCAAGCATATTATTTTCGTTGAGAATGTTGTTACTGAATTCATTTATTCTGTCCTTTTGAATCAATGAGGTGAGAGTTACCTCTGGCCAAAATATGACAGAGGATTGAGTTAGATTTTGCGGTGGATTTTGATTTAATTTCTTTTCTATCGCGCTTTGTATTTTTTGTAATCCTTTTTGCGTCCATTTTTCTTTAATATCAATATTAGGCTGAACAACTGTTGCCGAGATCTTCCCTGTTGACCCAGTCCAATTGATATTTTCAAGCGGTTGATTGCTAATAAAAATTATCATTAAGGCTAGCGAAGATAAATATAAAGATTTTCTTTGAGTTAAGCCTCTTATACCGCCTAACAAAGTAAGAAATATTTGAGAGATTAAAACAATAAGAAAACCTATACCAAAAATTCCTAGGACAGGAATGTAACCCTGTAACATACTGTTATCTACAGCGGTATAACCTATGTACAACCATGGAAAACCAGTAAATAGAAATTCTCTCAACCATTCGCTCAATACCCAAGCAGCTGGAAAAAGAAGAAATACTTCATAAGTTTTTCTTTGGCTGCTAAAAAGTTTTAATGCGGTAAAACTGATAGCCTGAAACAAGCTTAAAAAGGCTGCTAGCAACAATGTTAGAAAACTTCCTAATATTGGTGAAGCGCCTCCATAGACAGTAATACTATTTTCTATCCAAAATATTCCAAATGCCCAAAGGCCAAAACCAAAAAAGTAGGAAATAAAAAAAGTGCCTTTTATGCTTTCACTTTTAATCAAATGATATAAAAGACCTGGGATGAGAAAAGTTAAAAACCAATAATTGAAGGGCTGAAAAGCTAAGACAATTAAAGAACCTAAAAAAAACCCAGCGAAAAATTTAGAAAAATTCACACTTCATTTTATCTGAATTAGACAGTTATTGATTCAACCAATAGCCTATATTCTTTTCTTTGAAAATCTTACAAGTCTCAACGATCGGCAGCCCCACAACATTGCTGTAGCTACCTTCCAAAGATTCAACAAATAAACCGCCATAACCTTGAATACCATAAGCACCTGCTTTATCTTTTGGTTCATTGGTATCCCAATATTTAGCGCATTGATTGGCAGTTAAGTTTGCAAATTGAATGTCAGTTCTGACAAGATCAAACATCATTTTTACTTCGGCATCAGTCTGTGGGTCGGTTTCGCCTAAGCAAACACAGGTCATAACCGAATGTTTTCTTCCAGAAAATTCAAGAAGCATGGCAATTGCATGATCTCTGTTTTCAGGCTTTCCAAATATTTTGCCATCCAAAGCAACAATAGTATCAGCTGTTAAAATCGGTTTATCGGGTAACTTCTTTTTTTGTCTTATCGCATGAGCAGCAAGACATTTTTGCTGGGTATTTTTGATAACGAAATCCTCAGGACTTTCATCAGTAAAATTGGACTCATCAAAATCACATTTAAGTATTTCAAAATTAACTTTTAGATTTTTAAGAATTTCAGCTCTTCTAGGTGAACTAGAAGCAAGATAAATATCGAAATTATTTGATTTTTTCTTCTTTGTAGATGACGTGCTTTTTGACTCTAGGGTCATATTTTTTAAATTCTATTTTGTCTGGAGTTTTAGTCTTATTTTTATCTGTTGTATAGAAGTGGCCCGTTCCAGCAGAGGAGACTAGTTTAATTTTTTCTCTCATATCTTTTCACCTCGATCTCTGATTTCTTTTAAAACGAGATCAATACCTTTCTTATCAATGATTCTCATCCCTTTAGCAGAAAGAGTAAGGGTCACATATTTATTTTCAGACTCTACCCAAAACTTATGGCGATGCAAATTAGGCATAAACTTTCTTTTAGTTTTATTAATAGCCTTAGAAACATTGTTTCCTGCCATTGGAGTTTTACCTGTTACTTGACACTCTTTGCTCATAATATTCCTTTGCAAGAAGAGCTTTATACCAGAATCCTAAGTCCAAAGAAACCTATCTGAGTTATAATTTTTGTATGGAACAATTGGCTAATAGACAAATTTTGCTTTGCGTCACAGGAGGTATTGCTGCATATAAAGCAGCTGAGTTAATTAGGCTATTTAAAAGCTCAGGCTCTGAAGTTCGAGTACTCATGACTGAAGCAGCCAAAGAATTCATTACACCGCTTACTATGCAGGCATTGTCTGGGAATGAAGTCCATTCAGATCTTCTAGATACCAATGCAGAATCTGCTATGGGACATATAGAACTAGCAAGATGGGCTGATGCTATTGTTATTTCTCCTTGTTCGGCAGATAGCCTTGCAAAACTTGCTGCTGGAAGAGGAGACGATTTAATGTCCGCGGTATGTCTCGCAGCAGATTCTAAAATATTTTTTGCCCCAGCAATGAATCAAGGCATGTGGAAGGATAAACGTACAAAAAAGAATCTTTCATTGCTGAAAAAACCTATTTTTCACCAAATCGGGCCTAACGAGGGTGATCAGGCTTGTGGTGATGTAGGTCCTGGCAGAATGTCAGAACCTAAGGAAATTATTGAAGAGGTAGCTAAAGAATTTTCTTCTGGATTGTTAGCTGGCAAAAAGGTACTCATCACTGCTGGGCCCACAAGAGAAAAAATAGATCCCGTTAGATATATCTCTAACAAAAGTTCTGGGAAGATGGGGTTTTCTCTTGCTAAAGTTGCTGTTGATGAATCCGCAATAGTGACTTTGATTTCTGGTCCAGTAACCTTAGATACGCCCGAAAGAGTCAAAAGAATCGATATCGAATCTGCTGAGGAAATGAAAGAACACGTCACTGCAAATCTATCCGATATTGACTTGTTTATATCAACGGCGGCAGTTGCAGATTTCAAAATGAAAAATGCTGAACTTCAAAAAATTAAAAAAGATAAATCTAAAAACATTAGTCTGAGTTTAGAAAAAAATGAAGATATTTTGAAACATGTTTCCGATAACAATCCCGATTTAAAAATAGTTGGTTTTGCAGCAGAAACGGAAAATATGATTGATAACGCTAGAAAAAAATTATCTTCAAAGAATTTGAATTTAATTGTCGCCAACGATGTCTCTGACAGTTCTATTGGTTTTGACTCAAACAATAATGAGGTGACATTAATTACTGAAAAAGAAGAATTTATAATACCTAAAACCTCAAAAGAAAAGGTTGCAAGAAAAATAGTCCAATTTATTTCAAAAAACATCCTTAATGATTAGATGGATTTTGCTCAAATTAGTAGGAATCTTCCTGCCTTCATTGATATCCAAAGCGGTTAGTCCCGGACAACAAGCAACCTCTAACATAGCACTTAGCGTTGAATTTAAAATTCTTGATAACGAACTCGGTGACAAAATTCCCCTGCCTAAATTCAGTACTGCAGGATCTGCAGCCTTAGATTTGAGAACCAACATTAAAGAAAAAAAAATTCTTCAGCCCGATGAGACTTTTCTTTTTACTACTGGATTTTCAATACATATAAAAGATTCTAAATATGCAGCCTTGATTCTCCCTAGATCAGGTTTAGGGCACAAACATGGAATCGTTTTGGGAAATCTGGTGGGTCTTGTTGACTCCGATTATCAAGGTGAAATCATGGTCTCTTTATGGAACAGATCCAAAGAATCTTTTGAGGTTCTTCCTGGCGATAGGATTGCTCAGATGATGTTTTTTGCTGTTACTTCACCTAACTTCAAGTTGGTTTCTGAATTCGATTTTTCGGAAAGGGGTTCCAAAGGTTTTGGTTCCTCAGGTACTAAATAAATTAAAATCTGAAAGCTTTTTTTCTCAATCTAATTGCTGAAGGCGTTACTTCCACTAATTCGTCTTCTTCAATAAATTCCAGTGCCTGTTCCAAAGAATGTTCAATATGGGGAACCAAGATAAGATTTTCATCAGTACCTGAGGCTCTGATATTGGTTAATTGTTTTGCTTTGGTTGGATTGACCGGTAAGTCGTTGTCTCTGGAATGTAAGCCAACAATTTGACCTTTGTAGACGTTCAATCCATGTCCGACAAAAAGCTTTCCTCTATTTTGTAGGTTGAATAATGAATAGGCCAAGGTTTTGCCTTCAGCCATAGAGACCAAGACCCCATTTTGACGTGTAGTAATCTCACCTTTTTTTGCAGGACCATAATGATCGAAGATACTGGTTAAAATTCCCGTGCCGCTCGTCAAGGTGAGAAACTGAGATCTAAATCCAATCATGCCTCTGGAAGGTGCAATAAAATCCAATTTTATTCTTCCCGTTTCGCTGGGTTCCATATTTTTCAGTTCTGCTTTTCTTGAACCCATCTCTTCCATTACAGGTCCTTGATGTTGTTCTTCAATATCAATTACTATTTGTTCAAAGGGTTCATGAATTTCGCCATTCACTTCTTTTTGTATAACCTCAGGTTTTGAAACTCCCAGTTCGAACCCATCTCGACGCATGTTTTCTATCAAAACTGATAAATGCAATTCACCACGACCAGAGACTTTGAATTTATCAGCACTTTCACCTTGCTCAACCCTAAGAGCAACATTACTCAATAATTCTTGTTCAAGACGGTCTTTGATGTTCCTTGAAGTTACAAACTTACCTTCTTTACCAGCAAACGGGGAATCATTCACTTGAAAGGTCATACTCACAGTCGGTTCATCTACAGATAGAGGAGGGAGTTGTTCTATATTTTCTGGGTTACATAAAGTATCTGAGATATACAATTTTTCAATACCAGTCACACAGACAATGTCACCCGCTTCAGCTTTGTCGACTTCAACTCTTTCCAAACCTTCATGACCTAAAACTTGGAGAATTTTTCCTGCTTTTTGTTCTCCTTCAGCATCGATCACTACAACTTGATCGTTCGGTTTAACGTTTCCACGAGATATTCTGCCGATGCCAATTACACCCACATAGCTATTACTATCTAAAGCGCTGATTTGCATTTGAAAGGGTTCTTCCAAACTCACAGGTGGTTCATTCACTTTAGTTATAATAAGATCTAAGAGCGGAGACATGTCTTCTTCAATTTTCTCCAAATCCAAACCAGACGTTCCATTTAATGCAGAGGTATAGATTGTAGGAAAATCCATCTGTTGATCATTCCCACCCAACCTGTCGAATAGATCAAAAACCTGATCTTGTACCCAATCGGGTCTGGCACTAGGACGATCAATTTTATTTATAACTAGAATGGGATTTAGCCCTTTTTCAAAAGCTTTTTGAGTCACAAATCTGGTTTGTGGCATAGGTCCATCGACGGCATCGACTAGCAACAAAACCGAATCCACCATAGACAAAACTCTTTCAACTTCTCCACCAAAATCAGCATGTCCAGGTGTGTCTACGATATTTATTTTGTGACCTTTCCACTTGATGGCAGTATTTTTAGAAAGAATCGTTATTCCTCTTTCTCTTTCTTGATCATTGGAGTCTAAGATTCTTTCCGAGCCGATATTTTTTCTATCCAAAGTACCGGAATGTTCTAGTAATTTATCGACTAAAGTAGTTTTCCCATGATCAACGTGAGCAATAATGGCGATATTTCTAATAAATTGAGGATTCATATGAGTGACTGATTAGGAGTCTAAAAAATCAAGTATGAAAATTTATTTTTCTTCTGAAGAATTAGAAGATTCATCTCTAGCTTCTTCAGCAGAAGTTTCCTCTTGAGGAGCATCAGAAGGAGCTACTTCAACGGCTTCAGTGATTTCTTCAGCTGTGGCTTCAGGAGCCTCTTTTGTAACTTCTTCAGCAGGAGCTGAAGCATTTACATCTTCTTTTTCTTCTACTGGAGGAGTCTCTTCTTTAGGACTTTCTTCAGCAGGAGCAGCCTTTACAGCAGCTTTCTTTGAAAAACGTTTTTTGAATCTTTCAACTCTTCCACCAGTATCAATAATTTTATTCTGACCTGTATAGAAAGGATGAGAGGCTGAAGATACATCAAGGGGACAGTAAGGATAAGTATTACCATCTTCCCATTCTTTTGTTTGGTCAGTTTCCAATGTTGATGGAATGAGATAATACTTATCTACACTCACGTCATGAAACAAAACCGTTCTGTATTCTGGATGAATTTCTTTTTTCACTATTCTTCTTGATTAAAAAAATATGCTGCCGCACTATACCAGAAGACTATTTATTCTCAAATAAACTTAAATGGAAAATTTATATTATGAAGTAGCTCTTCCTTTACCATTAAGAAACTCTTTTACTTACAGTTCAAATATCAAGATTTCCAATGGCTCCAGAGTTCAAGTTCCATTTAGAAACCGAGAAATTGTCGGATACGTGTTAAAAAAACAATCCAGCCCAAATGTAAAATCTATAAAACCCATAACTAAAGTTTTAGATAGAAATTCTCTAATCGATAAGTCCTCATACGACCTCATTCATTGGATAGCTAATTACTACAAAGCACCCATTGGAGAAATTTTTAAATCCTATTTCCCACCTTTCTTGAGAAAAGGCAAAGAAATAAACGATTCCATAGAGGTGTACGCAATTTCAAACTTGGGTAAATTAGCAAGCAAAGAATCCTTTGGGCGTGCAAAAAAGCAATTTGAAGCCCTAAAAGTTTTTCAATACAAATCGGAGTTATCCCGTCCAGGTTTAAAAGCAAACAAAATCTCTAAAGCCATCTTGGATACTTTAATTTCTAAAGGTTATCTTGAAAAAAAAAGCCGCAATCGAAATGAATTGAAAACTAACAAGGAACTTAACTCAGAAGCCTTTTTTGAATTGAATGATGAGCAAAATAAAATTTATAAGTCCATTAAAAATTCATCAACCAATCTTGCGCATCTAATCTTTGGAGTTACGGGAAGTGGTAAAACCGAAATATATTTTCATCTCATTAGAGACTTCATAGAAAAAGGTAAACAAGTATTAATTCTTGTTCCAGAAATTGGTCTGACTCCAAATCTAAAAGCCGAAATCGAAAGGAGATTTGGCGAAGACAATGTCGCTCTTTTGCACTCAGAAATGTCAGAAAAAGATAGAGCCCACGCTTGGAATGATGTTAACAAAGGCTTTAAATCTATTTTAATTGGAACAAGATCAGCGATTTTTACGCCGTTCAAGGATTTAGGCTTGATAGTGGTAGATGAAGAACATGATTCTTCATACAAACAAATTGACGGCTTTAGATATTCAGCTAGAGACGTTGCAGTCTATCGAGCAAATCTCGAAAAAATTCCTGTCATCATGTGCTCAGCAACGCCAAGCTTGGAAAGTCTTAAAAATTGTCAGGATGAAAAATACTGCTTACATAAACTAACCCGAAGGGTAAAAGATGCCAGACAGCCTAAGTTTGAAATC
>CENJ01155333.1_pt1 | contig 25855 bp, 27 predicted proteins | sample 356161 | NCBI WGS metagenome assembly CENJ01 (sample SAMEA2619531, study PRJEB7988) | marine metagenome | biome: marine biome (ENVO:00000447); feature: surface water layer (ENVO:00002042); material: "saline water (ENVO:00002010), including plankton (ENVO:xxxxxxxx)" | depth 5 m | reverse complement strand
ACTTTTACCCTTGTTTCATTCCCCACTACTTCGTCTCCATCTTTTATTGCTCCGATTCGTCTAATGTCTAATCTTACACTTGAGTAAAATTTAAGCGCATTACCACCTGTAGTAGTTTCTGGGCTTCCAAACATTACACCAATTTTCATCCTAATCTGGTTAATAAAAATAACTAAAGTATTTGATTTTTGGATACTGCCTGTAATCTTTCTGAGGGCTTGAGACATTAACCTTGCTTGGAGACCGACATGTGAATCCCCCATATCACCCTCTAACTCTGCCCTAGGAACTAATGCAGCTACACTGTCGATTACAATAACATCTAAACTGCCACTTTTGACTAACATGTCAGTCACTTCAAGTGCTTGTTCTCCTGTATCAGGTTGAGATAAAAGCAATTCATCAATATCTACCCCAAGAGCTTTTGCATATTCTGGATCAAGTGCATGTTCTGCATCAATAAAAGCAGCACTTCCTCCTGCTTTTTGGCATTCTGCAATAATTTGAAGTGTTAGGGTTGTTTTACCTGAAGATTCAGGACCGTATATCTCAACCACTCTTCCTTTTGGAAGGCCGCCTATGCCCAAAGCTTTATCTAGGCCAAAAGAGCCAGTTTGAATAGAAGGAACTTCCACAGTTTCTCTAGTACCTAATTTCATAATTGTTCCTTGACCAAATTGACTTTCAATTTGTTTTAAAGCTGTATCGAGAGATTGTTTTTTTGTATCTGCCATTTTAAATCCTATGGTGTATATATATACAGTATTAGATCATATAAATTTTATATAGTCTAGACATTTATAAATTTTTTAACTTTTAATAATTAATTGCAACCATATTTATTAAAGTAGAATACTTTTATGGCTTTTATAGTTACTGAATCATGCATTGAATGCAAACATACAGATTGTGTCGAAGTTTGTCCTGTTGATTGTTTTTATGAGGGGGAGAATTTTCTTGTTATCAATCCTGATGAATGTATTGACTGTGGTTTGTGTGAGCCCGAGTGTCCAGTGGATGCTATTTTTTCTGAGGATGAACTGCCGCCTGATCAAATTCCTTTTATAGAAATAAATGAAAAATTTTCACAAGAATGGCCAAATATTTCAGAAAAAAAAGAAGCATTACCAGAAGCTGAAAAGTTTGCAAGCCAAAAAGAAAAATTCAATATGCTGAAAGGAATTTAAAATAAGTGCTGCCAAACAGCAGGAACTGACCCTGATATCAGTCCAGAGAAAAATACTTTAGTCTTAACTTCATTAGCTTTAATACTCTTTATTATTTGAGCTGGAAGAATAAGGAAAGATATAACCATTCCAGCTATAAAGGGCACTAAAAATATCACATCAATATCTTTTATTGCTGTAGTTATATTTCCATATACGCCAAGAATTACCAGAACTAAAGAACCTGAGATGCCAGGTAAAAGAAATGCAGTAAAAGCCAAAAGACCTGCCAAGATAAGTAGAAATAGGTTGTTAAAATCTAATTCCACTAACGAAAACGAAATGACTATTGCTACTATTAAGCCTAAAATAAAGTCAAAGATATATTTGAAAGAGTCACTTAAAGATTGATCGAAGACACAATTCTTAATAACCGCAATTAGCATAACTGCCGAAAGAATAAGCTTAAGTTCATAAAGATAATTATTCCTAAAATAATCTATTGCAAAAGCTGATAAATACACTGAAATTATCATTCCCAACAACAAAGGAGTTATAAAACTAAAATTAATCTCTTGAGAAAAATACTTTAAATTAGGTTTAAATTTAAAAGGACTAAATACGTGTAGAAAAGATACAAATTCTTTATAAACATTGAACAAACCTGCAACTGTTGCACCAGAAATACCTGGTGTAATCTCGGCTATCCCCATGCAAAATCCCGCTAAGAATTTATGAGAAACTTTAGACATTAGGCAATTTGCCTTTCACTTTTTCTAGATTTGTCATATCCCAAAAAAGTGGAGTTACAGATATGTTTTTATTCATGATTGCTTCGAAATCTGTTCCGGTTAAGTCACCATCTGGATCACCAGATTTTCCAATCTTATAACTTACCTTCTTATCATCTCCATCAAATTCAGGAGCCAATGGTACTCCTCTATTGCCAAGGCGTGTAAATGTGAAGCCCTTAAGTTCATTAAAAGTTAAATTTGGAATGTTTACATTGAAGACTAACCCAGTATGGCCATTTTCAGCGTAATTATCTGAAACATAATTAAGCATAAGTTCAGTTGCTAAGACCGCTGATTGAAAATGCTCAAAAGATCTACCAGAAATTGAAGTTGCAATAGGTGGATATTTCAACTTTCTTCCTGTAAAAGCTGCTCCCAAAGTTCCAGAGTGAATCACATCATCACCCATGTTAGCTCCTTTGTTAATGCCTGAAATGATAATATCTGGGACATCTTTCATTATTGCCATTAGGCCCATGAAAACGCAATCTGCCGGAGTACCGTCAACTGCATAAACATCATCTTCTTGCTTTTCAATTTGAACTGAAGTCCTTAAAGTAATAGCTGCACCCTGCCCACTTTTGTCCTTTTTTGGTGCAATTAAAGTAACTTCATGGTTTTCTTGTAACCTTTCAAACAATGCCCTTGTGATCTTTGACTCGATTCCGTCGTCATTAGTGAGTAAAATTTTCATTTCTTTAATTTAGCCATTACAAAACAAGCAGCTCCTTCATTATTGCCAATAAAGCCCATCTTTTCAGAAGTCTTTGCTTTAAAACCAATATTTGACTCTTTTAACCCTGTTATATTTTTTAGACTAGCTATAATTTTTTCTCTGAAAGTATTTAACTTAGGCTCTTCCAGTATTACGATTATATCAACCTGACTAAGTGAATACCCTTTTTCTTGAATCATTTCATTGGTTAATTTATATAAATATTTACCTTCACTATCTTTCCATTTATCTGTATTTGGAAAATGTGTGCCTATATCACCAAGACCGAGCGACCCAAGCATTGAATCAACTAAGGCATGTAAAACAATATCACCGTCTGAATGAGCATCAAATTTATATTCACATGGAATCTTGCAACCACCGATCATTAGACCATCACCGGGCATAAATCTATGGCTATCGAAGCCATTACCTATTTTTTCATCGAACAAGTCTTCTTGTACTGTTATCTTTATATTTGATCTTTGACCAGGAAGAAATCTAATTTTTCCTCCAGTTTTTTCTATTGCCTCTGATTCATCTCCAGGATAATAATTATCCTTTAAACAAAAATTGATTGCTTCTTTTAGAACATCTGAAAGACATATTTGAGGTGTCTGAGCTAAGTAGTATTTATTCCTATCAACACTTTTTTTGATTGAAAAAGTATCAGGGTCAATCTTTTTCAATGCTTCATAAATTGGAATTCCATAAATAAGTGCATCATCCGTTTTCTCATCAAAGTTTTTTACAAGATTTTTAATCATGTCAGTGCTTATGAAGGGCCTGACCGCATCATGTACAACTACTAGACTATTTTCTCTGACGGTTTCTAAAGCGTTTAGAACAGACTCAGCCCTAGTTTTACCTCCCAAAACACTCATAACTTTTTTATTTATAGCAATTTCCAAATTTGAGAAAATTTTATCTTGCTCTCCAACTGGAACAATAATCTTTTCAATCTCATCAATTTTCAAAAACTGATTTATGGTTTTTTCAATTATTAGTTCTTCATTAATATTGAAATATTGTTTAGGGAGAGTTGTATCAAAGCGTGTTCCAGAACCTGCAGATGGAATTATTGCATATACTTTTTTACTCTGGTTGTTCATCAATATATTCTTCACCCTCTTTTATTAAGCCTAAATTTTCTCTTGCTATATGCTCTACATACTCATCATTATTTTTAAGCAATATTATTTCCTCTTTAAGCGCTTCATTTTCCTCTACAATGTTTGCCAGTTCATCCTCTTTTCCATCAATCAGTGTTTCTAATTTTCTATTCTCTTGTAAACTGAATTGGCCAAAAAAAATATCACCTAATAAACTCGTCAAAACGACTATTAATAATGTTAGGGCCAAATATCTAAAAAATTTTTTAGCAGTATTCATGGGTATAACTCATCTTCAATGAGAAGAAGACGATTATATTTGGCTGTTCTATCTGACCTGGCAGGTGCACCAGTTTTAATTTGACCAGCATCAACAGCTACAGCTAAATCTGCAATAAAACTATCTTCAGTCTCACCAGATCTATGAGAAATTACAGTCTTGTAGCCGTGATTTTTGGCAAGACTGATTGCTTGCATTGTTTCTGTTAATGTTCCAACTTGATTCAATTTAATCAATATAGAATTCGCAACGTTGCTTTGTATCCCTTTTTTAAGTATTTTTTCTTTAGTGACAAATATGTCATCCCCCACTATCTGGAGGTCACCATTGTTTTTTGTGAAAGCTTTCCATGCATTCCAGTCTGCTTCGTCAAATGGGTCTTCGATTGACTTAATTTCATATTTATCGACAAGTGACTGCATGTAACCAATCATCTCTTCTGAAGAAAAGTTTTTGTTTTCTCCTGTTAATTTATAATACCCTTCAGTGAAAAGTTCGGATGCTGCGCAATCAAGTGCAATTGAAATATCATGCAGATAAGACATGCCAGCTCTTTCAATAGATAGAATAATCAAATCTAGAACTTCCTCTGATGTTTTCAGATTTGGAGCAAAGCCCCCTTCATCACCTACTGAAATACTCAGACCTTTCTCTTTTAAAATATCTTTTAAATGTGTATAAACTTCCACAGATTTCATTAATCCATCTTTGAAATTAAATTTTTTTGACGGAATGATCATGAACTCTTGAATATCAACAATATTATTTGCATGACACCCACCATTCATTATGTTGAGCATAGGAACTGGTAGTGACATTGCAGAGTTCTTGTTAGATATACCTTTATACACAATGTTTAGATATTCATATAAAGATGTGTTCATTGAATTAGATGCTGCTCTTGCACAAGCTAGTGAAACAGATAAGATTGCATTTGCTCCAAGTTTGGATTTATTTTCAGTTGCATCGAGCTCAATAAGTTTTTTATCTATCGTCAGTTGATCTTCTGGAGAGACATCTCTTAAAATTTTTAATGCTGACTCTGCATTTTTGACTGCATCTAATACTCCAAGACCACCATATCTTGCATTATTTTTGTCCCTTAATTCAAGTGCTTCAAGCTGACCTGTAGATGCACCACTAGGGACCATTGCTTGGCCAATACTGCCATCATCTAGATATACACTAGTACATATTGTGGGTCTTGCTCTTGAATCTAAAATTTCAATAGATTTGATTTTTGATATTTTCATTTATTACTTTTTACAAACTCATCGAATGCAATAATTTTTTCCATGAATATGTCTAAGTCGGATAATTTTAGTGCACATGGCCCATCACATTTCGCTTGAGTTGGATCAGGATGAGTCTCGAGGAAAAGACCAGCTATAGTTTGAGAAATTCCAGCTTTTGCCAACTCAAAAACATATTGGCCACGCCCACCAGTGCTTTTTTCTAACATTCCTGGTTGTTGCAGAGAGTGAGTAACATCGAAGAATACAGGATTTCCATGCTCTTTTAAAATTTGAAAATTTAATGTGTCAACAACTAAATTGTTATACCCAAAAATATTTCCTCTTTCACACAGTATTATATTTTCATTTCCAGCCGTACTGCATTTCTTAACTGCATGAAACATCTCTTTTGCTGAAGAAAATTGCGGTTTTTTTATGTTGATCACTTTTTTAGTTTTGGCTGCAGCAACAACTAAATCCGTCTGTCTACATAAAAATGCAGGAATCTGAATAACCTCACAAACCTCAGAAACTGGTAAGGCCTGATTTGGCTCGTGAATATCTGTAATTACTGGTAAATCAAACTCATTTTTAATTCTTTCTAAACTTTTTAGACCTTCATCTAATCCAGGACCTCTAAAAGAGTCTAATGAAGATCTATTTGCTTTATCAAACGATGCTTTGAAAACATAATTAAAGCCTAATTTTTCTGATAATGTTTTAAATTTTTCTGCTACGGAGAGCAATAAATCGTCAGATTCAATTACATTCACACCTCCAAAAACTGTTAGTTTATTTTCATTAGATACTTCCCTACCATTTATCTTCATTTTTTTACCCTCTTAAGTTCTGCAGCTTTAATAAAATCATTAAAAAGAGGATGTCCTTTCTTTGGTTTTGATGTAAATTCTGGATGGAATTGACATGCAACAAACCAAGGATGATTTTTCAGCTCAATCATTTCAACAAGGTTATGCATCTCTGATCTAGCAGAGACAACCAAACCATGATTCTCTAACTTTGGCACATAACTTGGATTTACTTCATACCTATGTCTGTGTCTTTCAAAAATTGAACTTTTCTTATAGAGGCTTCTCGCTAATGTTCCATTTTTAAGAAAAGCAGCTTGAGCTCCAAGCCTCATAGTTCCACCCTTATCGGATTTATGATTTCTCTTCTCAATAGTACCATCTTCATTTTTCCATTCTGTGACAAGTGAGATTACATTATTTTTAACTCTTTTTTTGAATTCTGTACTGTTAGCATCTTTTAATTTTAATAAGCTTCTTGTCATTTCAATAATTGCAATTTGCAAGCCTAGACAAATCCCAAAATATGGCGTTTTTGATTCTCTAGCATATTTTGCAGCCAAGACCATTCCTTCTATTCCCCTATTACCAAAACCTCCTGGTACAAGAATTGCATCTGAGCTTTTCAGACTCTTTTTATAATTCTTAGTGTCAAGTTTTTCAGAATTAACAAAATTTATTGATACTTTTGTGTCATTATGAATTCCGGCATGATCTAGAGCTTCAATTAAAGAAAAATATGCATCTTTCAAGTCCACATACTTTCCAACAAAAGAAATATTTACTTCCTTAGTAGGTTGAAGTTTTCTCTTAACAACTTTTTTCCATTCTTTTAGGTTAGGAGGATTATTCTCCAAATGAAGTTTATCAGTAAGTATTTCGTCTAATCCCTCTTTTGCCAGAAAAACAGGCACCTCATATATGGTCTCCATGTTAGGCAAAGATATTACTGTTCCCTTTGGCATTGAACAAAACAAACCAATTTTATCTTTACTCTCTGTTGTGAGTTCAAATTCAGATCTGCAAATCAGAATATCTGGCTGAACTCCTAAGCTTCTGAATTCTTTTACAGAGTGTTGCGTAGGTTTTGTTTTTAGTTCGCCTGCGTTTGAAAGATATGGAACAAGTGTCAAGTGAAGATATGCTGTTTGATAATTTTTCAGTTCAAGACCTAATTGTCTTATTGCTTCGATGAAAGACTGACTTTCTATATCACCAACTGTTCCGCCTATCTCAATGATGGCGATATCATAATCTTTTGATGCCTCAATAATTCTTCTTTTTATTTCATCTGTGATGTGTGGGATAATTTGAACAGTTTTCCCTAAATATTCACCTTTTCTTTCCTTCTTTAATACTGAATAATAAATTTTTCCTGCTGTGAAATTATTTTTTTTGGTGCAAGTGTTATTTATGAATCTTTCATAATGACCAAGATCTAGATCAGTCTCTGTCCCGTCTTCAAGAACAAATACCTCTCCATGTTGAAAAGGACTCATAGTTCCAGGATCGACATTAAAGTAAGGATCGAGTTTTATCACTGCTACCTTATAACCTTTTGATTCTAATATTGAGCCTATAGATGCAGAAGCGATTCCTTTCCCTAGAGATGAAACAACACCTCCCGTGACGAAAATAAACCTCGTGTCTTTAAGCAAAATAAAATCCTTAAGCTATTCTAAATAATTTTTTGTGACTCTACTCGAGATATTAGTTAATAAGTTATAAGAAATTGTATTAAATTCTTCAGAAACCTTTGAAAGATCAGAATCAAAGTCCCAAAGTTTAACCGTGTCACCAATTTTGATAGAGCTATCTTGCTCAAAATTTATTAAAGTTAAATCCATATTAAGCTTACCAGCAGTTTTGAACTTCTTTCCATTAACGCTTACAGTGATAGGTTTCTTAAAGTATGGAAGCCCATCCGCATAGCCAATTGGCACAGAGCCAATGATACAACCTTCTCTAGCTGTCCATGATCCATCATATCCAACTTTATCTCCAGCTTTAATATTTCTTAAAGAAATAATTTGAGATGTTAATGAAGATACATTCTTTGTACCAAATTCATTGTATTTTCCACCATATATAGCCATTCCTGGTCGAACAATATCATGTTCTGCCTCAGGCATATTAAAGACAGCACCTGAATTAGATAAACTTTTTTTACAAGAAATTCCATCTACCAAATTATTGAATTTTTTTATCTGACTTAGTGTATGAGAGTCATCTTTAACGCTAGATGCAGAGAGATGCGACATTAAGACAATTTCGCTTACATTAAGCGATTTAACCTTTTTAAATAATTCCTCAAAATCATCAAGGTTTATACCTAATCGATTCATGCCCGTATTAATTTTTAACCAAATCCTTGAGTTGGATAAATTGTATTTTTCAATCTCATCAAGCTGCCAGCTGGAATGAATAACAAAATCCAATTTATGTTTTTCAATCAATTCATAGTCATCAAGCTGATGAACGCCTTGCAATAAAAGAATCGGTTTTGTGGTAAGTTTTCTGACTTCTTCAGCTTCAGTTAAAGTTATTACTGAAAATGACTCGACGTCATCTTCTATCGTCTCTAAAACTTTAGACATATTTAATCCATAGCTGTTAGCTTTTACTACAGCTTGAATGTCAACATCTGTAAATTTCTTTATTAGATTTATATTGTGTTTGAGATTTGATAGTTTAATCTTCAGTTCGGTCTTGCGCATAACTATTCATTATTTCAGGAGCAAGATCACCAAACCTAGTAAGTTCATCTCTAAATGATAATAGAACCCTATTTGTTGGTCCGTTTCTATGTTTCACTAAGTTTAGTTCAGCTACGGATTTATATTCTTCATTTTTGTTATAAATCCAGTCTCTATATAGCATAAAAATTAAATCTGCATCTTGCTCAATAGCACCAGAATCACGCAAATCTGACATTTGAGGGCGTTTATTGGGTCTTTGCTCAACTCCTCTATTTAACTGCGATAATACAATAACAGGAGCTTTTACTTCTTTTGCTAAACCCTTGAGAGCTCGAGATATATCAGATAATTCATTAACCCTGTTTTCTGTTCTGCCAGGCATTTGCATAAGCTGAATATAATCAATTACTACAAGACTCAAGCCACCATTATCTCTATACTGTTTGGCTAATCTTCTCGATTTTGCTCTGATTTCAACTGGCGAAATGTTAGCAGTATCATCAATATAAATGTCTAATTCTTTAAGTTTTGCTGACTGCTTAGCTATTTTTTCCCATTGTCTATCAGTTAAATTTGCAGACTTAACATTTGATTGAGATATTCCTGCCATGGATGCCATCATTCTTGCTGTTAGTGATTGTGATGACATCTCCAAACTAAAAACAGCAACACACCCATCTTCATTCTTTGCAACATTCTCTGCAATATTCATTGCCAGTGAGGTTTTCCCCATACTAGGTCTGCCAGCAATTACTATTAAATCCTCGTCCTGAAGTCCTTGGGTAATTCCATCTACTGCTTTAAAACCGGAAGATAAGCCTATAAGTTCGCCTTGTTTTTTCGAAAGTTCGTCAAGTCGATCTAAAGTTTTCCCGACGTACTCATCAATTTTCTTCAAAGAATCTGTTTTTGATCTATTTTCAGAAAGTTCAAAGATTTTAGTTTCAGCATCGTTTAAGAGATCATCGCTGGTTTTTCCTTTAGGGTCTTTAGCAGTAATCAATAATTCATTTAAAACTTTTCTAAGATTCCTATCGACAGATTGTTCTTTAACAGAGTTTGCGTAACTATCTACATTAAAAGCTGTAATTGGAACAGTTTGCAATTCCTTTAGATAATCAACACCACCAACTCTTTGAAGAGAATTTTTTCTATCTAAAAGTTTTGAGACAGTTATATGATCAGTAGCTTTGCCTTGATCAGCTAATTCTTTAATACACTCATAAATTTCTCTGTGGACATCAGATTCAAAATCACCTGAGGTGATCAATGCATCAACTTCTGGATACTTCTCAACTGATAGTAGCAGAGAGCCTAAAACTGCCTGCTCTAATTCTGTGTTACTTGGCATTACGTTGCTTTTACTTCTATAGATATAGATTTAACTATTTCTGGATGAAGTTCAACGTTTACAGTAAATTCTCCGACCTCTTTTATTGGTCCAGCCAATAAAATAATTGATGCTTTAGTCACGAAATCATGACCTTCTGCATGCAATGCCTCTAAAACTTCCGTGACACCAACAGAACCAAATAAAGCACCACTCTCTTGAGCGTTGGCTGATATAGTTAATTTTAAATCTTTTAGGTGAAGCGCATTTGCCTCAGCTAATGATAATTCATCTTTTGCTTTTTTTAGATACTCTTCTTTTTTTTCTTCGAAATCCTTAATGTAATCTTCTGTAGCAGGAAGTGCTTTGTGATATGGTAATAAAAAATTACGAGCAAATCCCGATTTAACATCTACGATGTCACCAATGTTACCTAAGTTTTTAATCTTAGTTACTAAGACTACCTTCATTTATTTTCTTCAATTTTGTGTTTATCAGTAAAAGGCAATAGACCGAGCAAACGTGCTTTTTTAACTGCTTTAGTGAGTTTTCTTTGTTCTTTTGCATTTAACCTTGTGTATCTTGAGGAAAGAATTTTTCCATTTTCTGAAATAAATCCTTTTAACGTGTCAGGATCTCTGTAGTCAATATGTATTTTTTTTTCTTCAGTCATTATGAGGTAAGCTTTACAGTTAAGTGTCGAAAAACATTTTGATCAAATCTAAATTTTTCTTCCAATAAACCAAGAGTTTCAGGCTCTACATTTACGTCTAGATGAACATAATTTGCATAATTCATATTATTTATTGGGTATGCTAATTGTCTTTTGCCTAAGAGCTTTGTATCTAACAAATCACCTTTATTTTCAGAAATAAGTTTTTTCAAACTGTCAATGAAATCATCAACATCATCCATGGTATTTGGGTTTAGTAGAAGCATTAATTCGTATTTTTGCATCACAATTCTGTTCTAATCCATTCAAGCACTCGGGCTATGATACCCTTGGATTGATTAAAGGTAAACTCTTTATCCTGTTCTAAAGCATAAAATTTAGTCATACCTAAAATTGCACTATTTTCAGGCTTCATTAGATTATCTGATTTTTCCGGTAAATTGTATTTAGGGAATCCAATTTTAAAGTTTAGATTGGTTAATTTTTGCCCAAGTTTTTCCATGCCTTCCATATTTGCAGAGCCTCCAGTGATAATTATTCCAGAAGGAATATAATTTAGAAGATTATTCTCCTCTAAAGTATTTATAGAGTGTCTAAGAATTTTTGACATTGAATTTTCAATTGTTTCTGCAAGAGCTTTTCGAGAAATAGATTTTCTCCCATGCTTAAGTGATATCTTTATCATTTCTTCACTAATGTAATCTGAAAAAGCACATCCGTATTTTTTTTTAATAGCTTCTGCGTCTCTCGACTGAATATTTAACGCAGACGCTATCGTCTCAGTTATATAATCCCCTGCGTATGGCAAAACTTTTGAGTAAGTAATTGATCCGTTTTGATAAACAGAAATATCTGTAGTCCCCGCACCAATATCTAATACACAAACGCCTTGTTTCTTTTGATAATCAGTCAAAACACTATGAGCTACTCCCAATTGACTGTAGAAATATTTCCTTATTCCAATGCCAGATGAGCTTACTTTTATACATTTCTTTATATTATTTTTTGTATTTTTGGAACAATGTATTAAATGAGACTTGGCTTCTAATTTAATTCCATTCATGCCTAGCGGATTGCTAATATCTCCTTCACCGTCTATCAAGTAACTGTTTGGCATTGCATACAACAAGGTTTTATCGCTAGGAATCTTCATTGTTGAAGACATATTTAATGCATTCTCAATATCTCTTGCCGAAACCTCTTTTTCCGTTATTGCTGCTTGGCCAATTGAATTTGTGCTTGATACTTCTTCTCCTGAGATAGAAACTAAGACTTCTTTTATCTTGGAACCAGATTGTTTCTCAATATCGGATAAACATTGTGAAATTGAAGAAGCAGTAGCAGAGATATTTATTATTGAACCTTTTTTAACACCTGAGGTCTCAATACTTGAGAAAGCATTAATTTTAGAATTTGACAGATCTTCAATTAGTAGTCCACTTACTTTTGAGGTTCCTAAGTCCAAAAAACATACCATTAGATTAGATCTTTAATACATATCCCTGTTGGTATCTTAAGTCTAGATTGATCATGTTTGAATTACTTTCCATTAAATTATTAGTAATTTTATTTAGTAATTTCACTCTTTCACCAATATCAACTTTACCTAATTTGACAATTGCTTTATCAGTAATAATTTGCCAGCCAGAAAGATTTGAATAATTTAGGCTTTTTAGATTTATGAGTTCTTTTTTTATCAACTGTGCTTGATTTATTATTTCATCCTTTAAATCATCTTTTTTAATATGCAAAGTGGGCAAGTTGAATTTATGAGGTATGAAAAATTGGTTGAAATTCTGATCGTAATAAATATTATTTTTAATTTTAAAAATGGGCTTTCTTAAAGTGATTGAATACGTTGTTTTCTGATTGCTTGTAGTTTGTATAAAACTTTGCACCCAACCTTTATTTTTGACATAAGTTTCAAAATTTTTATCTTCATAAAGACTTGTCTTTAAGTCATTTTCACATGATTTACAGTTGGATGAGAGCATTAAATTTACTTTAATTTTTATGTAATTATCATTTGTAACATTCAGTAAGGTAATCAGTGAAAAAACCAATACTATCAGTAAAAAAATTTTATATTGAATCTTCAATTATATTTGTAATTAACTCCTGATAATTAATTCCTGATAATTTAGCAGCTAAAGGAAATAGGCTTTTTTCTGTAAACCCTGGAACCGTATTTATTTCTAAAACACCTAAATCTTTTCCGTCATAGACAAAGTCAACTCTTCCCCATGTTTGACAACCGTGTTTATAAAAAGCTTTTAGAGCTATTTTTTTTAATTCATCTTTTATTTTTTTATCAACTACTTCAACCTTTTTTGTCCCTTTGCTTATATATTTTGCTTCATAGTCATAAAATCCCTCAGTATCCTCTGCAATTATTTCAAGTGGTTGAAGGGCCTCTCCTTTGAGTATGCCAACAGTATACTCAGCTGAATTATAAGCCCTTTCAATTATTACATCCTCAGAGTATTTTCTTGCAGTAGTAATTGCTCCTTCTAAGTTGCTAATACTATCAACTTTAGAAACACCAAAACTTGACCCATTACTATTGGGCTTTACAAAAAAACTTTTATTTTTAGATAAAAATTGATCCTTAAGATTTAACTTTTGGTTTTTTTTAATAACTTGAAATTCTGGAGTTGGTATCTCATTCTCAACCATCAAGGTTTTTGAAGAAATTTTGTTCCAACATTTTCTTGTTGAGATTTCATCTGATCCTGTAAATTTAATCTTTCTTTTTTTTAATAATCTTTGTGTGGTGCCATCTTCACCATCTTTTCCATGAACAGCAATAAATATTAAAGTTTCTTTATCTATAGACTTAGAATCAAAATTTTTAATGTCTAGCATTGTTGCTGAAAATTTTGCTCGGTCAATATTTTCCATGATTCCTTCCGCACTTTGCTGAGATATCCCACTCTCAACAGAATCACCTCCATATAAAATAATTACTCTTCTCATTTGTACATGGCTTTTAAGGAATTTGATATGTCCACAATATTACCGGCACCTTGCGTAACTAAAATTTCATTATCCTTAATTTCAGATTCTAAAATCTTACAAATTTCTTTAAGGTTTTTAGCAAAAAAGGCATTTTTCTTTTTTTCAATTAGTGCGTTAACAAAATCATATGAGCTTATATTTTGTAAATTTTGCTCTCCTGCTGAATAAATATCAAGAATTATTATAGTGTCGACACCTCTTAAACACTCTACAAATTCTCTAAATAATAGTGTTGAACGAGAATATCTATGTGGTTGAAATACCATACATATTCTTTTAGAAGGATTAGTTGATCTTAATGCTTCAATAGTAGCTTTCAATTCCGTTGGATGATGTCCGTAATCATCAACAAGAATTGTAGATTTATCCTTAATTTTTATATTAGCTTTATATTCCAATCTTCTTGATACTCCACCAAAGTTTTTGAAAGATTCTTTTATAAATTTAATATTGATGCCTGCCTTCTGAGCAACTATAAAAGCTGCTGTTGCGTTTAAAGCGTTGTGTTTACCAGACAACGTTAATTCAAAAGTTATTTCTTTGCCTGTAGAACCGCGAACTACTTTAAATTTTTGAAATGAGCTTTGTTGTTTAAAGTCTTTGATAAAATAATCAGCTTTTTTGTCAAATCCATAAGATATTTTTGGTCTTGATAAAGATTCAAATACTTTTTTTGATCTGTCTGAATCAATACACATTATTGCACTTCCATAAAAAGGCAAATTTTCTAGGAACTGTAGAAAGGTTGAGTCCAATTTTTCAAGATTATTGCCATAAAAATCAAGATGATCGTTATCAATGTTTGTAACGACGCTAATTTCAGGATTTAGATGCAAAAATGATGCGTCACTTTCGTCCGCTTCAACAATTAAATATTCCCCTGTTCCCAAAATACTTTTATTTTCTTGGCCTAAAATTTTCCCGCCGATGATGAATGTAGGGTCAAGCTTTGCTTTGACAAAAATATCGGCAATGAGACTTGTGGTAGTAGTTTTTCCGTGAGAACCTGCTACTGCAATACTTTGAAATCCTCTCATTAGGCTCGATAACATTTCTGCTCTTGGTATTAAAGTAATGTTTAAAGACTTGGCAGCTTTCATTTCAGGATTTGATTTATTTACCGCCGAGGAATATACAACAACGTCTGAATTCCTTACATTCTTTTCATTATGGCCGATAACAATTTTTGCGCCCAATGAAATCAATCTCATAGTATTTTTATTTTTAACAAGATCACTTCCACTTACGCTAAAGCCCTGCTTAATAAGCATCTCTGCAATGCCAACCATTCCTACGCCTCCAATTCCAATGAAGTGTATTTTTTTTATATTACTTAATTTCATTAACTATTTTTTCTGCAGATTCCAAGTGTATACTTTTAGCCATTTTTTTACTCAGTTGTTGAAAATTTTGTAGATTAAATTCGCTTATTTTTTGAGAGAAATCTTCCATCTTGAAATTTTTTTCATCTAATATAATTCCTCCACCATCAGCACATGCTAATTTGGCGTTCTTCATTTGATGATCATCTATAGAATTTGGTAAAGGAATAAATATAGCAGGCAGGCCGATGCTTTGAGCTTCGGCAACAGTTGATGCGCCAGCTCTGCAAATAATAAATTTTGATTTAGCCATAATTTCTGGCATGTTTTCAATGAAGTCTACATATTCGGTTTTCTCTGTTTGTTTGTTTTTATTAAATTCACCAGTCTGAAACAGTATTTTTTCATTTAAATCTAAATTATTTAATACCTCACTGAGTTGTTCATTAAAGAAAAGAGCTCCTTGGCTGCCTCCTAGGACAAGAATATGTTCTTTGATGGGGAAAGTATCATAACTTAATGTATTAAAAGCTGATCTAATTGGCTGTCCAAAGTTGTATTCTTTTTTTTCGTAAAGAGGGAATGTTGTGAATAATTTTTTTGCAAATACTAAACTTAGTTTATTGGCTGAGCCTAAAATTGAGTTCTGCTCATGAATGTAAATATCCTTAAAAAGAAAAATAGATGAAATTAAACCAATTATAGAAATATAGTTGCCCATCAAAAGAACACTTTGCGGTCTATGTTTAATTAGAAGAAAAATAGTAGCCAAAATACAGATTGAGAGATTAATAGGCCACATGAATTTTTCAAAAAGATTTTTACCTCTAAACCCTGAAATATTCAAATGACTGACTTGAAAGCCTGAATTTTTATAAATTTTTCTCTCTACCGCTCTATTTGAAGCAATAAAAATTACATTTTCTTTACCAAATTTTTTAGCTATGGATAATGCAGGGTATATGTGGCCTCCTGTTCCAGCTGCAAAAATTGCAATTTTCATTTTATTTTATTCCTGAACTCCCAACTTGCCCTTAGTGTGATTGCTAGAGCAATAAAATTCATGATAACACTACTTCTCCCATAGCTTATGAAAGGTAAAGTTAAGCCTTTTGTCGGGATTACACCAAGGTTTACGAAGATATTAAGTGAAGTTTGAATAAAGAATAATAATGCAAATGAAGTAATAATTAAGCTAATGAAGAAATAATTTTGATTTTTCGCATTTTCAGCAAGTTTAAACAGCCTCCATAAAATTACAAGATAACAAGTAAACAAGATAAGAAAGCCAATGGCTCCAGTTTCTTCCAAGTAAATTGAAAAAATAAAATCAGTGTGGGCTTCAGGAAGAAAAAAATATTTTTGTGTACTTTCCCCTATTCCAAGACCAGAAAAACCACCTTGAACGGAGGCAATTAGTGCATTAATGAGTTGATAGTCTGAGCCAGTCATATCATCCCAGGGATTTGCATAAGATAAAACTCTTTCCAGTCTTTCAGGATTAAAATAAATTGCAACAGATAGAAATATAAAGAAAATTACAGTCAAAATTGCAAGCTGTGAAATCTTTGCGCCCCCTATAAAAAGAATACATATTGCTATTGAAAACAATATTGCGGTATTTCCATAATCAGGCTCAAGAAATAAAAGCAAAGCAATCAATGTTGTGACAGCTATCGGCTTTATGAAACCTCTCCAACTAGTTTCAAGTTGATCTTTTCTTCTTAAACAATAACTACATAAGTATAAAGGAAGAAATATTTTAATAATTTCTGAAGGTTGTATATTTATTGGTCCAATCGCTAGCCACCTTCTTGCTCCATTTATTTCTTGACCCAAACCTGGTATTAAAACAAAGGCTAAAAGTATAGAACTTAATATAAGCAAAAAAAGTCCATTATCTTTATAAAAAGATATAGGAATGAAAAGAAAAATCGAACATGCAACAAGAGAAATTGATAAAGCAATTATTTGTCTTTGTAAGAAAAAGAATGGATTACCAAAATCTGCATTTGCAATTACATTTGAGGATGAATAGATAAAAATAAGGCTTATACCAGTGATAATTATGAATGGTACTAGCAAAGTTAGGTCAAATAAATTTTCTTTTTTATTAATCAAAATACTTTTCTTTTAAGTTATTAAAATGTTTGCCTCTCTCGATGAAATTCAGATAATCATTTCCACTGGGATTGCCAGGACTAAATAGAATATCTTTGTGTTTATCTTTTTGTAGGACTTCAAAAATTTCATCTAAACTTGAGTGTGTTGAAATATTTTTATGCTTACAAATATTTAGCAATTCATTACGATGCTTTCCATAAATAAATACTCTTTTAGGGCCCGTAATATCTAATTCCTCACATCCTTCTTTAGCTGGATTACCACACAAAATTAAGTCTCCCTTAAAATTTAGCTTATTTAAAGCGTATAGAAGAGATGCTGAATTTGTGGATTTAGAGTCATTAATTACTCCCTCTGAAATCTTTTGCAATCGAAAGGGAAGGTTGTATAAATTAACATCATTAGCATCTAAATTTGATTCAAGATCTGATGCAAAAGCTTTTGCTATTTCTTCATAATCATCCGATGTGCAGAAAATAGTTCTGCCTTTTTCAGAACATATTTTTAATTTTGCATTTTTGTAATTCTCAAAATTACCATGAAAATCTATATGGTCATTTTGAATATTTGTAATAATCGAAAAATCGAAATAATTTTTTTTCATCTTTTCTAACTGAAAACTAGATACTTCGATAACCGTATATTTATTTGTGTGGTTAATATTATTTAATAGAGGGTTGCCTATATTTCCAAGCGCAATTGAAGAGCTGACAGTGTTTAAAATTTGATTAAGATAATTAACAAATGTGCTTTTACCATTTGTTCCAGTAACTCCAATTTTTAAAGATTTATTATTTTGGAAAAATAGATCTAAATCTGTTGTGTAATTCAGCTTTGCAAGATTTGAAGTTGAAAAATATTTTTTTAATTGTACTCCAGGAGAGATATATAAACTTTCATAAACAGAAATGCTTTGATCATTCAAACAATCTAATATATTTTTTTTGTTTTCTAATTTTGTTTTGTCCTCATCAAAAATATCAAAATCAATAGAATTTTCAGTGAGGTATTTTTCAAAAGATTGACCTGTTGTTCCGTAACCAATGATTAACGATTTCATTATCTAATTTTTAAAAGAGATAAACCAACCAAAACAAATATAAAAGTTAAGATCCAAAACCTCACAATTATTTTTGGTTCTTTCCAGCCTAGCAATTCAAAATGATGATGAATTGGAGCCATTTTAAAGATTCTTTTTTTTCTAATTTTGAATGATGAAACTTGTAGAATTACGCTTAAAGCTTCCATTATAAAAACCAGCGACATTACGGCAAAAACTATTTCATGCCTAACAATTATTGCTATAAGAGCAATAAATGCACCCATTGATAGAGAACCAACATCACCCATGAATATTTGTGCTGGGTAAGCATTAAACCAAAGAAAACCAATTCCAGCTCCAATTAAAGCTCCACAAATTACCAATAACTCTCCGGTTCCTTGTATGTAAGGTATATATAAATATTCTGAGACAATTATATTGCCTGCTGACCAAGCAATTAATCCAAGAGCTGAAGTAATAAGAATTACTGGAAGTATTGCCAAGCCATCTAAACCATCTGTTAAATTTACTGCATTAGAACTTCCAACGATTATAAATATTGAGATTGGTATAAATAAAACTCCTAAAGAAATTGATACGTCTTTAAAAAACGGGACTATATAGTTCAGCTCAGTTGAATCAAAAACATAGAAAAAAAGTACAAAAGAAATAATTAAAGAAAATAAAAATTGAAAAGAAATTTTAGTCCATGATGAAATACCTTTAGAATTTTTTTCTGTTACTTTTTTATAGTCATCTGCAAAACCCAACATTGCAAAAAGCAATAAGCACAAAAGAGATACTATTAAAAACCTATTTGAAAAATCTCCCCAAAGAACACTCGAAAATAATACACTTCCGATTATCAAAAGGCCTCCCATAGTTGGAGTACCATCTTTTACTTTATGTGAATCTGGACCTCTATCACCTATTGCCTGTTGAAATTGGAACGATCTTATTTTTTGAATAAAAAAATCTCCAAATGTAAGAACAATTAATAGGCCTGATAATGTAGATAAAAATGTTCTTGTACTTAAATACGAAAATAAATTTAAAAAAGGGGGTTTTTCAAAAAATAAATTAAGCAGTAATTCAATCATTTATCAACAACTCAAGATAGGTCTCCATTTTACTAGACCTAGAGCCTTTAAAATAGACTTTTTTGCCTGCCTTAAGCTGTTTAATTAAGTAATTTTTCGGGAAATCCTGTTTATTTTCGAAAAAATTTAAATTTTTGTTAAAAATTTTTTTACTAACTTCTTTAAAAATTTTTCCTGTCAGAAATATTTGAAAATCAGCTAAATGGTTTAATAAGTTTTCATGTTTTTTATTTTCATCTTTACCAAGCTCGGCCATATCGCCCAATACTAAAATAGTATTGTTTGAATCTTCCTCCATTGCAGTAGCTATAACAGTGTCTGGATGGGCGTTATAAGTTTGATCTATAATTTCACTGCCATGCAATTTTATTACGTTACCTCTTCCGGTTGTTGGTGAAAAAATAAATTCTTTTAAATCTTTATCAATTGACAACAAAGTTAATATTCTCTGAAGAATTTCTTTGTTCTTTTCTAAGATATTTTTATTCTTAATTTCTCTACCATCTATGAAATTATCTTTATCCTTAAGACATTCTTTTAGCTTTAATTTTGTTTTGGAAATATTTTCTATATTTTTAAATGTGCTCAAATGGTTTGATGCTATTGCTGTTAAGATAAACACATCACAACAGAGTTTCTCAGATATCAAATCGAAGTCTCCAATATTTCTTGCTCCACATTCAACCACAAGATATTCCGTATTTTTTGGCATACTAAGTATAGTGAAAGGAATACCAAATTCATTATTTTCATTGTCTTTACTTGCATGACATTTTTCTCTCAACAAACTTTTCAACATATCTTTTATAGTTGTCTTACCGTAGCTTCCGGTAATAAAAATCACTTTACCTTTATTTTCAATTAGTTTGTGTGCGCATATATCTAGCAAAGAGCTATAAACATCATCAACTACAATTGAACTGCCGAAGATTTTTTGCTTAGTTATTACAGAAGCACCTTTTTTCAATACTTCATCAATATAAATTTCAGCATCATAATTTTTACCTTTTAAAGGAATAAATAAATCACCTTTTCTAGCTATTCTTGAATCAAAAACGATTCTTTCAATATTTGCATCAGTTTGAACATTATCAAATCCAAGAATTCGAGATAATTCCCTCAAAGATTTATTTTCATTCAAGCTGTACACTTTTTTACTTCCTCAAAATCAGAAAAATCTAAATATTCATCGCCAATTATCTGTTTTTTTTCATGCCCCTTGCCTGCAATAAGAAGTATATCTTCTTCACCAAGCTCATGTATTGCATTTTTAATTGCACAAGATCTATCAAGCTCAATACAAATCTTATCTGTTCCTTTTATTCCATCTACTATCATGTCAGCAATTTTGCGTGGATTTTCATTTCTTGGATTATCAGAAGTTACATATATTTTTTCACAATATTTATCTGCAATTTCTCCCATTTGAAATCTTTTACCTTCGTCTCTTTCGCCACCTGCCCCAAAAACAATTATTAACTTATTTTTTTTCTTTTTATAAAGATATTTACAAACAGATTCTAAAGCTTTTGGTGAGTGAGCATAATCAATATATATATTCTCTTTCTCAGTTTTATTTAATCTTCCATATGGCAGAGAAAGGCTTTCAACTTGAGCAAAGAAATTTTCACAATCATTATTTACATATTGGAAATAAGGCAAAGATAAAAATAAATTATATAAGTTAAATTTAGATTCAATTTTGGAAGCAGCTTGAAATTTTCCCCAAGGTGTTTCGGCTAAAAATTCAATATCTCCATCCTCATAAAACTTTAAAACTCTAAAAAAAATATCTGATTTACTGTTCTTAGAAGAAATCGTAAATGTTTCTCTTGAGTACATCTTTTTAAGGTTCTTCGATATTATTTCATCATCAAAATTTACAGCTACCGTTTTGGCTTTTGAATTACTTACTAATTTAAACTTTGCATCAATATATTTTTTCAGTGACCCATGGTAATCAAGGTGATCTCTTGAAATATTTGTAAATATCGCATGGTCAATTTTTAAACCCCGCAGTCTATTTCTATCTACTCCTATGGAGGAAGCTTCAAAAATAATATTTTTTATGCTTAATCGGAAACATTTTGACATTAGATTTCTAATAAAAACTGGCTCTTCAGTTGTAAGTTCATTATTAAAAATCTTCTTATCATTAATGAAAGTTCCTAAAGTCCCGGATGAAGCGTACTTAATATGATTACTTTTTAAAATTTGACTTAAAAAGCTCAAAGTTGAAGTTTTACCATTTGTCCCTGTGATAAAAAGATTATCAAAGCATGAATGATCTATATCAAAGTATTCATCTATCAATTCTAGATATGTACTATTTAGATCTTTTATTCTTATAACTTTTGGCAGGTCTATAGTTTCACTACTGTCTAAAATGATATGTTTAGCAAGATTTGCTTGATCAGCAGTTAAATATTTTGCTCCACCTTTAAGAGATAAAAAAACATCATTTTTTTTTAAATATTTTGAATTCGTAACCACATTTTCATTAGAACTAAATTCTAAAAAAGGATTTTTCATAAGTATTTTAACCTTTTCATAAATTTAGATAACTTGCCTACAACAGGTGCTGATACATCCCCTCCAAAATACTTATTAGGATCAGGTTCATCAATTGATACAATCATTATAAATTTTGGTTCGTTGTAAGGAAAAATAGAAGCAAAACTTGAAACATATTTCTCAGATGCATATCCGACACCCTCAATATACTTCTCTGATGTTCCTGTTTTGCCTGCTATTGCTATTGCTTCATCTTTTAAATTTGATGCAGTACCATCTAAGACTGTCATTCGTAAAGAATCCAAAATGAATGAAGCAGCAGACTTGCTCAAAACTCTTACTCTATCTGATTTAATACTTGATAAGATTCTTGGCTCAATCATAATTCCTTCATTAGCGAAAACACTGTAAGCTCTAGCTATTTGCAATAAGTTTGAAGTTAGACTGTACCCATAACCTAAGGATGCCTTGTCAATGTCATAGAGTTTAGGATTATCAATAATTTTTCCAGCAGAATTGTTTATCCATTGCATTCTAAGTTCTTTTCCAAAACCAAATTGCCCAAGATTTTCTCGCATTTCATCTGAAGAAAATTTAATAGCAATCTTGGCTATCCCAACTTGAGATGATTTTGAAATAGTTTCAGAAGGATTAATTCTTCCAAAATTTTTACCTCCTGCCTCACTCCTTTTATAACCGGAAAGTGTAACAAAGCCTGGATTTGTATTAATAACTGTATCTTTTTTGATATGTCCTAGCTTGAGCGCACCTGCAACTGTTACAGGCTTTATTAATGAACCCGGCTCAAAAAAGTCATCGATCACTTTATTTCTTTCAATAACTCTATAGGGGTTATTTGGATTGAAAGTGGGGTAGCTCACCATAGCTAATATTTCACCTGACTCAGAACTCATTATTAATGCTGAGCCTCCTTTAGCCTTTGAATTTGAAATTGCATCTTTCAACTCATTAAAAAGTTTAAATTGTAAATTTGTGTCTAATGTCAAAGATAAACTCTCATTATTTCCAAGGTTTATAAAATCCTCTAATTGACCATAAAGCTTCTCACCCCTTCCGCTTTGATTGAAAGTAGACTTTATTTCACCAATAACAAGATCATCGTTCATTACCTTTTCAATACCTTCGAGACCTCCATCAGTACCTGAGAAACCTATCACAGGACCAAAAATACTCCCAAATGGATAATACCTCTTAAATGTATCCTCTCTTATTGGCACACAACTGCACGCTTTTTGAATATTGGATAAGGTTGATTTAGAAACTTTAGTTTCCAAATAAATCCTCCTTTTAGTATTTAGAAAAATCTCCTGGGATTCCGAAATTAAAATATCTTTTGCAATATTTTTGTCATTCTCATTTTTAAAAAGCAAAGTCGGTCGTAAAATATCAGTTGCTAGCTCTATTCCATTTCTATCTAATATTTTTTTTCTAGGTTGCATATTAATTTCAGAAGCTGTATTCCTGATTTCTGCCGCTGCAAGAAATAAATCTCTTTCTTGATTAAGTTGGTAATACCTGTATGCAGGTATAAATAATAAAATTAAAAAAATAAGGAAAAGAAATCTTAACTTACTCATTACTAGTGTCAGGATCAGTCATTCCAAGAGCTATAGCTTTATCGTAAATATACGGAGAGGATTTTAAGAGGGCTATTTCAACATTTAATTTAGAATTTTGATTCTGTAATTTAAAAATCTTCTCTTGTACATTATCAAGATGTGCAAAGTTTCTTTTGTACTCAAAAACAAGAAAAACTTTTAAGAAAGAAAGGCCTAAGATAGCTAAAAAAAATGTTGCTAGAAAGTAATCTAATATTTTCATAATTTTTCAATAATTCTCATTCTAGCGCTTCTAGCTCTAGGGTTCATCGAAATTTCTTCTTGAGAGGGATAAATTATTTTACTTATTTTAAATTTGTCAGACACATCTTCATGTATCAAAGGGAGATTTTTTTCATGAAAGTTTATTTTTGGTTTAAAGGTTTGTTTTGCAATCCTATCTTCAAGAGAGTGAAATGAAATTATTACTAATTTACCTGATTTAGTGAGTTTATCTTTAATTCTATCTAAACAAGTTTTTAGATTTTCAAATTCTGAGTTTACGGCGATTCTTAAGGCCTGAAAAGACTTTGTTGCAGGATGTTTTTTTGTTTTAATAGTCTTCGCTGTTTTGATTATTTCTGCAAGGATAAGAGTATTCTCAATTGCATTTTGTTCTCTTTTTTTAACGATCAATTTTGCTATTCTTCTGGATTCTTTTTCCTCACCATATTTCCAAAGAATAGTGGCAATCTGTTTTTCACTAAAATTTTCAATTATATCCTTACATGTAAGTTTCTGTTTTTGATTAAATCTCATATCCAATGGTCCCTTTGTTTGAAAACTGAATCCTCTTTCAGGCTCATCAAGCTGAGGTGATGAAACTCCGCAGTCGATTAAAACTCCTGACAAAGAATCATCTTCAACATAATCATCAATCTGAGAGAAATTTGTTTTTATGAATTTAAAATTTTTATGATCAATATTTTTAGCAACTTCCATAGCAGCATCATCAAGGTCAAATGAAATAAGTTGCCCTTCAGAGGAGAGTTTTTCGAGAATTTTTTTAGTATGTCCGCCTCTCCCAAAAGTACAGTCAAGATACAAACCATTTGTATTTGAAATTAAGCTCTTCACAGATTCCTCAAGAAGTATTGGTGTATGTTTAATCCTCTATACTCCGTATCACATCATGTATATTAATTAACTTGAGCCTTTCGGGATCTACATGCCCCTCTAATTCTTTTCTTGCTGGATTCATATCTCTTACAGGCCTTATGTAAGAATCTGAAAATTCGTCTAAATTGAATCTTCTCAGCCCTGTTGCAATAATAGTTACTACTATTTCATCTCCAAATGATTCATCTATTGTGAGTCCTGGAATAGCCTCAACACCTTGTTGGCTTATGCTTTGAGCTTGCTTCATAATTTCATTTATCTCTTGCATTTCCATCCCTGAAGCTCCACAGATATTTACTAGCAAACCTTTAGCATTTTTAACTTCAGCCTTATTGAAAAATGGATTGTTGAGGGCATTATTGACCGCTTCAACAGCTCGATTTAATCCTTTTGCTTTCCCTATGCACATTATTGCCATCCCCTTTTGAGACATAGCAGCTTGTACATCAGCAAAATCAACATTCATTGTTGCTGGATTTAAGATTACATTAGATACACCTCTTACAGCATTTGTAATAACTTCATTTACTGCATTAAAACCCTCATTAAATTGCGCATTTGCTGGAAAAATCTCAAATATTTTTTCATTATCTATTTCAATACATGAGTCTACATTCTGCATTAATTTTGAAATCCCAGCTCGAGCCTGTTCAGCTCTTTTTTCTTGCTCATATTTAAATGGTGTTGTAACAACTGCAACTGTAAGAATACCTAACTCTTTAGCAACTTTTGCGATTACTGGAGAACCTCCAGTACCCGTTCCGCCACCCATACCCGCAACAATAAAAAGCATTTCTGTATGTTCTAGTGTATCTCTTATTTCAGAGATACTCAGTTCTGTAGCAACTCTTCCTCTTTCGGGGTCATTTCCAGCTCCCAAACCTTTGGTGAATTCTTCCCCAAGTTTAATTTTTTTCGCTTTATGAATTTTAGTTAAGTCTTGAGAGTCAGTATTTGCACAGATAAATTCCACTCCCTTAATATCGGATTTAATCATATGATGAACGCTGTTCCCTCCACCGCCGCCAACACCTATAACAGTAATTTTTGCTTGCTCGTAGTTTGAATCGAGAATTTGCCAAGTCATATATTGATTCTAAATTAGAGGAGTGAGTTGGTCTATAAGCCGGATTCTGTTTTAAGCCATCATTTATCTAGATGTTTTGTCACCAAAACATTCATGC
>CENJ01097639.1_pt1 | contig 25873 bp, 45 predicted proteins | sample 356161 | NCBI WGS metagenome assembly CENJ01 (sample SAMEA2619531, study PRJEB7988) | marine metagenome | biome: marine biome (ENVO:00000447); feature: surface water layer (ENVO:00002042); material: "saline water (ENVO:00002010), including plankton (ENVO:xxxxxxxx)" | depth 5 m | reverse complement strand
AGATCCTTGTTTAATTGGAACTACATTATTTGTCATTGTTTCTCCTTAATGATATTTAAATATTTTTTTGTTGTTAATCATTGGATGATAAGCATCTTTTAATAAAATCTCTGCACATTTCCATATAGACTCATCATCACTTAATGCAGTAAACGCAAACAGACCAGATGCTTTATCATGTGTTCTTCTTTTTTCATCTAAACACTTTGATGCTTTTTTGTTATCAACATATGTTTGATAAACCTGAACATCGCCGTCATACCAATGAACCATAGTCTTGTCTTCTAAAAACTTAATTAATTGTTCTTTTGTTTCTATCATGCTGATTCTTGTTTGGTGTATATAAGGTTGAGCTGAACTCGTATCTCGTCATTTCCAACAAGATCTGCTTCTTTGTCGTAGTTTTTAAAAATTTGCATACGCTCATCTTTGTTTTTTGCTTTTGCTAAATCGCTTTTAAAAGATTCAATTGTTTCTTTGGTTTCATCTACGGGTGATTCTTCTGTTTCAGGATCTGATGTCTCTGGCTCAATTTGATTAAATGGAACACAAAATGTTTCAAGCAAGGCATCTCTATATGCAAAACTTTTTGCAGCCTCAAGGTCCTTTCCTTGTGTAGACTGGCTGTGCCCTTCATAACTTCTTTCAATAAAAGACTCGTCATCCAGTGAAACAAATCTAAGGGTCCCCGTTATTCTTGTGTGTGTCATTTTTTCATTAACAAACTTTGTTGAAACCCTAATATCTATTGGTGTAAGGATTATGTTGTTAGCTGCCAGGGGCTCGGCAAAAGCTTGCACCACTGATTCAATTCCACGGTAATTATATTTAGCAAATTTGTTTTGTTGTGTCTTGGCTATTGGATTTGCAATCATGTGTTGCTGCACTTTTTGCATAGCTGTATATATTTTTTTAACTGTCATTTGTAAACCTCTTTTGTAATAACAGATAGTATTTAAACATTTGTAAACATTAAATGCAAATATTTCTTTACATTTACTTTTCAATAAATAATAATGCCAGACATGAGGGTTAAATATGTCGCTTGAATATATTACGAAGGTTTTAAAGATAGAAGTAAGTCCAAGTCAAAAATTAATATTAATAGTCTTGGCAAATTATTCGGACCAGTTTGGTCAATCATATCCCTCTCATAAAAAACTCACACAACTTACTAACCTTTCTCTAACAGCAATAAAAGATAATTTAAAAAAACTACAAGAGATTGGTTTAATAGAATGGGAAAGAAGAGATAACACTAGCAATTTATATAAAATATTAGGAGGGTCGGCAGACGACTATACCCAGCCGACAGGTGGCTACAATACTAAAGAGTATACTAAAAAGATATATATATTGGAGTTAGATAAAATAAATGAAATTTATAAACAGGTGTGTGATAAATCTTTTTATCAACATAGCACTAATTCAATCAAAGCTATTCCAAGATGGAAAGAACTTCGTGAATTAGGTAGAAAGGGAATTGTCTCTCCAAAAACTGGCAAGAATATAGATCTTGTCAGTGAAGAGTTCTGGTTTAAATATTTTGAAATAGCAAACTCAGATGGTCATAAAAAATGGATCAGATCTTTTTGGGATAAAAAACCATCACTCATGACAATGCTAGGAGTCAATCAGTTTGATGCAATAATAGAGAGAAGATATGGATGATATTTTTTATAGCAGCACTGGTGCAACCCTGGGAACAGGTTCCTCTACATCTGGTGCAACAGCAACAGCAAATGTAACATTTAGACCTGTAGAAACACCAAGGATTGCAGATCCAGATAACATTAGAAAATTAAAACATCAAATTACAAAACTTGAAAATGAGCTGACTCTAGAAAGAAATGAAAACACTTCGTTGCTTTCAAAAATAAATGATCTAGAACAAAAAGTTACAAAACAAAATCAAGTCGGAATAGATGTTTTTAATGATAAAGAACTGAAAATTATTTTAAGCAAAATTCATCCAGACAAAAATCAAAACAAGCCAAGCTACAACGAACTTACTAAAAAAATTAATTTATGGAGATCTAAATGAATCAACTAAATTCTGTCGCTGAACCTACATTTGATCTAGAAGCCAATGTTATAGGATCTATGACCTTGACTCATGCAAACTTTACCAAAGCTCAAGAAGGGGGGCTGATGCCAGATGATTTTGTAACAACCTCTTATAAAAGAGCATATGAAATTATGTTAGAAAAGCAAACATCCGACATAATTACTCTGCAAGCATCTTTAAAAGATATACATTTTGAAGAGGTAAGAATTGCAGCTGTTGAATGTATATCAACGGCAGGGTTTACACATTGGTTAAAGTTAATGCACGAAAAAACATCTAATAGAAAGCTTTTAAATCTTGCACAATCAATACCAGACATTGTTGATGAAGATATAAAAATAGAACAAAAAATAGATAAAATAAATCAACTACTCATCGATAACAAAATTACAAAAAATTTAGGATCACCACAAAAAGCCACCGACATTTTAAAAAATGTTGAAAAAGAATTAAGGGATACTGCATCTATAGATAAAAATTTAATTAAAACTGGCTTTAACAAAATTGATAACAAAATTAAAGGTTTTAAAAAAGGTGATTTAATTGTTGTGGCAGGCAGACCAGGAATGGGAAAAACAACCTGGGCATTAAACATAGCGACAGAAAATATTTTAGCAGGCAAAACGGTTCTTATGTTTAGCCTTGAGATGACAAATGAACAACTGCTTAAAAAAATAATAAGTTCACAGTCTGGTCTTAGTATGGATCTTTTAATGACAGGAAATCTTACAGATTTTGAATGGGATGATTTTAAACTTGCAAAAGAAAAAATTGAAAAATCTAACTTGTTTGTTTATGACAAATCCCCAATAACAATTGAGACATTAGTTAATAAAACAAAAACAATACAGGCTGTTCATAATATAGATCTTATTGTTGTAGATTATTTGCAACTATTAATGACATCAAGCAAGGCTCCTAGTAATTCAGATTCAAGAGCTGCATCAATGAGTTATATTTCAAATCTTCTGAAGGGACTGGCTAAAGACATTGGATGTCCGCTAATAAGTTTGAGTCAATTAAACAGGGGTGTGGAGGCTCGAACAGATAAGCGACCAGTTCTTTCAGATCTTCGTGATTCTGGTAGTATAGAACAAGATGCAGACATGGTTATTATGTTATATCGCCAGGAATATTATGATGCTTTAGATACTGGATTAGCTGAAGTTATCATAAGAAAGAATAGATTAGGAGAGACGGGAGATTTTGAACTTGGCTTTGACGGATCCAAATCTAGATTTACTGATCCAGAAGAGGCTGCATTCGGGAGAAAAGAAAATGGACCAATCTGAAAACTTTCATCAACAGTTAAGAGATATTATTCCAACTATATCTGAGACAAGGGTTAGTGTTTTAAAGTCAGAAGCTAATTTAAAAAAAGTATTCTGGCAACAACTATGTCAAGCCAAAGATGATGGAGAGAGAAGTTACAATGCTCAGAAAGCTAAAGCTGAAGCATCATCAAATTATTTTGAAGCTTCGCTAATGGTTGCCACATCAAAGGCAAAGTTAGATGCTTTACAAACTGAAAAGCAGGCAATAGATATGCAGTTTGAAGAATGGAGAACCAAAATGGCAAACTTAAGAATGGAGAGAAATAGATATGGAGCATAAAGATTTTGAAAGTTTTTGCGGACATATGCATCAAGAGCATTTATTAGAAGTAAGAAGAGAGACTAATTACAAAGAACAAGGAAAACCATATAATGAATATGTTTTAAGTAATTTAAATTTTCTTTACGAAACATATGAAAAGCAAGTCAGCGAACAAGCAAGAAAAACTTTGGATGAATTCAATATCCCAAATGGGATGCATTGTTTGTAAACTGTATTTAGATTGTTATACGCCAGCTGAGATCCATCATATTGATGGTAAAACAAAGCCTGGAGCACATCTTAAAACAATTGGATTATGCTTTAGGCACCACAGAGAAGGCGTAAATAATGAGCTGTATGTGTCAAGACATCCAAACAAAAGAGAGTTTGAAAAAAGATATGGAACAGAACAATATCTATTAGAAAAAACTAAAGAATTATTATGAGTCAACCACAACAACATCAAAAGTTATACGGAGATATCTCGTTGGGGGAGAGAAAAAAAATAGAACAAAAGAAAAAACTACAAACAATAGAAAGTCAAAAAAAAAGTAAAGAAGATGCCTGAAAAATTAAAAAGAAGTGAAAAGATTAGAGACAGACAAACTGGTAAAATTACTACAAAACATTATTATTTAAAAAACACCCCAATGTCTGAGCTCAAAAGAATTGTAGACTCAGATGCTAGACCTAAATTAAGGATTAAATGTCTAAAAGAGATATACAGGAGGAAGCAAAATGAATTATCTATTAAAAGCCCTTGTTGATAAACTTGAGGGAGAAGTTAAGGTCCATAAAGCCAACATTATGGTTTATATGGAAAACCCAACTGGCATTGGAGATCATCCAGGGGTTATACAGGCAATCGAATCTGAGGTTCAAAAAATGTCTGATGCTCAAGAAAAAATAGAAACCATTAAGAAAAATTTTTGCGTATGAGTAAAGATCAAATAAATCCAGATCATTACAAAGCAGGGGAGATAGAATGCATTGATGCCTTGGAAACTGTTGCATCGCTAAATCCTAATTCAAAAGAAATTGTTTCACAATGTAATGCTATAAAGTATCTTTGGAGATATCCCATAAAGCACGATGATCCTCTCACAGATCTCTACAAATCAAGATGGTATTTAGACAGATTGATTGAAAAGGTGGAGGAAAGAATTGAAAAAGATAGATAAAAGATCTTTGATTGAAAGCATGACTGATACTTTTATAGGATTGACAATAAACTTTCCCTTATCATGGCTCGTTGTTTATTTAGTTTTGTTATTTTCAAATGATGCATTCATAATAAGTTTATGGACAACTGGTGTTCTTACGGTGACAGCGATCATAAGAAGATACTTAACAAGAGTTTATTTTAAAAACAATGAAACACCAAAGACCTGATGGACAACCAGACACACTCACTTACTCAAATGAGATTAGTAAGATCAAAAGTCACCAAGAGCGTATGTTGTATTTATCTGACTTAGATGAAAAATTTCACGATCTGGTGTATCTTGTAGCTATGCAGATGGCTCTTCCTCAGACTATCGCAGACCTGCCCTCTCGGGAGGAAAGAAAGAAAGCCTGGGAAGAATTACCAGAACATAATAAAACTTTTAAAGGCATGAAAGATATGGTTTATCATCGTGTTGTTAGAATATTTAAGGAGCAATATAAATGAAAGGCGTAAATCACTACAAAAAAGACGGCACTCTGCACAAAGGAGGCTCTCATAAAATGCCTGATGGTAGCCTGCAATCTGGAACAAAACACAGTTCTAGTAGTGTAAAACTTTTTCATTATGGAGAGTTATCTAAAAAAGCCAAAATGAAAGCTAAAACATTTTGGGGTAAATAATGAAAAGCAACAAAAACATAAGGAGGACATAATGGGCTACGGAAAAATGAGCTACGGCAAAAAGAAAAAGAAAAAAAAGTCTAAAGGCAAAAAGAAATAATGCCAAGACATAAAAGAAAATTTGCAAAAGTAGCAAAAACAAAAAGAGGTGTTCCAAAAAAATATGTTCGTGGATCTAAAAACCCTCGCAAAGCTGAGTCTGAAATTAAAAGAACAGCTAGACTTTATAAACAAGGAAAGCTTACACCAGCAATGATGGATAAGATTTCAAAACAAAGGGCTAAAGATGGCAAGCGTAAAAAGAAAAGGAAAAAGTAAAACAAAAAAAAGCATGGGTAGATATTCGTCTATTCCAGGTGCTGGTCGTTTTGCAAAATCAACACTTGATAAAGTTTATAAGAGAGGTTTGGGTGCATATTATTCGTCTGGATCTAGAAGAGTTTCAGCTCACGCCTGGGCTATGGGAAGAGTAAAGTCTTTTGTTTCTGGCAAAGGCGGAGCAAGAAAAGCGGATAAGGACCTGCTTGGCGGGAAAAAAAAGAAATAAATGAAACTTATAACACATTATAATTACAATCAATGTTACAATCATGGCTAAAGCATCTGAAGCAAAAAGAGTAAAGAACGGAGTAATGTATAGAGGCAAGCTCTATCCAGGCTTTAACAAACCCAAAAGGTATTCTGGTTCAGGTAAGTTCAAGAAAGAGGTATTAGCTAAAAAGGGCAATGAGATCAAAGTGGTTCGATACGGTCATAGTGACTATAGGCATAATTATTCTAGTGAGGCTAGGAGGGATTATCTACGAAGGTCTGCTGGTATACGAGATAAATCAGGGAGGCTTACGAAGGATGACAAATTTAGCTCCAATTATTGGTCAAGAAGGGACCTTTGGAACGCATGATCAAGATTTTTATTACAGAATATGAAAAAGATGGGAAGGTATATGCTGGACCATACCTTTGTGCAACCAGCTGGGACATAGCAGAAGCAGCCGCAGAAGCTGTTGGGTTCACGGTAATAGGTGAGCTCAAAGATTTAATACCAAGTGATTATGAAGATTATTTAGAGGAAAACCCCACAATACACTGATGCATGATCCTTTACACAGAAGAACAGTTAATGAAAGCTTACAAAGAATATGTCAAGACTTTCAAACATACCCCAAAACTAGAGATCCCAACATTAGAACAATTTAGACCAATTTTTGAAGAGTTCTGGGATGATTACTATGAACAAAAAAGAACAATTAATTAAAAAAATAAATGATCAAGGGTATATGAGAGCGGATGTCAGGTGGGTTCCCAAAAATCCATATGGTAAAAGAGCAAAATTAAATGGTTGGATTTATAAACTAGACGGGGACGAATGGCAGAAGCTAGGTAATAATTTTGAAGATGCTATGAAGCAAATAGATTTATTGTAAATCAAATAAAACTTCTGAAACTACAGAGATAGCCATCATTGCATTTCTAATATCTTGTTCAGTAAGATCTTCTGAATAACCATCTAAAATTATAGGATCTTGAATCTCAATTTCTTTTTCATTTTTGAGTTCTTTGGCTACTTTTTGGATGGCTTCTTTAATTAACATAGGACCACAAATCTTATCAAAAAATTAATTAAAAAACAGTCTTGACAAACAAAAAAAGCGGACCAAAGCCCGCTCTTTTTTAAGAATATAATTTTTACTTTGTTAGCACCTCCTTTTCATCATCGTATGGATAATCCCAAAGCATTCTGTCGTCATTTGGAAAAACAACAGATCTGTATAAGTCTTCTCGTATCATTGAATTGACAAAGTAAGCATTTGAAGAATAAAAATCTTCACGCTCACAAGCTTGATATTCATAAGAATGACTCAGACCTATGGCATCTTTTTTTGAGAGCGTAGGGAAGCCTACAGAGGCTCTCTTGCACGCTTCTATGTATGCCTTGATCTTAAACTTCGAGCTGCCCTTTTCGGGGAAGAAAAAATCTTCCCAAGATTCAGGATACCTGTATTGAAGACTTCTAACATTCTCCATAGCAAGTAACTCTGCAAGATCATGTCTATCAAGATCATATCTGTCACCGCTGTGCGGATTCCTGCCTTTAACAGGACCAGAATGTTTTACTATCTCAGCAATATGTTCTGGGGGACATAACCAAGCACTCATGATTCACCTCCCTCTATGTATTCCATAAACTCTGGATCATCCATCCAAAGATCATCAATTCTATCTTGATTTATAACAGCCTTCTTTAGTTCTATTTGTCTGCCGTATCCATCAATGACTTTATTGCCTCGCTCATCAATTGTTTTGATGATCCCAGAGTCTAGAAAGTTTCTAATAAACTCCCTACCAAAGGACCCCTCTAATTGCAGAAACAGCCCAGTGTTGTAAGTGTCTAATGCCTTCTCATATATATTCATAATTACACCTCTCTTTTTAAAGAAGCCCAACGAAATGTATATCCCATCTGCTTCAGTTTACTTAAATCATGATCATTAAAAGTCTTTGTTCCTTTGAATGATGCGAGATACTTTGCATGGCTACAAACTGGATAAACCAATTCTTTTCCATAAACATTTTTAATTACTAAATCAATTAACATATGGCACCTCGTTGTAATCAAGTGACTTTTCTTTGTTTACATCGACAACATTCCCACCTTGGACATCAAGGCATTCTTGAACAACTTTAAATCTTTTGTCCTCTGCCGCATTGTGCATAATTTCATAAATGTCAGAGTTAGTTAAATTAGATGTGTCTATTTCTTTTTCAATAAAACATCCAACCTCTTCCGTCCAACAATATCTAAATTTCTTTTTCATATTTCCTCCTTACAGAATTATAAAAGTTATTATTACAAGCACCAAAGCTAAAGGCTTTAATACATACCAGTTTATTCTAAACATAAGACTGTCATTGCTCATTCTTGCAAAGTCTTGTTTAAATAGATTCCATTCATTTTTAAGTTTATTCATTTTCACTCCTAGCCTTGCGGCTGTTGTTTTGTGTTGGACCCTCTGTCCTGCACTAGACTCCCCGTGAGAGGAGTTTCGATCAATCAGATCTCATCAGTAGTGCTATGCCGCCTGTTTGTCCTCCTTCTTCTCTTGAAGCTTGTAGAGGAAGTCTACTGCCTTCTGAGCTTGAGAGAACGCTGTGATCATTGCCTTCTCATCGTTCTGAATAACAGATATCCAATTATTAAGATATTGAGCATGATCTTCTCTAACGGTCTTCTCAATATTCAGAGAGTTAGACAGGAATGCTGATCCTATCTCAGCTACGAGTTCTTCCTTGGCATAAGATTCTGAGCCCATACCACCTGACATATCTCTCTTCATTCTTTTGTCTGATCCAGTCCAATGTGTAAGCTCATGTAACAATGTTGAATAATAAGCAACATCAGAGTCAAAAGCTTTTATATCAGGCATACCAATAAAGTCCTGAGCTGGTGAGTAAAAGCATCTAGCTCCACCAGTCTTGATTCTAGCCTTAGTATTGAACACAAAGTTCTCAATGTTTGCTCTGATCTCTTTGGTCAATTCTTTTGTGTGATTATTGTTTGATGTCTTGGATTCATATCCTTCAACCTGATCACCATTGAACACCCAGTAAACTTTCCAAAGAAAAACCTGTGGAGTTTTACCAGTAGCAGCATTGTGAGCTCTGTCAGCATCAGTCCATCTATCCCTAGACTTATCTATAAAACTAGCAAAGATCACCTCAGTTCCTTTAGAACCTTTAGTAATCTTGTAGCCCTTGCTCTGCCATTGCTTGAAGGTGCCCCAATCATTGGAAGCAAATCCCTGGATGGCAAGCCAAAAATAGTTCATGCCCCTGTATTCTTTTTTTGATAAAAAGTTTGTAGGTGCTCCTGATCCTATCCAAGACTTGGTCCAATCAGAACCTTCAGTTTTCATAAGCTCAAGAATCTTATCTCTAATTTTCTTGAACGCCTCTTTAGTAACATTTCTTTTCATATTTCACTCCTTATAAAAATGTTGTGTTTCTACCACCAAAAGCCCCAATGAAGGAGCTGGTTTGGCGGGGAAAAAAATTAACCTACAACAACCTCCTTATATCCAGCAGCTTTCCCATAGAAGCCCATAGCCTCTAGATCAAGAACAAGCTGATCAAAGTTATAAGGTGAATCCTGAAGATCATCAGAATGATTAGGATATATTCCAACAGTCATTGGATCATTCAGAGAAAATAATTCTAGATCATAAAATCTAGCAGCAATGTAGTTAAGGACCAAAGCCTTGCCTAACTCGAACACTTCTTGATCTCTAGTTCTGACCTCGAAGTCGACAATGTTTAAGCCCTCCTGTGTTAAGGAAGGCTCAGGTTGATTACCTAGGATTCTGACATTCAGCTGACTCATTACGCAGCCTCCATGTCTAGAAGCTTTGCAAGGACTGGAGAGTCTTCTTGACTCCAGTCTTGTGAAGCGATGTATTTACGCATGATGATCTCAAGTCTTCTGTCGACAACTTTTTTGATATCAGCTTTTGAGTATGCACCAAGCTTCATGCCTGCACTTACTCCGTAGTAATCACAAGACTTCACGCCACCGTTGAAGTGATAACTTCTTGTCACTTGAAAGTAAAATCCTCTGTAGCTTACCAGGCTAGGATTCACCGTTCTTACCTTATGTATTGCTTTCATAATACCTCCTTTTTGTGTGTGTATGTAAACAATGAATACAATTATTACTCCTACAATATAAAGGTGTCAAGTGTTTTTTAGAAAAAAGTTAAATTAATTTTTTAAGGGTATTGAGGTAAACATCGCATTCTAGTATCTTGATCTCATTACAAACGCATCAGAAAAATATGGAGCTAGCAGAAATACAAGTGAGATTAGATAACCTCGAAAAGAAGATGGAGGAAGTTCATAAGCTTACTCAAATTTTGCCACGCCTTGAAGAAAGATTGATCAATCAGAAAGATGATCTTGCAGATCATGAGAGAAGGCTAAGAGACCTTGAGCAGGCACAGTCAAAAGACAATGTTGTTGTTGGCTGGGTAGAAAGATTTGCCTGGGCTCTAATTGCTGGTGCTGTGTCTTTGGCTTTTTATTTCTTAAGGTAAATCAAGTATAATTATTCCATGGATGGAATATTAGAAAGATTTGCATACCACCCTGAAGCAACGCTTGGAAAACTCACAATCAACGGTGAGGTTTTTTATGTGGCAGAACGCCCTTGGCGGGGAAATAAAAAAAACATCAGCTGTGTTCCAATAGGTGAGTATATATGTAAGAAGTATCAATCAAGAAAGTTTGGTGAGACTTATCAATTATCAAGTGTTCCAGGAAGGACTTACATACTTTTTCATGTTGGCAACTATCCTGAGAAAGATTCAGAAGGCTGTCTGCTTTTGGGGGAAAAAATAATGAAGGGCAAACCTGCCGTATCATCAAGTAAAAAAGCCATGGAAAGATTTATAAAACTCATGGATGGATCAGATAGCTTTGGATTAAAAATCAAAGATCAATTTCCCTTTGACTGGTCAGAGTAAAGACAAAAAGAAATGTCTTTCCTGTGGAAAGGTAAAGCCTATAGAACGCTTTGAACTAGATCGTAGAGTCAATGGATATAGATTGAATCATTGTCGTCCCTGCCGTCAAGCGGGGAAAAGAAAAAAGATTAGCGAAACACCATATGCTTATACAAACAACCTATACTCACATCTAAGATCAAGAAGGAAGAAGACTCATGAATTTACCCTGGAAAGAGAAGACTTACACACTATGTATGATCAACAAAAAGGACTGTGTGCATATTCAGGAATGATCATGACATACATTAAAGATGGATCAGGATATCACCTTACAAATATCAGCATAGATCGTATCAATAATGACAAGGGATATACCATTGATAATGTATGCTTGGTATGTCTTGCAATAAACATGATGAAGTATACTTTAGACTTAAATGACTTACTCGATTGGTGTAAAATAATAACTGAGAATAACAAGGAGATTTTATGAGTATTAAAGATAAGACAATGAGACAAAGAAAAGAGGAATTTGTTCAGCATTTCTTGGTCACAAAGAACGCAACTGAAGCCGCAAAAAGGTGCGGTTATTCTGAGAGGTCAAGTTACAATCAGGGTTACAGACTTATGAATGATGATGAGGTTCAGAAAATGCTTGCAATTGAGCTGGCTGATAGCAAAGAACGCAACCTCAAGGACCATGACAGCATCATAGAGCAACTAAAAGATGAAGCCCTTGGCAATGTGTCAGGTCATACAGCAGGCTCTAGAGTAAAGGCTCTCGAGATCTTGATGAAATTCTATGGAATGATCGATGCCAATACAAAGCTTGAAGTTTCTATGAAAGATTCCTGGTTTGAAACTTTAGATTTTATCGAGAAAGAGGATCACCTTAATTAGGTGAAGCTCTTATACATACTACCCATGTCCTCTGAAAGCCGCATAAATAAAGGGCTGGGGACAGGGTCCAGGCTACCACATATACATATACCCAGGTATACACCTATCTATCTACCCAGGGGGGTGATTTCTTGAGTTCTGAAATTCAAAAAAGTGAAATTCAAAAAATTATAAAAACCTTTAAATCGAATCTCACCCAATATGCCAAACATTGTTTAAAAATTGTGGATAAACAGGGGAAACTAATACCCTTAAATTTTAATGCAGCACAGTTACAACTAGATAAACAAATACATGAGCAATATTCTCATCATAAGAGGGTGCGTATGCTCATCTTAAAGTCTCGTCAAACAGGAATATCGACATATTGTCAGGCAAGAGGTTTTTGGAAGACTGTAAGTGCTCAAAATCAGAATGCGGTAGTTGTATCTCACCTTAATGAATCTACTAAAGCTATATTTAGTATGGTGCGAAACTTCTATGATAATTTACCTCACCCCGTTGTAACGCCAGAACTTAAAGAATCAACAAGTAATTCTATGGCTTTTACACACGGATCTCGTTGGAGAATAGCTACTGCAAGAACTGGTGAAGTTGGAAGGGGGTGGACTACCAATTATTTACATGGATCCGAGGTAGCCTTCTATCCAAACAGTGATATTATCCCAGGGTTGTTACAAACAGTTCCAGAAGCTGAATCAGAAATACTGCTTGAGTCTACTGCAAACGGAGCAGGGGGGTGGTTTTATGAAGCTTGCATGAGAGCATTGAGAGGTGAAGGTGAGTGGGATATATGCTTTATCCCCTGGTTCATGATGCCCGAATACGCCAGGAAGGTAGATCCATACTTTGAAATAGAACGAGAAGAGGAAGACATTAAAGTAATGTTTAACCTTTCAGATGAACAAATTATGTTTAGGCGATTAAAAATCCAGGAACTAGGAAGCGAAGATCTATTTAGACAAGAATATCCTTCGACCCCGCAAGAGGCATTCCTTACCACTGGTAGATTATTTGTTGAACCAAAATACATTGATCAGGCAGCTGTTGAGTGCTACACCCCGACAGCCAGGTTCGATGTAAGAGAAGCAGATCTGATACCTCATGAAAAAGGGCTCCTAAAAATTTTCGAGAATCCAAAGGATTCTCTAAGGTATTGTATGGGTGTGGATGTTGCAGAAGGCTTAGAGCATGGGGACTACTCATGCATTCAAGTGTTGGATCACCTCGGCAATCAGGTCGCTACCTGGAGCGGTCATGTTGATCCTTTTGATCTCGCCTATATCGTAGGAACTATTGGAAACTTTTATAAAAAAGCCTGGACACTTATTGAAAGAAACAATCACGGACTAACAACTATAAGAAAAATACAAGAACTAGGTTATCCAAACCTATATGTTGAACAAACTGTAGATGATGCATATGTAGATAAGCTTACCCGAAGAGCAGGTTTTTTGACTACAAGCAAGACAAAACCATTAATTATTGATAACTTAGTACACTTATTACGACAAGGAGAGTCTGGAATCGTTGATGAAGAGTTGATAAACGAGCTCAGAACTTATGTCGTGGATGCAAGAGGAATTACAAATGCCCAATCTGGGTGTTTTGATGATAGAATAATGGCATACAGTATTGCTTTGTTTGGATTGAATAGTATGCCAAGAAAGCATAGACAAAAATTTACGCAAGTGAAGAGGCAGTTTTTTTAAATGGAAGATGAAAAAGGATTAGGACCCGAGGGCATTTCAGCAGCTGTAGATACTTCAGAAGAAGAAGAACAGCAACTTAATAGCCTGGGATCAATACTAAAAGCTAAATTCGCAGAATACAGAGACTCAAGAAACGATGTTGAAGACGATTGGATTGAAGATCTAAGAGCATTCATGGGTCAATATGATCCAGAAGTAATAGCAAAAATTCAAGAGAAGGGAGACAGGTCTCAGGTTTATGTTGGTTTAACACGAACAAAAGTTCTTGCTGCTTATTCAAGAATGACAGATCTATTGTTTCAACCAGGTCAAAAATTCTTTTCCATTGAAGAAACACCAATAACAAAACAACCCATAGTAGAAAAAGAACTCACAGAAAAGGCTGCACTTGAAATTATGCAAGCGGCAGAAGTTATAGATCCTGGTTTAGTAGATGATCTGATAGCTGCAAGATTTAAAGAACTTAAAGAAGAACTCGAAGAAGAAACTAAAAAGCGTGTTGAAAACATGGAAGAAGCTATTTTAGATCAAGCTATAGAAAATAATCTTGAAGGCAAAATGAAAGATGCCATTATGGAGCAGGTTATTTTTGGGACAGGTGCCATGAAAGCTGGTACCTTAAGAATAGATAAAGATCACAAATGGATAAAAACAGATGAAGGATTCAATCTTATTTATGAAGAAAGCCCTTCTCCTGAAATGGAGGCAGTATCCATATTCGATTTATATCCCGATCCATATGCTACTTCTATCGATGATATGCGTAATATTTTTAGAAGGCATATTATCGCTAGACAAGACTTTGTTGATCTTAAAGAATATCCTGGCTTCAACTCTGATTTGATAGATCTTTGTATTGAAGAATATCCAGAAGGTAATCACTACGAAGAGCAGCACGAAAAAGATAGAAGAGAAATTGCTAATATAAATGATTACGAAACAAAGACTTATAAGTTTGAAGTAGTAGAGTTTTGGGGGTCTTTAAATGGTTATGACCTTCAAGATGTTGGAATAGAGTTTGATGAAGAAGATGATTTATCTCAAGAGTATCAAGCTAATATTTGGTTTACTGGAGAGAAGGTTATCAAGGCTCAACTAAATCCATTACCTGGCGGAGTCATACCATACTTTATTTTTCCATATGAAAAGAATCCTCATGCATTTTGGGGAACTGGCGTTCCAAGAATGATGCGTGATTCGCAAAACACAATGAATGCTGCAACAAGAATATACCTTGATAATGTTGCTCTATCTTCAGGTCCAATGGTCGAAGTTAATACAGACATTATGGCATCTGGTGAAGATCCAACAGAACTATATCCCTGGAGAGTGTTTTTAAGAGAGGGAGGGGATGGCAATCAGCCTATGGTAAGATTCTATCAACCTCAATCAAATTCACCAGCTTTAGTTTCTGTAATAGAATTATTTAGAAGGTTTGCCGATGAAACAACCGCACTCCCATCTTACACACACGGACAAACACAAAGCTCATTAAACAGAACAGCAACAGGTATTTCAATATTAATGTCCAATGCTAATATAGTTTTAAAATCAGTCATTAAAAATATTGATGACTATTTAACCAAACCTATGGTGAGATCTTTATATGATTGGAATATGACCTGGAATGATAATGAAATGGTCAAGTCTGATATGAGGATTATAGCTAGAGGTTCCACAGCCCTAATACAAAAAGAAGTGCAATCACAAAGATTGTTACAATTCTTATCACTGATCAATAATCCTATGGATGCACAAATGGTCAATAGAGAAAAACTATTGGTTGATATTGCTAAATCTTTAGATATTGATCCAGATGAAGTAATTAAAAGCCAAGAGGAGTTAATGAATGAGCAAGCATTACAACAAGCTATCGCTGCCAGCCAGCAGGGCGGTCAGAGCCCTGAAGTCCAAAATGCCGAAGGAATGGCAGGACCTGATGCAAGAAATGGAGTCGCTTCGCCAGATGGAGCGGGACCAGTTGGAAACAACGGAGGATTACCGCTTTAGTCAAGGTCGTTGCGACATTTTAAAGTTTATAGTATCTTTAGACAATATTGCCACTAAGGTAATAGACTCGTTAGGCACCCGAAAGGATACCCCTAACATATATAAATAATTTTATCGACACCCCAGATAAGGACCGAAAAAATGAGTAGAGAAAAAACTAAAGGCGAGAAAATCGCTGAAAGGCTTGAAAAAGAAGCTGATGAGATGTTGAAGCAGATGCAGGAATCTCAAGAGGAATCCGAACCTGAAGCTAAGGGACTTGCAACCCCCGAAGTTAAAGAAGAGGACACACCAGAAGAGATTGTTGAAGAAGCGGAAAATTCACCCGATGAATCTCAGGATACTGAAGAGTCATCTGATCAGCAAGAAGAAGAGATTCAGGAAGAAGACGCTAAATCTGATAAAGGTTTATCGGAATCTAATTGGGAAGAAAGGTACAAGAATGCTCAGGCACGAATGACCAAAGCTACCCAACGAGAAAAAGAACTCGAAGCAAAAATTGTTGAGATGGATAATAAACTCAAGGCAATGGATGTAATGAAGTCTGAGGCTCGGATTGAAAAACAGAAAGAAGAGGTTAATGTAGATCTCTCAAAGATAGTCCAAGATTATCCAGAGATTGTACAACCACTTCAAAAATATGTTGATGCTCGCATCGCAGCTGTGGATCAAAAAGTAAATCAGGCAACAGAAGATGTTCTGAATGCTCGTAAGGAAGATGCCGATAAGAAGCATTTTGCGAAGATTGCAGATGCTCATCCAGATTATCAATCTGTGTCACAAAGTGAAGATTTTAATTTGTGGCTTGGTAGACAATCTAAGATGTGGCAGAACGCAGCCTCCGATGGAGATGCTGAGGATGTTGTATCCCTTTTATCGAAATACAAGCAGGATTTAGGTTTGATTTCCAAAACTGTTTCTAAAAAGGAATTAGTAGAAAAGGCAAAACAAAATGTTGAACCTTCACTCTCTAAAGCCAGGAAACAAAATTTAGGTAGTAGCAAAAAGATTTGGACTGCCCAAGAAATTGGAAAACTTTCTGATAAAGAATTTAAAAAGTTTGAGAAAGAAATTGATCTAGCTTATTCTCAAGGAAGGGTGCGGAACAAATAGGTTTGCTATTTTTATAAAAACTTTTTTAAATAAAGGAGAATAAAATGGCATATTCATCATCAAGCGGAAGCTTTAGCTTCGCAAGTGGCGAACAGCACTTTATACCTGAAGTATTTTCTAAAAAACTACAAGCTAAGTTTTACGCTCAAACAATTTTATCTGAGGTAACAACTAACGAGTATGAAGGAGAAATTTCAGGAGTAGGTAATAAGGTAAACATTAGAACAGTACCAGCAGTTACAGTTGCTGACTACACAGGTTCTTTATCTTATGCAGATGTAACTTCAGGCACAATAGAGCTTGATATCAACAAGGCTAAAAGCTATGCTTTTAAAGTTGACGATATTTTAAGATCTCAGTCTGATATTGATTTCATGAACGCAGCAGCAGAAGATGCAGCTCAAAACATGAAAATCGCTATCGAGACAGATGTGTTTGGTAATATTGGTTCAGGATCATCTTTAACAGATGTTAATGCTAGTGAAGCTGGAACCAATGCTGGTAACATCTTAGGTCATATTTTGACCGCTGGTAAAACACTTGACCAAAACAATATCCCAGAAACAGAAAGGTTCATGATTATTGATCCAGCAACTGCTGCTGTTATCAAAAATTCAGACCTTAAACAAGCATACCTTACAGGTGATGCTGAGTCTCCACTTAGAAATGGTAACATTGGAATGATCGACAGATTTACTGTCTATGTATCTAATAACTTACCTACAAGTGGTTCTGTTACTACTGGATTCTTTGGTCATCCTAAAGCTGTAGCATACGCTTCTCAAATGACTAACACTGAAACTGTAAGACTTGAGTCTTCATTCGGTGATGGCGTTAGAGGATTATCTGTTTATGGCTACAAGGTTGTTGTACCAACAGCATTTGGCGAAATTAAGTTAAATTCTTAATAATTAGTTGGGGAGCTACGGCTCCCCGCTTTTTTGGAGTATAATTAATGCCAAAGGGATCAAAAAAAGAAGCTTTAGAGCGAAGATTAAAAGCTCAGGGCAAAAAGAAAGGTTTAACAGGCGATAGATTGAATGCCTATGTTTATGGAACTTTGACTAAAGTTCTAGGACCGAAAGGATCAAAGACCGCCTCAAGAACTGGAAAAATTAAAGCAAGGAAAAGAAAATGAAGAAAGATGAAGTTTTAAAGATTGCAAAAGAAAAATTTAATGTAAAATTAAATCCAAAAGAAAAGCTTTCTGATTTACAAGACAAGCTTGAAAGTTTAGAGGATAAAGCAGAGGTGGTTGAAGAAGTGGTTGAAAAATCCGAAAAAAGAACACCAATAGCCTCAAAAGGAGAACATGGAAAAATAGTCCGTTGGAATCCTGTTCACAGAGAAGAATACTGGACTTTTATTTATGATAAAAGATCTTTAACAAAAGAAGAGATAAAGTTACTAGGATTATAATATGGCAACGGTAAGAGTAATTGATTTAATAGACAAGGCAGAGGAAATATTACAAGACACAACAAATGTAAGATGGACTCAAGCAACTTTGTTGGGATATTTGAATGATGCTCAAAGAGAGATAGTTCTTTATAGACCTGATGCAAACCCAGTCAATGAATCTTTTACCTTAGCTCAAGCATCTAAGCAGTCTCTTCCAGCAGCAGGCTTAAGATTATTAAATATATATAAAAATAATACACCCACAACAAAGCCTATAACTAATATAGAAAAAAGAGTTTTAGATGATCAAATTGAAGACTGGCATGGCACAACTGGAACTACAGTAGAGCATTACATATATGATCCAGTAGATCCTAAAGTTTTTTATGTATATCCTCATCCAAGTGGTGGAGGTCATACTATAAGCATTGTTTATAGTTCAGCCCCCTCTAATATAAGTATCAGTGATTTTACTTCAACAACTACAGTCATAGCATTAGATGATGTTTACGCAAATGCAATACTAGACTATATGTTGTATAGATCTTATTTAAAAGATGCAGAATACGCAGGTGATATGAACAGAGCTGGTGCCTATCTACAGTCTTTTCAAAGTGCGATAGGAGTTAAAAACCAAGTTGATGCTGGAACCTCACCCAGACCATCAACACCAGTGCAGTAATGAATAATGGCAGTATCAAAAAAGATAGAAACTTTAGTACCTAAAGTAAAACGAGAGGCACCAAGTTGTCCGTCTTTTCTTGCCATAGAAGAACTTAGAAATACACTTATTGAATTTTGTGTAAACACAGATATTTATTTACAAGATCTTACCCTGGTTCAAGTTGTTAAAAATTTAAATGAGTATTCTGCTGGTGACTTAGATATACCCGCTGGCACAGAATTGAATCATATAATTGATATTTATAAAGAGTTTTCAGAATCAACAGGAAACCAAATCTCTCAAAAACAATATTTTAAATTAGAACCAAAAGCACAAATAGGTGCTGTTTCTATATTTGATGTATATGGGAAAGGAGCTGTAAAATATTATACACAGAGAGATCAAGAAACTATTTTGTTTGCTCCTACACCAACAGCTAATGAAAAGGTATATGTTCTTTATTCTTTAAAACCCAAACAGACAGCAACAACAATACCCTCTATAATAGCTAATGAGTATATGGAAACCATCGTGCATGGTGCTTTATATAGGTTGCAGATGATGAAAGATAGTCCTTGGACTGACTTACAGGCTGCTGATTTAAATAAAAGAATGTACGATAAAGGCGAGGCACAAGCCGTTAGAAAAGCTAAGTATGGTAATGTAGGTGCTCCGCTCACAGTTAAATATCAGGAGTTTGTATAGTGGCATATTCAGAAACAGTAAAATTAGTTAAAGGAGACACTCTTCCAGAGCTAACAATTACTTTAAAAGACAGTAATACTGCCGCATCTGGACAATCTTTAGATCCTGAAAATCCATCCACATTTGCACCAATAGATGTTACTGGTGGAACTGTAAGAGTAAGGGTAAGAGAAATTGGTGAAACTACAATACTAAAAACAATTACAACATCTATAACCGATGCATCAGCTGGTAAGGTAGCTATGCTTTTTCCAACAGACACATTTCCATCTGCTGGTATTTATGAAGCTGAAGTTGAATTTACAAAATCAGACGGCAACATACAAACTGTTAATGATTTAATTAAGTTAAGTGTGAGAGATGATTTTGACTAATGGCTATAAAACTCAAGGTAGAATTTTCCTCTCTACAGTTACAAATAACGAAGAAGGACTTTGCCTCCCTTCAATCCTCAACTGATTCCACCACTCTTTTAGAGTTTGTAGATCTAAAGACAAGATTGGATTTTGTTAATCTTGATGCAATATTATTTTTAGATTCAGACACTAAAAATTTATATTTTATGGCTTCGCTTGGTTCTCCCAATGCAGAGTCTTTTGGTCTCACAGATCTTCCAGCAAAGAATTTCGGTTTAGGCAAAACAGATTCACCAATCATTGGAGATCAAGATCCAGTCCGAGATTTAAACCTTGGTAAGTCAGAAACAACAACAGTAACAGAAGAGCTATCAAGAGTTGTTCAATATGTAAGAGGATTTACAGATACTCCAAGTATGTCAGAAGCAATAGCTTCTTTAGATACATCTCTTGGAAAAACAGATGCTCCAATAGTTTCAGAAGAGTTAGCCAAGTTATTTGATTCCGCTCAAGCTGATACAACATCTATTTCTGATTCTCCTGTAAGAAATGTTGGATTAGGTAAAGATGATAGCGTTACATTTACAGATCCAGTAGTAATCACTCCAGAATTAGCAAAATCAGATAGCATATCTTTTGCTGATGACCCAGCCTTAGAAACTGGTAAAGCAGCCTCTGATACTACAAGCATATCTGAGGATGAAGTAAAAGCAGTTGGTAAAAATGTTGACGATGGAGCTCAAATACCAACATCTAAAACCTATACAGTAACAGTTGCTTCAGCTACTAACAGTTATGGTTCAGGTAATAAATATCATATAGATGGATTATCAAGCCCTGGATTAATTTTAAACTCTGGCTTTACTTATGTGTTTGATCAATCAGACAGCAGTAACTCAGGTCATCCTTTAAGATTTTCAACAACTGCAAATGGAACACACGGCAGCGGTTCTGAATATACAACGAATGTTACAACAAGCGGAACTCCAGGTAGTTCAGGTGCATCGACCACAATAGTGATATCAGACTCAACTCCTGGCTTACATTATTATTGTACTGTCCATAGTGGTATGGGAGCAGCAACATCAACTCAAGGTTCTTCAGATACAGACTTTGCCGTTACTGTTGCAAGTGGTGTTAATAATTATGGATCAGGTAATAAGTATTACTTAGATGGTGTTGTATCTCCCTTAGTTCATTTAGTTCAAGGAAAAACTTATGATTTTGATCAATCAGATAGTAGTAATTCAGGACACCCTCTTAGATTTAGTGAGACAGCAAACGGTTCACACGGGGGAGGAAGTGAATATACAACAGGCGTTACAACAAACGGATCAGCTGGTAGCTCAGGTGCATATACAAGAATACAAGTTACAGCCTCAACATCAGACACTTTATTTTACTATTGCACATATCATAGCAATATGGGAGGCGAGGTTAATGCATCTTTATCAACAGGCGGAGATCTATCTGTAACAGAAGCTTTGGCTAGAGTCGTTAGTTATATAAGAACATTCTCTGATGCTTATGCTCTCGATGATTTGGCAAGTGCTGAAGATAATTTAGCAACCCTATCTTCTTTAGTTAAAAACAATGTTTTTTCAGTATCAGATCTTCCAGCTTTTGCTGTAGTGAAGCCAGGCATAACCGATTCTTTAAATGTAACCGAGTCAACAGCATTAGAACCATCTTTAGGCAAGTCAGACTCTGTGGGACCATCCGATGCAGCCCCAACTTTTGTTATTTCTCTTGCAGCTTCTGATAGTTTATCTCTTTCAGAAGTGTTATCTTTAGGCGGACAGAATGTTTTTTCAGATCAAGTAAGCATAACTGAGATAACAAATTTAAATTCTGGTGACGAAGTTCAAGATACAACAGCGATTGTAGAAAACCTTGTTTCAGAATTTGGATCTAATAGATCAGATACGCTAACAATGTCCGAAGATTCCGTGCTGACTTTTAGCAAATCTTTAACAGATAATGCTACAATAAGCGAATCGGTAGATATTCTGTTTATACCTGGTGGCGGGTCAATATTGAATTCTGCCGCTTTAAATACATTTGTATTAAATTAGGAGCTCATAAATGATAAATGATAATTTAAAACTAAAAGGTAAGCTCGCTATTTCTTTAAATGGCGATGTCGTGCAGGAAGTAGATAACCTTGTTGTAACAGCAGGTAAAGGTTATGTTGCTTCACGAATGAAGGATGCATCTACTACGGCTATGTCTCACATGGCTATTGGTAGTGGTTCTACAGCTGCCGCAGCGGGTAATACTGCACTTGGAAGCGAACTTGGTAGAGTTTCTCTAACAAGCACTAATGTTTCTGGTGCCGTAGTAACTTATGTTGCAACTTTTGCAGCTGGAACAGGCACAGGTGCCGTAACAGAAGCAGCATTATTAAATGCTTCATCTAGTGGTACTATGCTTTGTAGAACAGTATTCTCAGTTGTAAACAAAGGTTCAGCCGACTCAATGACAATTACCTGGACAGTAACAGTCAGCTAATAAATTAGGAGGCTATTACTGTGGGAATTGTTTTTAAGAACAATGCCAAGACGACACTTGCATCAAGTCTTAGCAACTCGGCAACGAGTGCTACTGTTACAGATGGATCAGTTTTTCCAAGCTTAAATGCTGGCGAACATTTTTTAATTACCTTTGATGATGGAACTAACAATGAAATTTGTAAGTGCACCGCTAGATCTGGCAACACCTTAACTATTGTCCGTGCTCAAGAGAGCACAACGGCAAGATCTTTTTCTTCTGGAGATGCAGCAGAAGGCAGAGTAACGGCTGGAGTCTTAGAAACAATCCAAGAAAATATTGCAGCCAAGTCTGCAAATCAAACGGTTTTTAATGCAACCACATCTGGTAATGCAACAACCTATAACATAGGAGTCAATCCAGGCGTAGAAGCAAACGCTATGGTCTTCCTTAATGGTGTATTACAACACCATGACACCATATCTTTTTCAGGAGTTAATTTAACTTTTGACACCGCACCACCAAATGGTATGGCTCTTGAGGTTATAGTAGATAACTTAATTAACTTACAAAGCTCTAACTTAACTGTAGATTCCTTTACAGCAGCCGATGTAGGAGGCAGCCCACAAACAGCTTTTACTTTATCTGACTCTCCAGCAGCTGAAACAAACTTAATAGTTTTTGTAGACGGTGTCTTTCAAGACCAAGATGCTTACACAATCTCATCAAACACTCTGACCATAACCACAGGGGTTATAGCGGGTAGGGGTGTAACAGTTTATATAATAAACCCAGTCAACATAGGGACTCCAAGCGATGGCACCGTAACAAGTGCAAAGCTTTCGGGCAACATAACTACTCCAGGCACTTTGACTGTAGGATCTAACGATGTTGCTTTTGATTCACCTACTTTTGTTGTAGATCATACTAACTCCCGTGTAGGGCTGGGAACCGCTTCACCATCCGTGCCCGTAGATATAGTTGGCGATGTAAAAATGTCAGCCAATTTAACAGTTGATACAACTACCTTAGTTGTTGATTCAAGTAATAATCGTGTTGGTATAGGTCAAACTCCTGGTGATGATTTCGAAGTTAAAACAGATAATGCTATGTCATTTACTTCAGACACTTCTGACTCAATATCGTTTGGAACCTCAGGAACAAATAAACCATGTATTAAATTTGATACTGCCAATACAACGCATACAAATAGAGTTTGGGCAATAGAAAACGGTGCAGGAGATAGGTTAAATTTCTTTAGAAATGGTTTAGATGTTTTTAAATTAAACCAAGATGGAAGTGTAGAAATTCCAGGCAGATTATTATTAGGCACTACTACCGAAGGCGAAGCAAGTGCTGATAATTTTACAATAGAAGATACTGGTTCTGCTGGATGTGGTATGACTATAAGGTCAGGTACTGCTTATGAAGGTAAAATATTTTTCTCTGATGGAACTTCAGGTGCAGATGAATATCAAGGTTACATGATTTATAACCATTCTAATAACAGTTTTTCTTTCGGTACAGCAGCCACAGAAAAAATGCGTATTTCAGCAGATGGCTATATGCAAATGGGAACTGCCATCGGCAATTCTAATTACAATGCAAAGTTCAATATAGTTAATAACGCAGGCACTAACTCACTTATAAAATTAAGAAACGGCACAGGCAAAAAATCAATTCAATTTTATGGAGACAATAATGTTGAGTATGGGTTTATAGGGTTAGATACTCATTCGGGTGTAGCTAATTTATTGCTTGGATCTGCTGATAATCAAAGGATTAGAATGCAGACCGCAGGAGTTTCTATTGAACTAACCGATGGTACTGATACGGGAACATCTACTTCTACAAATGATACAGGAAGTTTAGCTATTACAAATGCCGATTTTGGAGATGCATCATATACTGCAAGATTTGGGAGATATCTACAAAGTAACGGAACAGGTTGGGGAACGCCAGATGGCAGATACCCTCCTTTAGTTGTTGCAAAAGATAGTGCTACAACAGGTGACAGAGGTTATCCAGGTATTATTTTACATAACGAAAACAACACAGATGATGTTTATGGTCCTTCAGTAAGTTGGGGTTCAAAGTCTGCTTCTGGGGCTTATAATACAAGTTATGCTTGGATTATAGGAAATCCTACAGGAAATGGTCCAGATACAAATTGGAAGGCAGGGCAACTAGAACTATATACACAAGGTTCTGCTTATGTTGCAGACAAACCAGGCATTAGAATTACATCATCTGGATTGGTTCAAAAACCAAGACAGTATGATGCAAATGGTTTCTTTTGGCTAAGAGGAACATCTAATCCTTCTGGTCAAACAGGAACGACAGGAGTTGTCTTTACCACAAGAGAACAAGCAGGAAGCGGAAATACAAGTATTACTACAGGAAGATACACAACTCCAGTAGAAGGCATATATCATTTTAGTACACAGGTAAGAATTGACGCTTTTAACGGCAATGGCTACATGAGGCTGGCGTTTTACACAGGAACAACACCTTCAGCAGACCAAACTACAAACTCTCAAGGTCATGTAATTTTTGGTCCTGGTTCTTATTCCTCAAACTATTTCTCTATGGCTAGTAGTTGGTCTGTAAATTTAGCTGCGGGAGTAGAAGTAGGCGTAGCTGTTTTTTCAGATAATGGAAGTTATACAATACACCAAGAAAGTAATTTTTCAGGATTTTTAGTAGGATAATATTATGGCAAACACTAAGATCACATCAGATAACCTAGATACTCTAACAACCTTAACGGTTGATGATATTACTATTGATGGATCTACTATAAGTGATGCTGGTGATTTCACCCTTGATGTAGGAGGAGACATCATCCTTGATGCAGGCGGTGCTGATATAAGTTTTAAAGTAGCTGGAACTGAGTTTGGTAGCATATTTAATGTCAGTGATAATTTATATTTAAATGCAGCAATATCTGATAAAGATATTATTTTACGAGGAAATGATGGTGGTTCATTTATAAATGCACTTACCCTTGATATGTCAGATGCAGGTAAAGCTACATTTAATGCAGGTGCAAATTTTGGTGGTGCTGTAAGTATAGCCACCAATGCAATACTTTCTAATGGCACATTAACAGTTTCTTCAGGTAGTGGAGCAGGTTATTCTACACAAATATCTACAGAGTATGCATTTCCTAAAATTAATACACGAATAGATGCTATTGCTGGTGCTTCATACGAAGGACAAATATTTTTTAGAACTAGTAGTGGTGGTGGTTCAGCAACAGAAAGAATGCGTATTGATAGTGCTGGATTGGTTTCTATGACGCATGCAGCAGGAGGACATACTGGTGGATTAAGTATAATAAACTCACAAGCTGGTGGTTATGGTTCTGCATTAACTTTTCAATCTGAAAGGTCTGATGATAATTCAATAGTTTCAGCAGCACAAATAAGAACACAAGGACAAGACTCATGGAATAGTGCAGCAAGTGCTGATAGTAATTTAATCTTTGCTACTGCTTTAAATGGCAGTCT
>CENJ01050953.1_pt1 | contig 25922 bp, 22 predicted proteins | sample 356161 | NCBI WGS metagenome assembly CENJ01 (sample SAMEA2619531, study PRJEB7988) | marine metagenome | biome: marine biome (ENVO:00000447); feature: surface water layer (ENVO:00002042); material: "saline water (ENVO:00002010), including plankton (ENVO:xxxxxxxx)" | depth 5 m | reverse complement strand
TTTAATTTGGAACAAAATATATCTTATGAACAAGATAATATTGATAGGTTTTATGTCCTCAGGAAAAACTTCTGTAGCCAGAATATTGTCTACAAAAAAAAATATTATTCACATGGACACAGATCTAGCAATTGAAAAGAGATTAAATTTAAAAATTGGTGAAATTTTTGATAAATATGGTGAATCATTTTTTAGAGAACAAGAGTCAATAGTTTTAAAAAAAATTGACAATTCAAATTTAAATATGATTATATCAACAGGTGGAGGAACTCCAATACACACCTCTAACATGCAAAAATTAAATAAAATTGGCAAGACAATTTACTTAGAAAATAGTTTTGATTTTTTATATAAAATTCTAAAAAGAGACAAAGAAAGTAGGCCTTTATTTAAAATGCATAATAAAAATGAGCTAAGTAAAATTTACAATGAAAGAATTAAAATATATTCAAATGCTCATTTTAAAATTAATTGTAGAAAAAAATCGTTAAGTGATATTTCAGAAGAGATAAGCAACTTTATTAGTTTCTAACTCGACTTCTATAAACTGTCTTAGTGTGGTCGATACCTCTATCCCAACATAATCAGTCTTAATTGGATAATTATGGTGCTTTCTATCTACCAAAACCAATGTTGAAATTTTATTTGTAAAATTAGAAATTAAGCTTGAAACAACATATATCATTGTTTTTCCTGAGCTGCAAACATCATCAATAACAATCGTAGATGTATTTCTGTGAGTTTCTATGCTGTTATTATAAATAATACATTCGTTAAAAGGTTTTTGTTTGTCTACTAAAACTTGAGTTACATCAATTTTTATTTTGCAAATTTTGCTTAGCTCTTTCTTGATAAGCTTTGCTAGAGTAAATCCATTTTTTTTTATACCAACTAACAATAACTTTTTATTATTTAAATTTCTCTCTAAAATTTCATAAGAAAGTCTTTTTATCTTTCTATCAATTGAAATTTCATCTAATATAACTGCTTTTTTCATTTTGATGATGAAAGTCAAATTTAGTAATTATAATATTATTTTAATATATTGTAGCATATTATGAAAAAAGAATTGTCATTTTTCTTGATTTTGTTAGTAGTATTTATTTTTCATAATAATTCTACACTAAATAGTTATCCATTTGGCTCTCCAGGCAATAAGACTGGCTCAATTGGTGATGGCGGGCAAAATTGTATGGGATGTCATTATGGATCTAATATTGGAGTTGCTGGTAGCATAAGTTCAAATTTCTTGAACAACACTTACATTCCTGGAAATACTTACACTTTAACTTTAAATGCACCTAGTAACTATCCTAACTACGGATTTGAGATAACAGCTGAGGACCCTATTACAGGCTCTAATAAGGGCATATTTATAATTACTGACAATTTAAATACAAAAAGCATTGAAAATTCAACTTCAGTTACTCATACAATTGATGGCACCAATCAAGAAAGTTGGACATTCGATTGGACTGCACCTGGTTTTGCAAGTTCTTCTTCTAGCGTAAAATTCTATGCATCAATAATAAATGGAAATGGCAATGGATCAAATAGTGGTGATACTTATTGCGAAAATTCTTTAACTGTTTTTGAAAATACGTCTTCACTATCTAGTGAAATTAATCGTGTTTATATTTACATTTCAGAAAACAAAATTTTTATCAATAATTTTATTGATTGGATACAAATTTCAGATTTATCTGGCCGGGTAATTTATAGAGATAACAATCTGATAAAAGGTGATAAAATTTTAATTCAAAGGGGGAAATTACACATTGTAGAGTTTTTCTCTGATGAAAAATACTTTTCAAATAAAATTTATATCCAGCCTACTTTATAATCTTGAACTCCGTTCTTCTGTTTTGACTTCTACCCAACTCATCTGAGTTAGAACTAACTGGAAAAGTTTGTCCATAGCCAATCGATATGATTCTTTGATTACTAATACCTTTATTAATCAGATATTTTTTTACAGCATCAGCTCTTTTTTGTGATAAAAGTTCATTATAAACCTCAGAACCCAAATTGTCAGTATGACCGGAAATTTCAATTTTTAAATCTTTAAATTCAACTAATAAATTGAATAGCCTATCAAGTTCCGTAAAAGAAGATTTTTTAAGATTATATTTATCAAGATCAAAGAAAACATTGTTGAGTATGATATTATTTCCGACTGATATACTCTTCAAATAAATTTCTTTTTCTACTATATTAAATCCACTATCATTTGGAAGATCAAAATTCTCTGAGTGAAATAAATAATTTTTAGACTCGATTGATATACCGTAATTCTTTCCAGAAGGAAGAGCAACCAAGAAAGAACCGTCTAATCTATTTGTTTTAAATGTATTATAATTGTTTTCATTGCTGTTGTCAACTATTTTAATTTCTGCTTCAACAGGCTTTAAAGAAACCTTATCCAAAACCTTACCTCTAAAAATTGTAAGAAGTTTTAAACTTTCTTTTGGAGCATTTTTTTTCTTCAAAGAAGCAATGGGTTTAATTTCAGAGAATAACTTGTCCTCAGACTGTGATAACATAAGTTTCTTATCTCCTTTATATTTCATTTTATAAATATCATATCCCCCATTACCAGAGGGCCTATTAGAAGAAAAATAAGCAGTTCTCCCATCAGCAGTCATTACAAAATAATTATCGTCATAGATTGTATTTATGGGGTAACCCAAATTAACAGGCTTTCCCCACTGTCCAAGATCATCAATTTCTGAAACAAAAATGTCATAACCACCCATACTATCATGACCTTTGGAGCTAAAATACATTGTTTTGCCATCAGGATGAATATAAACTGAACCCTCATCATAATTTGTATTAATTTCAATACCAGCACTTTGAGCACCACCCCAGATATTTCGTTCTTTATTTTTTACTCCAGAGAAGTAAATATCTTTGTTTCCACTATAGCCACCGTTTGTAACGAAATATACTTTTACCTCGGGTGGATCATAGCTAGTAAAAAACTCATCATTTTCTGTGTTTGGTCCTCTTAACTCACCTCCCATTTTTCTTTTGCCTTCAGTCCAATTATTATCTTTTCTAAAAGATTCATAAATATCAAAATTGTCATTGTTGAACTTAGAATACATTAACTTACTTCCGTCATAATACAAAGAACCAGATAAATCATTATTCAATGAGTTCAAACTTGAAATTGAAACTGCAATTTTTTTATTCTTTTTTAAATCTAAACTATAAATATCAAAATCATAACGATTAAACTCATCTGAGAGATTTTTATTTTGCATATTTGAAGAAAAAATCAGTTCATCCTCATACAAACTTACACAAGATGCTATTTCGTCTGCTGCAGAGTTAATCCCCAAATTATCAATCCATACTTCTTGCTCATTTTTTTCTTTCTCAATTGCACTTTCACACTCTCTAATTGATTTTTTAATGATTTTTTTTAACTTTTCATAATCTTTTTTCTTGAGTTTTGATTTTAAAGCCTTTAGTTTTTTAATGCAGTTATCATATTCATAATCTAGCTTTGATTTTAATGCATCAAGAAAAAACTCATAACCCTCAAACTCATTACTAGATTTTATAGCTTTTGTCAAATAAAAATTAGCATCATGCATTTTGGTTGTATAATACAATGCCTCTCCAATTTTAAAATTTAGTTCAACATTGTTCTGATTAATTTTGTAAGCCAAAAAATAATGATATAATGCCTTTTCAAAAAAATCAAATGTATTCTCTAATTCATATAAAGCATTTCTGGCACCATAGAAAAATTCATCACCTTTTTTTATTTCATTTTTTGCAAATTTTAAATCTGATTTATTCTTAATATGACTTGACTTAAAAGGAATATTTTCTTGAGAGTAAACACTTAAACAAGTATTTAAAAAAATAAAGATTGAAATTAAAACTTTAGTAACAGTCATTGTTAATGAATTTTTTCGCTAATTCGGAACCAAGTTTGCTTGCTCTGTCCCAATCTTTACAAGCTTTTCTTTCGTCTCTCACTGTTTGATAATATATTCCTCGATTGATTAATGCAGTTACAAAATCCGGATGTATTTCAATACATTTATTTAGCAATTCAATGGTTTTAGCTAAATCATTATTATTGTAGAAGCAAACACTTAAATTATTTAAAGCTAATGTATAGCAGGAATCAATTTCTAAGCTTTTTTTAAAATCTTTTTTAGCATTATCTATATCTCCATTTTCAAGGAACACCTCACCTCTATTATTGAAACTTAATTTGTTTTGCTTATCCAGAGCAATTGATTTATTGTAAAAATAAATTGAACTATCTAAAATTCCAATCGCTTTATATAAACTTGCAATATTATTGTAATATAATGAAGATTTATTATTCATTTTTATACAAATTTTGTAATCTGAAAGAGATTTATTAAAGTTTTTCTGCTTTCTATAAATACCCGCTCTTTCATGAAAAAAAAAGTCTTTTTCTTCAATATTTATCGCTTTGTTCATGTTATCAAGTGCATTGCTATAATCTTCATTTTTAATGTTAATTAAAGATTTCCAATAAAAGACATCAGAAAAATTTGGAAAATTTTCTATTATCATATTATAATAAAAATTGGCCGAATCATTTTTTCTGATTGATCTGTAATAATTTCCAATTTCAGAAATATAAAAAACATTTGAAGAATCGAAAAATAAAGCTTTTTTAATATTATGTAAGAATTCAAATTTTAAATCAATGTCATAATAACATTTTGAAAGTAAAAAATAACTATTTGCACTTGTAGAATCTAACGTTACACATTCATCAAGCAATGAAATTGCATTATTAAGCTTACCTAAATTAAACTTGTCAATTGCTTCGTTGTATTTATTTTCGAACAGAATTAATTTTTTATTGTTTAGATTTAGATTATTTATTGAATCAATAAATAAAGAGTCATTCTTATTCATTAAATCTTGGCAATAAGAGGTGCTGCTTAAATAAAAAAATAAAAAAATAATTAAAGGGAATCTCATACGTAAAAATAAAAATAAAAATTTCAAATCAAGATAAAAATATTTATTTTATAACTTAATAAATTAATTTATATATATTTATTTAAAATACTCATTATCAATAATATATAATAGTATAATGTCATTTTGTCAGTAGTAGATTTTTATTGTTAAATTTGCTAAATGAGAATTGATATAATTACACTTTTTCCTGATTTTTTTAAAAATTCATTTTCATATTCTATTTTTCAAAGAGCAATTAAAAATAAGATTATAGATATTAAAATACACGATTTAAGAAAATTTACTAACAACAAACAAAAAAGTGTTGATGACTATCAATATGGAGGTGGTGCTGGTATGGTTATATGTATTGAACCAATCTATAATTGTATTGAAAAACTAAAAAGTGAAAGACATTATGATGAAATTATTTATCTGACTCCTGATGGGGAAAGACTTAAACAGTCAATATGCAATAAAATATCAACATTCAATAATATTATTTTACTTTGCGGACACTACAAAGGCATTGATCAAAGAGCTAGAGACATGCTTATAACTAAGGAGATTTCCATTGGAGATTATGTTTTGAGTGGAGGTGAAATACCTGCACTTGTTATCACAGATTCAATTATGAGAATTATTCCTGGTGCAATTTCTGATGAGACATCAGCATTAACTGACTCTTTTCAAGATAACTTAATTGCACCTCCTGTCTATACAAGGCCATCTAACTTTTTGAACTTATGCGTTCCTAATGTATTACTTTCAGGTAATAAAAAACTAATTGATAAATGGAGAGAAAATAAGTCTATTGAAAACACAAAAAAAAGGAGGCCTGATTTAATTTAAATAAATAAATTAAAAAGAAAAAAAATGCTATTTTTGCATGCCTTAACAAAATAATGAATTTAGCAGAGAAAATATCAAACGAATTAACTGAAATTAAAAATCATCCTCACTTCAAAGCTGGTGATAACATAACAGTATACTACAAAATAAAGGAAGGAAACAAAGAACGTATCCAGTTCTTTAAAGGTGATGTTTTACAAATCAAAGGAAAAAAAGCAACTCAAACTTTCACTATTAGAAAAATTTCCAACAATGTTGGTGTAGAAAGAGTATTTCCGATAAATTCTCCAATGATAGAAAAAATTGAAGTAAATAAAGTTGGAAAAGTTAGAAGAGCCAGAATATTCTATTTAAGAGGCCTCACTGGCAAAAAAGCAAGAATAAAAGAAGTCAAAAAATAGTTTATCTTCTAAGAACTTTAAATTCTGTTCTTCTGTTTAACGCTCTACCCTCTTCATTGTAATTACTTACAATTGGTATTTCTTCGCCAAAACCCTCATAACTAAGTCTTTGCTTTTGTATTCCTGATTGAATTAAGAAATCATAAACACTTTTAGCTCTTTCTTGTGACAAATATAAATTTTCAATTTTATTACCCACATTATCCGTATGACCTTCAATTGCAACAACTAAATCTTGATTTTGTTTCAAATATTCGGAGAAAAGACTTAATACACTCATTGATATTTGATTTATTTCGAATGAATTAAATTCAAATAGAATATCATTAATTTTAAATGATTTTCCATTTTCTAATTTTTTTATTTCGAAGTTCTTTTTTGCAGGTGATTTATATGATTTGTCATTTGATGATATAAAGTTTGAGTTAAAAGCATAACCATCTTTATTTAGAGTTATAATAACATCTTCATCTTTTTCTAAAGTTAGTGCTAAAGCATACTTACCAGATTCAGCTTTATGAATAGTTTTTGACTGTTTTTTTAAATTAAAAATTTCAATTTTAACATCCTCAACATATTTACCATTTTCATTTTTTAAATCTCCACTAAGAAATAAAACTCTTTTGGGCTTATGCTTATCAGGCATGTGAAAAGAATATAAATCCCAGCCTCCAATGCCTGACATTTCATTAGATGCAAAATATGCCTTCTCCCCGTCAGTACTTACAACTAAAGAAATTTCACTTTCTCTTGTATTAATTGGATGTCCTAAGTTAATAGGTTTCTGCCAATTGCCCACTGAGTCTTTTTTTGAAACAAATATGTCATATTTTCCAATTGACGGATATCTGTCTGATGAAAAAAAAAGTGTTTGATTATCACTATGTAGAAAAGGAGACTTTTCATTTGAGGATGAATTAACTTCAGATCCTAAATTAACCGGTGTACTCCATTCACTATTTATTTTTTCTGAGTAATAAATATCAATACCACCATACCCCCCTTTTCTATTACTTGCAAAAAATAACTTTTTTCCATCAATAGATATGCTTGGCTGTGATTCCCAAGAATCTTCTAAATTTATCTTATTATTCATTTTAACAATATCTCCCCATTTTTCATTTTTCTTAATTGAATAAAAAATATCACAGTTATTATAGCTATTTACTCTACTACATTTTGTATAGTATATAATTGAATTGTCAATATTTACAGATGCACCTCCTTCATTATCCTCTTGATTAAAAGGCAAAGGCATTTTGGCTCCAAATGAAAAAGTAGTATCATTTAATTTGTTAGAATAAGAGAATTCCTCCTCATATCTGGGGACAATCATATCAATACTATTATCTATAAATCTTCTAGTAAAGTATAAAGTACTTTGATCTGGTGAAAGAATTGGAAGATATTCATCTGCCTCAGATGACACTTTATTAACAATTATAGGATCATAATCTGAATCATTATCAATTAAATTACTTATAACATAAGATTTTTCAAAATATTCTACTGATTTTGAATAATAAGGTTCTTGAATCTTAAGATCAATAGCTTTTTTTAAATATTTAGAACATTTTACATAATCCTCGTACCCATATGAAATCTCAGCTAAAATATAATAACAAATTGGAAATGATACAGGACACTCCTCTATAACTTTTTCAGAAAGCTTTTGGGCATCGAAAAGCTTATTATTTTTCCATAATATGTGTGATTTCAAGGCATAAAATGATATATGATCTTGATTATATTTGTTCAATTTTTGTTTTGCAGAAAATAAATCATCCTTTTCAATATGCTTTAATATTTTATTGAAAGTTCTTGATTCTTTTCCTTTTTTAGGTAAACATTCTACACAATATACATTAGAACAAAAGTAAAAGAACAAAAAAAGAACTCTAATCATGGTTTGATCTTCTTGAATTTATTATTGTAGCAATTGTAGCATCTCCAGTTACATTAACAACAGTTCTGAACATATCTAAAATTCTATCTACAGCAAAAATTAAAGCTATACCTGCAGGGTCAATACCTACAGATGATAATACAATTACCAACATTACCATTCCAGCACCAGGAACAGCTGCAGCTCCAATTGAGGCTAAAGTCGCCGTTAGTACAATTGTTAACTGTGATGATAAATCTAAATCATAGCCAAAAGCTTGAGCAATAAAAACAGCTGCAACAGCTTGATATAGTGATGTTCCATCCATGTTAATAGTAGCACCAAGAGGTAATACAAAAGAGGAAATTTCTTTGGAAATGCCCAATTTCTCCTCACATCTTTCCATTGTTACTGGCAACGTAGCGGCTGATGAAGATGTTGAAAAAGCTAACATCTGAGCAGGTGAAATTGAAGAAAAGAATTTATTGTAATTTACTTTTGTAAATAGTTTAAGCAGAAATGGATAAAACATAAATATCATTAACAACAACCCAAGAACGACTGTAAAACAATACATACCAAGAGCAACAAAAAGATCACTGCTTGCTCCAAAATCTGAGATCAAAGAGGCCAACAAAGCAAAAACACCATATGGGGAAAAAAGCATAATAATATCAACAATTTTTAAAATAATATCGTTTAAACCTTCAATGAAACCTTTTACGTATTGAGTTTTTTTAGAATCAATTAAAACCATTGAAATCCCAAAAATTAGTGCAAAAAATATGATCTGAAGCATATTTTTGTTTTCAGAAGCAGAATCAATAATATTTGATGGAACAATGTCAACAATAAACTGTAATGGTCCGCTATCTTCAACTTTATTAGCATCATTAATTTTAATATTAGCATTTGTTTTGTAGGTTTGTTTCAACTCAGAACTTTTTTCCTCTGAAATGGAATTACCTGGAGTAATAAGATTAACAAGTACCAGTCCTATTGTGACAGAAAATGCAGTTGATATAAGGTATAACCCAATAGTTTTTGAACCAATGCTTGATAACTTAGATATATCTTTTAAACTTGAAACTCCTTTAACAATAGAAACAAAAACTAATGGAATAGCTATTAACTTGAGTAAATTAACAAATATTATTCCCCAAGGTTTTATCCAATAATTTGTGAATTCTATTAATCCAAAATTACTAGCTGTGATTCCAAAAATGGTACCTAAAACCATACCAATTATTATTTTCCAGTGAAGCGCTAAATTCATTTTCATATTGTTCTTGAATTATTAATAAAAATATAATCTAAAATTACCATTGAGGTCATGCTTTCAACAATGGGTACTGCTCTTGGCACAACACAAGGGTCATGTTTTCCATCAATTTTAACTTCCTTTCTAATTCCTTCACTGTTTATCATATTTTGTTTGATTTTGATTGAAGATACAGGCTTAAATCCTATAGTAAAAATTAAATCATTTCCATTGGATATCCCTCCTTGAATTCCTCCAGAGTAATTCGTTTTAGTTGTTCCATCAGTTGAAATTATCTCATCATTAACTTCGCTTCCTAATGAAGCTGAAATATCTTTATCTTGAAATCCCAGTTTAAAGAATTTAGCAGCATTTATTGACATTAATGCATTAGCAAGTTTTGCATTTAGCTTATCAAAGACAGGCTCACCTATACCAGGCTTTAATCCTTTAACTACGGTAGTAATCTCACCTCCTACAGAATCACCTTTACTCTTGACCTTCTTTAAAAAAGAAATAATTTCATCTACTTTACTATTGTCTGGAAATCTTAAAATATTTTTTTCAATAGCTTCTTTATCAATGTTGCAGCAGTTCAAATCCAAAGAAAAATCATATATTTTAGAAACATAAGAAAAGATTTCAATATTATATTTTCTTAAAATTATTTCTGCGATTGAACCTGCTACAACTCTTGAAATTGTTTCCCTGGCTGAAGACCTTCCACCGCCTCTGTAATCACGAATATTATATTTCTTTTGGTATGTAAAGTCAGCGTGTGAAGGTCTATAAAAATCTTTATTTTTCTTATATGTAGAACTATCATATGATTTGTTTTTAACTATGAACGCTAATGGAGTCCCTAGAGTTTTATTTTCAAAAACTCCTGATAATATTTCAAGTTTATCATCTTCTTTTCTGTCTGTTGTTATATCAGACTGACCCGGCTTTCTTCTATCTAATTTATCTTGGATATAGTCAAAATCAATTTCAATATTTGACGGACATCCATCAATTACACCTCCAATAACTTTTCCATGTGACTCTCCAAATGACATCAATTTATACAACTTTCCAAAAGAATTTCCCATTTAACAAATATATGAATTATGAGAATCGTTTTTGTATTTTAGCAAACTCCATGAAAATGATTATTAAAAACATATCAAAAATTGTTCAAGTATGTAGAGGTAATCAAAAATTTATCGAATCTAAACACTTAGATAGTGTTAAAACTATTGATGACGGTTATATTGAAATCGAAGACAGTAAAATTAAAGATTTTGGCAGTATGAAAGATTGGAAAGGTATCGATGACTGGAACAACACTGAAATAATTGATGCTGAGGGTGGATGTGTATATCCATCTTTTTGTGATAGTCATACTCATCTTGTATTTTCTGAACCAAGACAAAATGAGTTTGTATTAAGGATTAAAGGGCACAGCTATGAAGAAATTGCAAAAAAAGGTGGGGGTATTCTTAACTCTGCTGAATCTTTGGCAAAAATTAGTGAAGATGAACTTTATGAAATTAGCTTGCAAAGATTGAACAATGCTGTGAAATTTGGTACTGGAGCAATTGAAATAAAAAGTGGATATGGCTTGAGTTTAAGTTCAGAAATGAAAATTTTAAGAGTCATTAAAAGGTTAAAAGAAAACACTGAAGTTAAAATAAAATCAACTCTACTTGCTGCTCACGCTGTTCCCAAGAAATTCTTGGGCAAAAAAGAAGATTATATTAAATTAATTATTGAAAAAATAATTCCAGCAATATCAGATGAGAAGCTAGCTGATTATATTGATGTTTTTTGTGAGAAAAACTATTTTGACACACATGACACTGATAAGATTCTTAAATGTGGTATTAAATATGGTCTAAAGCCAAAAATTCATGTAAATCAGTTTAATTCTCTAGGTGGTATTGAAACCGCAATTAAAAATAATGCTATTTCTGTTGATCATTTAGAAGTAATTAATGACCAAGATATTGAATATCTTAAAAAAAGTAATACAATAGCAACTCTTCTTCCTAGTTGCTCTTTCTTCTTAAATATTCCCTACGCAAAAGCTAAAAAATTTATTTCTAATAATATAAACATCAATTTAGCATCAGATTACAACCCAGGCTCAAGCCCCTCAAGTAATATGAATTTTGTTTCTTCTCTTGGATGTATCAAACTTAATCTTACACCAAATCAAGTTATTAATGCAACAACTTTAAATGGAGCTTATGCAATGGAAATAAGTGATAGTTTTGGCAGTATTGATATTGGAAAAAAAGCAAACTTTTTCATAACAAAAAAAATACCGTCTTATGATTATATGCAATATTCTTTTGGAGAAAATTGTATAAAGACGGTAATTTTAAATGGTAAAGTTGTAAAGCAATAGCTTATTTGCTCATATAAATATAGTGAAGTCTATTGTCATTTTTCAATGCAACAGTATTTGTGGAAACTATTTGCCATCCAAATTGAGAAGCTCCATATACTGCCTGAGCTATAGTTTGAGACTCTTGCTGAAACTGCATCATTTTTTCGTATTCTTCTTTGGTGTAATTTTGTCCAAATTCGTACTTAACTTTAATGTTTGACTCTTTGTAGAGTAATTCTTTAGTTAACATTTCGTTTAGTGCTTCTCTATTCATGACATCAGAACCCAAATTACTCATCTCATATAACTCTTCGTCAGAAAAAGAAATTTTTTCAAAAATTTTTACAACTAGGTAGTTTTTGTTCGTTGATTTAGTTTTCTTGGATTTTCTTTGGGAATAAGAAGAAAATGAAACAGTTATCAATAAAATTGCAATTAATATTTTTTTCATATTTTTTATTTTAAGTTTAACGTAATTATTTTAATTTATTGTCCGCTTCCTAAAATAATAGGAAGATCACCGTCACCATTTCCGATAACAATAACTTTTGCATTTTGAGATTTTGAGATTTCTTGAGTAGCTTCAACTCCTTTCCATCTCAAAAGCTGTGGTGTTATTGTTCTATTTACTATTTTTTGAAATTCAGCAATACCATTAGCTTCAATCTTTTTTCTTTCAGCTTCTTTCTGTTCCTTCTGTATTTTAAAGTCATACTCTAATGCTTCCTGCTCTTGCTTTAACTTTTGCTCAATAGCAGTTCTAAGAGTGAGTGGTAAAGTAACGTCTCTAATAAGAATTGCATCAAGTCTTAAATATTTTGTTTCAACCTTAGCTCTAGTTAAGCTTTCAATTTCGTCCTCAATTGCCTCTCTTTTTGTAGAATATAGTTCTTCTGGCAAATAATTTCCAATTACCTCTCTTGTTACAGATCTTATTTCAGGCTTTATGATGCTTTCTAAGTAGTCTTTTCCAATATTATCATGTAAATATCCAATTTCATTTGGAACAGGGTTATATCTAAATGATAAGTCAATCTTAATGGAAAGACCATTTTTTGATAAAACCTCCATTTTTTCAAATGTTTCTTGAATTTTTACGTTGTATACATGCATATCATTCCAAGGAGCAATGATATGAAAGCCTTGATCTTTTACATTTTCTTTATCAAGACCTCCTGCAAATCTTTTAAATATGACGCCTTTCTCACCTGGTTCAATTGTTACAAACATACTTGAACCAAACATTACTATAAAGACTAATGAAAAGATTGCAATTACAAATATTTTGGGTAGTTTAGGATTTTCCATGTTAATTATTTTTGTTTAGTTATTTAATTGATTATTTAATTTAATTTGATCTATTTCTCTTCTTTTTAAGGTATTAATATATGATGATGCCCTTTTATCACCTTTTGACAATGCTTTTCTTGCCCAACTTAGAGCAGTTTCAATACTTCCATTCACTTCGGATGCAAGTGCCATATTAAAGCATGCTTGTGAGGACACCTTTTGATCGTTACTTTGAGAAAGGTTTTTCCAAATTTGAATTGCTTGTTCCCACTCATTGATCTTTACATATTCCTTAGCTTTTTTTAAAGATTCATCTTTTCCAGAATAGTATGTTCTGTTCACTGTAATCCAAATTGGTGAAATTCTCTGAGCATATTGCTCACCAGCGAAAAATCCAGCCTCCTTTATAGCAACATTTTTACTTGGTAACTTCATTTTTGCTACTTTAGGGCTTGAACCCCAAACTTTAAATTCTTTTATTTCTTTGTACTTATTTTCATCAATAATAAGTTCGTTTTCTACATCATATATTCTCCAACCAGATTCAATTTCAATAATTAAAGTTGCAGGATAAGAAAGTTCCTTAATTTTTACACCTTTTACTTTCTTTACTTTTTCAATTGGTTTCCCTTCAAACACTCTGCTATCAGAGTCAAAAGTTTCTAAAACAACTATTGCATCAGCATTGTAAGGTTTAGATAATTTTTTTATTTTTTTTGGGCTTAAAGGCAAAGGGAATTGAGATGTACCGGTTCCCTTCAATTCTAACTCAACATTACTTGAAAGATTATATCTTTCATTTTGAGAAAGTAGATTTATTATTCCCTTTATACAGTAATTAGCCCCATTTCTATCAGCACCAATATTTTCACCTGATGTGATTCCTTCTAAAATATTATTAGCAAGATTACTTTTTGATGGAGTTGTCCTGTTTGCCAAAACGATATTTTTAATATTGTTTGAAACTGTTATATCTGCAGGCTTCTGAACATTCACCATTATTGTAGATGTTCCACAAGATGATAAAATTAAAAGCAATAAAAAATAAGTTAGTTTTTTCAATTTATTTTTTTCCTGAACTTCTTCTAATAAGAACTTCTGTTATGATAAGCATTAACAAAATTAATAAAATCCATTCATTTTTTTTAATATCTTCCGTATTTACTGATTCAATTTCTGATTCAGATACAAATTTCTTTTTACTAATAAATTCATTGAAGAGTTTAAATTCAGTGTAGTTAAGAAATGTTCCGTCTGATTTTTCAGATATTTGTTTAAGCAGTCTGTGATTTGCTTGAGCAAATTTATTTTCATAGTCAATATCTTCAACGATAAATGATGAGTTATGATAAGAGGAAGTATCTTCACTAAAAACTTTGAATTTGTATTTTCCAATAGATTCTAACTTTAAATTAAGTTGATAATAGTCTTTATTTTTTGTTATCTTTTTCTTTATTGTGTCTCCAAAGTCGTTAGTACACTCAAAATATAAATCCTCATTATTATCTAACTCAAAATTTTTATTGAATTTTTTTACTCTAAGATTAAATTTTGAGTTGATACCTACTATCTTATCATAATCAACAGATATTTTATTTTTTCTGCTTGAAAGAATTAATGATTTACATACATCTAAGATGAATCTATCAAATTTTAAATAATTTTCATTCGATTTATAATCATACATTCTTTGTCTCCAAAAGTTCTGGGCTAAAATTACACCTTTACTTACACCATCTCTTTCTATTAAAATTAGAGGATTATCATTTGTGATACCATTTACATTCTGCTTGAAGATTATATCTGGCCTTTTGATGCCAGTAATTTTTAGATAATTTGTACTTAGTGATGGACCATTTTTAAATTGATTAATTAAATTTCTATCAATTTTAAATGATGAAAAATTAGTATCTAAACTGGGGCTAACCTCAAAAAAATTGTTACCTAAATTTAAACTGATATTATCAAAGAAGTTTTTAAATAAATCTTCTCCGTTATTTGATAAAAAAAGAAGAGGAATCTCTGACTTTTTAATTTTTTCAGAAATTAATTTTTCTAAAACTTGAACACCTGAAAATAAAATCAAGTCAGATCCGCTAAATTGAATATTTTCTTCAGAGACAGAAAGTATCTTGAAGTCAACATTAATATCAGATTCTAATGATTTTCTAATTGTAATAGCGTCAGGGTGAACATGATCATAGAGCATTAAAATTTTGTACTCAGACTCAATTACATCAATAGTGATATCAAAGCTATTGTTTGAAATAATTTTTTCATTTTCAAATGAATCTACTTTAAATTTAAATTGGTTTAAACCTGATGAATCTAACTCAACTTTATAAATAATTTTTTTATAGAAATCATTTTCATTTACCAAAAAGTTAAAAGATTGAATATTTTTACCATTAGAAATAAGTTTTGCATCAAAATTATTTCCCAATAGGTTATCTGCAGTAACTATTAGCTCTAGTGTAACAATAGAATTTTGAAAAGATATTGGATTATAATTTACATTTTCTATTCTTATATCAGTAATTTGACTTGTATCTCCAACTCCAACGCAATGAACTGGAAAAATATTTATAGATTCATTATAAATTGGATTCTTTCCTAGGTTGATTATGCCATCTGAGATTAAAAGTAAGCCCTCAACATTTTTTCTTAGATACTTTTTTTTTACAAATTCAAATACTGAATTTATATTGGTCTCTTTACCATAGTAATTTTTAGGTAGTCCATCGTAAACCTTATCTGAGAAATGAAAAGTTTTTATATCTACATTTTTGTTATGATTTGAAATAAATCCTTTTAATTGATTTCTCAAATCATAATTATTAACAGATTCTGATGCATCAACAAAAACTAAAAAAATTGGCTTATTTTTTTTGTAAACAAAAGATTTTGAGATTGGCTCTAAAAAAAGTAGTGAAATAAAAAAAAGACTAAATAATCTTAACAAAAAGGAAACTAAGTTCTTTTTTAAAATTCTTTTACTATTCTTGTCACAATAAAGAATGTATGAAAGTAAAATTGAGAAAGTTAAGCATAAAATAATCCAATATGATGGATATGATAGTTGAAAAAGAATCATTATGTCAACATTCCACCACAGACATTTATTACTTGACCAGTGACATAAGATGATAAATCTGATGCAAGAAATAATGTAACGTTAGCTACATCATTGGTGCTTCCACCTCTTTTTAGCGGTATTGAATCTCTCCATGATTGAACTACATCATCACTGAGTTGTTCAGTCATTTCTGTCTCAATGAATCCAGGTGCAATACAGTTACATCTAATATTTCTAGAACCCAGCTCTAATGCCATGGATTTTGTAAAACCGATCATACCAGCTTTGGAAGCTGAATAATTTGATTGACCAGCATTTCCTTTAACACCTACTACAGAACTCATATTTATTATAGATCCTGATCTTTGTTTTAACATTGTTCTTAATATAGCTTTTGTGGTGTTGAAAACAGACTTTAAATTGACATCAATTACCCTTGCAAAATCTTCTTCGCTCATTCTCATTAATAAGTTATCTATTGTGATACCAGCATTATTAACCAAAACATCAATAGAACCAAAATCATTGACTACATCATCAATTAGCTTTTGAGATTGTTCAAAGCTAGATGCATCTGACATGTAAGAAACAACTTTTTGTTTGTGATTTGAGAAATCTGACACAATAGATTTTGCTCCTTTAGACTCTCCAATGTAAGAAAATGCAACATTAGCTCCGTTTTCAACAAAAAGTTCAAGTATACTCCTACCAATGCCTCTGCTTGCTCCAGTAATTATGACATTTTTATCTTTTAACAATTTCATACTTTAAGAATTTAAATTCATTATTTCAGCAATTTTCTTTCCAATCATTGCAGGAGATTTAACAACATGTATACCACAGTCACTCATAATTTTCATTTTTGCTTGAGCTGTATCGTCTTTACCTCCAACTATTGCGCCAGCATGCCCCATGGTTCTACCCTTAGGAGCAGTTTGCCCTGCAATAAAACCTACAACGGGTTTTATATTATTTTTTTTAATCCATTTTGCAGCATCAGCTTCTAATTGACCACCAATTTCACCAATCATTACTATTCCACTTGTTTGATCATCATTCATTAGCATTTTTATTGCATCAAGAGTAGTTGTCCCAATAATTGGATCGCCTCCTATTCCAATAGCAGTTGAAATACCAAGCCCTGCCATTACAACCTGATCAGCAGCTTCATATGTTAATGTACCTGATTTTGATACTATACCAATATTTCCTTTTTTAAATACAAAACCAGGCATGATTCCACATTTTGCTTCATCTGGAGTGATAACTCCAGGGCAATTTGGGCCCACTAAAACTACATTTTTATCTTTAATGTAGTCTTTTACGATGATCATATCTTTAGTTGGAATACCTTCAGTGATACAAATAATCACACAAATATCAGAGTCAGCGGCTTCCATAATAGCGTCGGCAGCAAATGCCGGTGGTACAAAAATTATTGATGTATTGGCTCCAGTAATTGAAACAGCTTCAGAAACAGTATTAAACACAGGCAAATCTAAATGAGTCTGCCCTCCTTTACCTGGGGTGACTCCTCCAACAATATTTGTACCATATTCAATCATTTGAGATGAATGGAAAGTACCCTCACTTCCAGTAAAACCTTGAACAATAACTTTTGAATCTTTATTTACTAATACACTCATATTCTAATTTCTTTCGCAAAATTAGAACAATAAAGCTATTAGCAAAGTAATTTCAATATTTTTGTGTTGTGAAGGATTTTAATTACCAAGACACAATTTGTGCGATTGCAACTGGAGGCGGCACAAGTGCAATAGCTATCATAAGAATTTCAGGTAAAAAATCATTTGATACCATAAAACAAATTTTTGATAAAAAAATCAATAGCATAAAATCACACACAGTAATTTTTGGTAACTTAATTGAAAAAAATAAAATTGTTGATGAGGTTTTAATTTCATTTTTTGTTGGACCAAATTCGTACACGGGAGAAGACACTGTTGAAATCTCTTGCCACGGATCAAAATTTATTCAAAATAAAATTATACAACTTTTAACAGCTCATGGAATTCGTCCAGCTGAGCCTGGCGAGTTTACTATGAGAGCATTTTTAAATAAAAAATTAGATCTCTCACAAGCAGAATCAGTTGCAGATTTAATTAGCAGTGAAAATAAAATTGCGCATCAAACTTATATCAATCAACTAAAGGGGGGGGTCTCAAAAAAAATTAACAAACTTAAAGAGGAGCTAGTGAATTTTGCATCATTAATTGAACTAGAACTAGATTTTAGTGAAGAAGATATTGAATTTGCTAGTAGAAAAAAATTAATAGCATTACTTAAAAATTTAAAAGATGAAATTAGTTTCTTAATATCTTCATATATTGATGGTAACATATTTAAAGAAGGAATAGTAGTTACAATATTAGGGCAACCTAATTCAGGAAAATCAACGTTATTAAATTGCATACTAAATGAAGAAAAAGCAATAACTTCAGATATCGCCGGTACAACAAGAGATTTAATTGAGGATTCTATATCTATTGATGGATTAACTTTTAGATTTACTGATACTGCAGGTCTTAGAGAAACTAAAAACGAAGTTGAAAATCAAGGAATAAATAAAGCTATTGAAAAATCTAAAAAATCTAATATAATTATCAATTTGATTGATGCAACTAAGGATGTTACTCAACAAATAAATTATTTAAAAAACATTACGAGAAACAAGGATAGCATTTTTGTTTTAAATAAAACTGATTTAAAGAGAGTTGACAATAAAGATTGTATGATTTTTATATCTGCAAAAAATAATATTGGAATTGATTTATTAAAAGAAGAATTATTAAATATCTGTGAAAAGTACAGATACAGTGACTCAAATGTTGTTTTAACTAATACAAGACACCTAAATGAATTAAATGAATGCCTCAAAGAAGTTAATATTGTAATCGAAAACATTAACAAGCTGAGTTCAGATTTAATATCTGTAAATATCAGAAAAGCATTGGATCATTTAGGAAATATTACTGGTGAGATAACTACAGATAATTTACTTGGTAATATTTTTAGTAATTTTTGTATCGGAAAGTGATGTTGTTTTCACTTACTACCCTTATTCTTTCTTTTACTTGATATAAAGACAACCATTCATTCTTTTTGTTAATATATATTTGTTGTTATTTGCTTTATTTTTGTTGTTATTATTACTTTTGATTACATATAACAACAAATTAACAACAAATGAAAGTTCACTTAAGAAAGAGGCTTCAAAAGAAAGGTAAAAGAATCAGTCTTTACCTTGAATACTACAAAGGTTCACGCAAATCAGATGAAGGAAAGGTGCTTTCAATTAGAGAATATGAACATCTTGGTATCTTATTGCACAATAAACCCTCTACCCCATTACAAAAGCAAGAAAATAAAGAAAAGATTGAAGAGTTATTGGAGTCTTTAGAACCTAAGGAAAGATTGGAGTTAGTTATTAAGATATTACCCTTTATACTACCAAAAGTGGACAAAATTGGACACACTTATAATGAACCTTTTGATGCAGGATTTTTTTAATTATTAATCTATTGTTTTATTAAATAAGATAACTTAGCATTTTCATATTTGATTGCAATGTCATTCATAAAGTTAAAAGATTCTTTTGATATGCTCCTTTTCATTCCTTTGTTTTCAATAATAAATGAGCTTTTATCAAATCCATTTTCTTCTTTCTTACCTGTCATTGCTTGATAAACATCTCCACTATATGCTCTACCTGATAGTTTGACGCCTGTGCTATCTCCAAGCTCATCAAATTGAATAGTATATTTGACTGACACATTACATCCAAAACCACAATTCATAGATTTGACTTTAGTAGTTATCATATGAAATATTTTATCAGCAGTTTCTAATTCATAACCTTCATTAATTAGTAGTCTACCCATTTTTTTAAAACTATCATCAATATTATCATCAGTAGTTATTGTAATTAAATTTGTTTTTTTTGGTATATCAGTTTGCCCAAAGCCAATCATAGGCAAACAAAGTAATATAAGTAGTATTCTTTTCATTGTTAATCTATTGTTATTCTTTTCTCTACTGTTCCATCATCGAATAAGTAGAGTAGAGGTTGATTTGTTTGTTTTGTTTCTCTTCCTAATAGGTCTGTTGTTTTGAAAAGCTCTTTAACCCTGTTATTATTATTATTATTATCAATATTTGATATCAAATTACAATCATTAAAAAACGATTTTATATATTCCTCTTGAGATATATTTAGAGAATGCTGCGCATTTCCTCTAATATGAACAACATTATCTGATAAATAAGAATATTTAAATACAACAGGATTACCAAAAGGAATCCCAGGTCCTATAATTATATTTCCGCTATAACCTTGATTTTGAGCAATTTCATACGCAGCATCCTCTGCGTGTAAAAAATTAAGGCCTACCGTTGAATAACCTCCAACATATGGAATTACGGGGTCATTGTCATTACTTATGCTTAGGTACTTTCTAGTCGGTAATGGATTTGACACTAAATTATATCCACAATATTGAGCTGAAGAATCAGTATTACTACCTATTTTATAAAAGTTTCCAGAATGATACTGCGGTTCGTTTAGATGAGAAACAATCGCACAAACAATATCTAAGCCTGAATTTGTATTTTCTATAAATGTACTATTAGCTAAACCTGCACCATTAGAGAATCCTAAAATTCTAATTTTATTTGGATTTATGTTAGAATACAACTGTAAAGAATCTACAAGGTCATTTACCATTTCTATATCTGGACCATTACTATTTTCCGCACAAATATTCCAACTATTCATATATCCAGTTGGAGCTACTAAAACATGACATTCTAAAATAGTTGAAAACTGATTAATTATTTGGCTACCATTTCCACCATTTCCATGAAGAAGAATGCATATAGGGAATCCGTTGATGGGTGCATTACTTGTTGGTACAGATATTTCTAATGGATAAGTGAATCCATTAGCTTGTTGTGACCATGATTTAGTAATATTAATACTTGTATTATTTGTTAATTGTTGAGCATTCACAATCATAGGCAAGCAAAGTAATATAAGTAGTAGTTTTTTCATTGTTAATCTATTGTTTTATTTCCCACCTTTTTCTCTATTAGCTTCTTTGCTAAGCATTTGACAATTTTCTGCAATCGTTTTTCCTCCTAAGTGCCAAGGTGTAATATGGTCAGCTTCCATACCTTCTATTGGGTAGTGCTCTTTCTTTACAGGACAGATTCCTTTTTGTTTTTCATAAGCCTCTCTCTTTTGTTTGTCACTAAAAGCTCTTATGTTTAGATGTTTTTCTTTTCTTGTTAAGACATATGAGTAAATACCTTTTTTATTACCTACATCTTCATCTTGCATTAATTCAGAAATTTCATTTTCAAGTTTTTCTGAATCAAATTTATCTTTTCTAAAATCATTGTAAAGAGACCCCCATTGTATTCCTTTCATTTCCTTACGATACTTAGGGAAAATTGCTTTTGTCCAATTTATAATACTTTGAAAATAAAGCCACAATTCGTTAGCATTAGGCTCATTCTGATGTTCAGCCATATAATGCTCAATATCATCATCACTTATCCATTTAATAATCGTTTCTAAATAATCCTGTCTTATGGCTGAACCACTCAAATAATCACTACCCATTCCATAAGCAGCACAACCATTCTTACTAAAGTATCTTTTAGCATCTGAGACCCAAGAACCTGAATAAACTGCATTTCTTAATTCTTGGTCAGTCAGTTTTTCTCCAGCAATATTTATTGTTTTAAACCACTCCAGTTTTTCGCTATCTGAACCACTACAAAAATAAATCATCAACTTATAATTAAGGATATGTTCCTGTTCATCTTTCTGAAGATTATGAAAATATCTATTATTAAAAGCAAAGTCACCATCTACAAATTGACAAACTGATATTGTTCTTTGTTGTCCATCAATAACTTCAAAATTTCCATCTTCTCGAATAGCCCAATACATAACATTTAGTGGGAATTCTTTGATAAGCGTATCAATTACTGCATCTCTTTGTTTGTCTTTATAAATAAATTCTCTTTGGTAAGGTGGCCTGATATCTAATTTTCCATCAAAACCGATAACTCCATCGTCTTCATTATCTTGATATCCAGTGGTCAACTCACGCACAGTAATTTCTTTTAACTCTATTTTCATAGTTTTTTATTTTTTATTATGACTCTTGCATATGGAACTGTAACTTCACCATTTATCATCATATATAAATCTCCATTAACAGCTCCTCTTTTCTGAACTTCTTTTCTGTATTTCTTATGTTCCATTTTATATGGTTGCACACCTATTTCAAGACCTGAATTAGATATTCCTAATCCAATTATCTCAAATTGGTCTGGATTATGTTTATCTAAGAAAGTAATTGGAACACCCATTGCTCCCTTATAATCCATTGGAATATCTTTTGTTTTATTTATATTAATTGCATTAAAATTTTCATAAGTTGGATATTCCTCTGGACTATATTGTTTATAGAGTATTAACTCTTCATGTCTTTTTTTGTTATCTAAATTAGTAAGCCAAAGACAATTATTAGTTGCTACTATTCTGTTTCCATCTTCATCGACACGGGCTTCTGAACCATATAATTTATAATGTTTTGGAACAATAAATCCTGATATACCACGCCCCATATTTACGCCTAACCATGCCTTATTATTTTTAATTAGTTTGAATATTTCTTTGTAAGAAATAGCGTTAATGTTTCCAATAATCAAGAATTTTTTATCATATTCAATTAACTGTGCAACATAGTCTCTGAAAAGTGAAAAAGGTGGATTAGTAACAACTATGTCAGCTTGTTTTAGTAGTTCAATACTTTCTTTACTGCGAAAATCTCCATCTCCTTTAAAGTTCTTTATGCCAATCTCTTCTGGGTCAGGAACTTTGTTGTAATTTTTATCTCCTTCATATTCCAAGTAAATAGCACGTTCTGAATTGTTTTGACTAAACAAGTCTCGACTTTGATTTTTATAGCAAGTTGTAATAAGTTTTTTAAGTCCAAGCTTTTCAAAATTGTATGAAAAATAATGGAAGAAGTTACTAATTCTTGGGTCGTCACAATTACAGTAAACTACTTTGTCTTTAAACTGTTTTTTATAATGTTTTAATTCTCTTTCAATGTCAGAAAGTTGGGTGTAAAATTCATCATTTTTACCTGTTTTTGCTGATGTCAACATTTTATGTTCTACTTTTCTTGCCATTCAATTATTTATATCTATTAAGTATGAGCAAATATAATTTTATTATTGAAAGTTAATTATACCTTTATATAAGAAAGTAAAAACCGAACACAAACGAACACTACTTTTGTTGTTAATTTTACTTTTATTTATTAAAAATATATTGTAAAGTATTGATAATCAAATGATAGACTAATTTACTTTACTTTCTGTATCGGAAAGTAAGAAGATTACTCAAATAAGTTATTTGTTTTGTCTAATAATTTATGAAACTTTTTATACATTCTAAAAATTTCATCTAAAATTTAAAAATTATTTTTTATTTTTTTTTATTTTAGGCGACTGATGGTCTTAAAGACTTAATATCATCACAACCAAAACAAGTTTAAAAATTTATTATTAAAGAAGAAAAAACTTCAAAAAAAAAACAATATGGAATCAAATTTTACTATTGGTAAAATATTAAAAAACAATATTTTACTATCTTTTATTTTTTCATTTGCATTTATCTATAATGCTAATGCACAATGTACAGGAAATGCTATGCAATATCCCTCAGGGGCTATCACCGTTCCAAGTACTTGTAACACAATTACTACAATAACTACATGTCAATATCAAAATGAACATACACAACTAACTGGAATAACAAGTGGTTATTCTTATACAGTAGAAAATGTCACTACAGGTGGGTGGATTGTTGTTTATGAAGGTGGAACTGGTCTGCCTGGTTCAAATGGTGTTTTTGTTACTGACGGAAATAGTCCTCTTACATTTACAGCTTCATCATCTTCAGATTATTGGGTCCACTGGGTAGCTGACAGTAATTGTACACAAGTCGGTGGGTCATGCAATGTTACTCAAATAAGTATTGCATCTGGTGGAAATTTAACATATGGTTGCACTGATCCTTTGGCACTTAATTTTGATTCAGCTGCAATTTGTGATTCTGGTTGTGTTTATCAATATGGATGTATGGACACAAATGCAAATAACTATGATTCAACAGCTGTATTTGAAAGTGGTCTTTGTAACTATGCCTGTGTCAGTGGTTCTCAATCTGAAAGTTTTGAAAGTAATCCTAATGGTTTAGATGGTACTCTTTGGTACAATGATCGTACAGGACCAGCTAACGCTTGGGTAAGAGGAAATAATACATCTACTGTAAATACAGGTCCAGCATTCGCTTACGACAGTACTTACTTTATGTATGTTGAAGGTAATTTATCAAATTCTAATACAAGCTATAAACTAGTATCAAAGTGTGTTGATTTGAGTAGTTTCACCAACCCTTCTTTACTATTTGCTTATAATATGAACGGATCCGGCATTGGTACTCTTGAAGTTGAAATTTCATTAGACTCTGGACAGACATGGACAAATCTTTGGGCATCTTCAGGAAACAAAGGACCAAATTGGTACGAAGCTTTAGTTCCGCTAAATCAATATACAGGTCCTTCAAAAGTAAGATTCAACTATGTACCCGGAGCTAATATATTTTCAGATTGTGCAATTGATTTTGTAAGATTCTCAGAATCTCCTAGTTCTGGATGTACCGATCCTTTTGCAGCCAACTATGATTCAACTGCAACTTATGATGATGGTTCTTGTTTATTTCCAGGTTGTTTAGATGTATATGCATCAAATTATTGCTCATCATGTAACCAAAATGATTCCTTATCTTGTATTTATCCAAATTGTGCTTCTCTTCCTATAATGGAAACATTTGAAGACACAAGTTTTAGTGTAAACAATTGGTTGACTAATGCTGGAGCAAATTCATCTGTTAATCTTTCTACTACATCACCACCTTCTATTGCTGGTAATGTATCAGTTGAAATGGTTTCAAGCGGATCATTTAATGTTACTCCTTTTAGCGAAATTACAGCATTTGATTCAACTCAATATTTAGCTAATTTTTCTTCGTTAAATATTTGTTTAGATCTTTCTAATAATCAAAATGCTAGAATGTCAGCACTAGTACATATGCCTGGTGTTACATTTACACCTACTCATTGGTTAAGAGTTCTTGTTAATGGTGATGTTATTTTTGACACTGACTCATTCTCATGTATGACAAATTCTAACTCAGTTTCAATAACTGGTCCAGTTAGAACAAATATGGTAGTTTCAGATTCAATCATTTGGGATCTATCAGCTTATGTTGGAAACTCTAATGTTAATGTTACATTTCAATGTGTAAGCTCTAGTGGTAATGAAACATATATTGATAATATAAATATTTTTGAAATTTTGCCATGCACTTATTTTAGTTCATCAATTTCTTCTATTCCTGTAAGTTGTAACGGAGGAAATGATGGTTCTGCTTCTGCATCGCAAAGTAATTACTTACCAAGTTCATCTCAATCATACCTCTGGTCTAATGGAGATACAAATTCAACTGCAAACAATCTAACAGCTGGATCATACACTTGTGTGGTAAGTGACTTAACAAATGGTTGCTCAAATACATTATCAGTAACTGTAACTGAGCCCAGTAATGTAGTTTTTAGTAGTGTTATTGTTGATGCTACTGATTCGATCTCCTCAAACGGATCTATTGATGTTACACTTTCTGGTGGAAATGCATGTGCAACAGACTTCCA
>CENJ01173824.1_pt1 | contig 25928 bp, 33 predicted proteins | sample 356161 | NCBI WGS metagenome assembly CENJ01 (sample SAMEA2619531, study PRJEB7988) | marine metagenome | biome: marine biome (ENVO:00000447); feature: surface water layer (ENVO:00002042); material: "saline water (ENVO:00002010), including plankton (ENVO:xxxxxxxx)" | depth 5 m | reverse complement strand
CAACAATTACAACAACAACAACAATTACAACAACAATTACAACAACATCAGCAGCAGCAAAATTTAGAGCAGTTTTATCCGAGTTCGGCTTCTACCCAACATCAACTCTACGGCACACTACCACCATCTGCAATAGTTTCACAGAGAATGCGTGCTCCCGCCGCTGCCATTTACCCACCATCTGCAATAGTTTCACAGAGTATGCGTGCTCCCGCCGCTGACATTTCCCTACCATATGCTGTAGCAAGACCCATGAATACGGTTGCGACAGCAATACCCATGGGAATGAATGATGAAAAACATGGTTCCGCAATGAACCTTAGGGAACGTGAACAGGATGATGAGTTGAGGCGAGCAATTGAAGCGAGTAATCAGACTATGGCGGCGGAGACGAGGCGAAGAAGAGCCGCGGCGGAGAGGGCGGCGGAGAGGGCGGCGGCGGAGCAGGACTACCAAAGAAGCGCCGCGGCGGAAATGAGCCCAGATTCACCTAATACACTAAAAGCAATTAGACGATCTCTTCAAGCGAACCAAAGTCCCTCATTATCTCCCACAACTATGAATGAAATTGCAGCCATTGAAGCCGCTGTAGCCTCTAATAGGACGTTGGGTGAAGATCGTAGACGTAGAAGTGCATATGTTCAACGAGATAATGATGCTTTAAAAAAAGCGATTAAAGAGTCAAAAAAAGCAGAGGATGAGCGGCAGCGACAGGAAGTGATGCGAGACGTAGAAGAGTTCTCGAACCGACGAGGGGAAGGATCACAATCCTTCTCCCTCGGGAGCGATGATGAGTATCAAAGTGCGGAAGAATATTCAACTCCAGAAACACATACTCCAGGTAATCCATTTGATACACCACCCGAAAGTCCAAATAAACCTCCAAATAAACCTCCTGATAATCCATTTGATAATTTAAATGGAGGTAAAAAACGTAAGCGCGCAACAAGAAAATATAAAAAAATCAAATTTATTAAAAAAAGAAGGAAGCGTACTTATAAACGTAAAAAACCTAAGAAAAGTAGAAAAAACAGAATAAAAAAAAATAAAAAAACAAAAAAGACATTAGAAAATTAAAATATTAATATGATTGATTATATATATAATGAATCATATTGAAAAATGGAATGGACCATTATTTGAGTATGTGGATAAATACTATTTTTCAGTATTTATTAGCTTATTTTTAATAATAATATTTTATGGTTGGTTAAGATGTAAAAAAAAATTTCCTGATGTATTAGAGTTTAAATTATTAAAAAATAATCATTTGAGTAATTTAGACGGGTGGTGGATTTCGCATTTTGTATTATATTTAGTAATGGGATATTTATATCCTTACTCATTAAGACTAAGTTTTATAATAGGATGTATATGGGAATTTATAGAATTTTTAGCTGGTAAATATAAACCTAAAATATTGAGTAGCATTGGATTTTGTAAATCATCTAAAAAAGGCGAAAAAGATAAAATATGGTGGTACGGTAAATGGGAAGATGTATTAATTAATTTATTAGGTCTTATACTTGGTAAAACTATAAGATTAAATTTTTTTTTCAAAAGATAATAAAAATATACATTTTATATATAATATATAATGTATAAGTCTACACATTCATTTGATGAACGAAAAAATGAATGTGATAAGTTATCTATATCACATCCTGACCGCATTTGTGTTATAGTAGAGCCCGGAAAAAATGAAGAAACACTATTACCTTTGACAAAAAAGAAATTTTTAATACATAAAGATTTATCATTCATAGAATTTAAGTATATAATAGTCAAGCAATTAACTTTAAATAAATCAATAGCAGTTTATTTTTATGCAAGTGATAATATAATAAACACTTCAACTACAATGGGGGTTATACATAATGAGTATCGTGATGATGATGGTATGTTATACATCAATTATGTTAGTGAAAATACTTTTGGATGATATTATTAGATAGGATTTATTTTCCATTTTGAAATACTAAAAATTTCCGTTTTCATATCTTCATTTAACAATTTTACTTTTCCTTTCCACATGCCAATGATATACCATTTATTGGTATAATGTTCATATCTATCATTCCCGTCATCAAATTTAAATATTTCATAAGGTTCATTTGTATCAAGCTGATTAATAATAAAATCACTCATGTATTTATTATTAATTTTTTTTTAAATGTAAAAAATATCAAATATACCTTTATTTTAGTTCGGTAAGCCTTTCGCTTTTAATACACCATGCACCCCCCAGTCGCTCTTCTTTAAGTCCTTAATCCGTTGTCTCTTTGCTGTTTTTTCCGCGTACTGTTTCAATTCCGTTGTTTTTTTCATTAATTCCAGTGTATTATAATTTGTTTTTAAATTTATAACTTGCATAATAAGTTTTAATTGTTCTTCTATATCATCACATGCTTCTTCCAAATCTTTTTTTAAAAAATTTGTTCTATATGCTTTACCCATAAAAGATGCGGTTTTTGATCCGGCTTGTCCGATAGTATCAGTTAGAGGACTTGCTACTTTTCCTGCTACTGTTCCTGCTAATTTTTCCGCTGTTTTAAGATAAGAAGTATCATAATTACTCCATTTTGTTATATTTTTATCTTTGTATTTATTCTGGGCGGCCGTTTCCTCATCTTTGTTATTTACTTTAAAAATTAATATACTGCGTAATAATATTGCTAGTTTATTATTTAAATTATTAATTAATTTTTCCATATCTATTAATTTTTTTGTATTGTCTTCTTTTTCTTTATTTGTTATCTCGTTTAAAGGTCCAATTATATATGTCCAAATGTTACTTATGTGTCGTATAGTATCTTGTATTTGAATTTGAAATTCAAATACGGTTTTTATAGAACCTACTAATATACTAAAACCGAGTGTAGCAAGTGCTATAAATGGTAGATTTGAACTATCCGCTCCAGCATCTAAAAATTCCGCCACAATTGCTACGGCTGCTAGAGCTTTTAAAGTAGTTTCTAGTCTTTCTGCAGATTCTGCACTTGCTACATTATATGTTAGGTTTTGTAAATTTTGTGAATCTTGTGAATCATTAGTAATCATTTTTTTTTTCGCAAATATTTGTATCATAGTCTCAAGAGATGGAGTTTTTTTCATAGATAAATTAATTTTTTCACATAGACTATGAATTTTTGCAGAATCAGCAGGTACTTCTAAATTTATATCACCCCAATAATCATTTTTTATTGTCAGTGAATGTTTTGTACTATCTTTATTAAACTTGGGTGTTAGATCGTTTTTTAATTCATATATATATTTATAATACATTTTAGAGTTTCCAATACTTTCGTCTTGTCTAACTATTAATACATCGCCTAATCCATCATAAGGTAAAGTTTCTATACATATTGATATCATTTTTTTACGATTAGTCCAAAATATTAGATCTGCACCTGCACCATTACAATCTATTGATAAACTGTTTTTTAATATATCATTAGTCAAATCTCTTTTAAATTGAGAGATTGTATCATCGTCCGTCTTGGATGCTTTAAATTTAACAGTTCGACCTTCTGGAGCATTTTTTGTGTTTAATTTAAGAATTAACTCATCTGTATTATCTGTGGTCACCATTGTATTATGTGTAATTGGTGTAGAATACTCCGTACTATCACTAGTCATTACAACATTCCCATCCACAATTGCCAGATCAACTGTTTTGCTACTCCCCATATTGTCCGCAAGTTTAGTTACAGAGTATTTAATTGGACCTGAACCCCCAACAATTTTTTTCCTTGTTCTCCTAAATTTTTTTTTTAATAGAATTCGTGTTTTAGGACGATTATTTCTTCCCTTTTTATATTTTTTTGTTACAGGCATACTTATATATTACAAATAAAAAATATAAATATATATAAAATATTTGTATTTTTATCTTGTTTTTTATTTTTATTAGACCACCGGATAAGATGGCTGAGCTGCAATACCACAAATACCTGCATCATTTGTACTATTGCTACGACCAATCTTAACATATCCGTTATCACCCCAAGAATCGCCCCAACTATTTTTTACCAACCAATAATCTTGTCCATGTTCACTACCATAACCTACAACCAAAACACCATGGTCTAGATTTGTACCGCAAGATGCTTCATTGATTACACCACTCGAATAAAACTGGAAAATCTTTTGGTCGGCTTCAATCGCAACTGAAACCGGTCCACGTGAAACAGCTTCCTTTAAATGCTGTTGATTATTTGGCGTTACATCTACGCATCCTGTAAATGTTGCTACATAATCACATTCAATACAAGCATCTGATGCTGCTTCATAAGGGTCTTCATCTTCAGAACACATACCATGGTCGATTGCATATTCAAACGCAGAGTCCATAAGCCCTCCGTTACAACCCAAATCACCATAACGCCTTGAACAATCAATCAATTGCTGTTCTGAAAGACTTTCTAAATTTCCTTTTGAAATAGCCCACGCACCTTCCATAGCTCCGGTAGCAGAAAAACTCCAGCAACTACCACATTGACCTTGATCTTTTACAGGAGTTACTGCACCTTCATTTCGCCAATCCACCGTGTCAGGCAAATCGCTTGTAATTGAATTAAAATTGGAGCAAGAAGTACCCCAACGACTTTGATAAGCATGTGCATCGTTTTTCTTAAAACATCCTTTATTTATAAAGTTACCAAATGTTTCTTGGTCCATATCACCAAATTTATTAATAGAGGTTTCAAAAGAATAGTCGTTATTTTCAACAATTTCTACATTATCTGAATATATTTCAAATTGTTTAATAATATCATTTTTTACATTCCAACGAAATTTATTCATATCATATTTAAATTCACTCCATAAAGGATTATCGATAATACTAGTCATTGCATTGCAATGATACGAAAACAGAAGAACGAGTGTAGCAAGATTAAACATCATTTAAAATTATATTAAGTAATAACTTTAATTCAATTTTATGTTATTGTATTTTAATTCAGCAATTGCAATCTTATCTTTTTTTTACAATTACTTTCATCTAAAAATATAAATAATTTAAATGTATGTTCGCTATAATTTTCGTAACTTTCTAATATAGATATACGTGTAACTAAACGAATGTCTTGTAAAAATACATTATATTGATATAAACCACCACTCGATTGAACTTTATCAAATAAATATCCTTTATGTGTTTTCGTTAACTGACTTTCATCTTTATCACACAAATCTAAAATTTCGCATTTATTTTGTACTTTACGAATCGCTCGCATGGATTTATTAATATAATCTAAATCATTTATCCAAACCGTATAAAAATCATTTGCATCACTATTAAATGAAGACAAACCCAACTTGATTTGTATTTGTAACATATTTAATAAATCTACTAATCTACGAATAGGTGATGTAATATGCAAATAAGAATCTATATTTTTATGCATTAATGATTGATATGTAGCATCGCTATGTATTGTATATTGTGCTCTTGAGTTGTGAAAACTTGAAAAAAACATTTTGACATTTTCTGGAAAATGTTTTGGTATATGCTCAATTTCATTTTGTATTACTTGTCTGAATATACCCGTTTTTTCATTTAACAAATATTTAGAACACTCATAATTCATAGAAATAGCTAAATACGATATTACATCATAACTATTTGATATATGATGAATAAATGGACGTGTTTCGCTCAACATTTTAACAATACTAAAAACCGATTTATATTCATATGAATTTAATAGTTCATCGCTTTCATATACATGATTTTTACATACACGTATTAATGTATTACAAAATGAAACGTGGTTAATAGACCCATCTATATTCATATGCATATCCATAGTAAATGTTATCCGTGGCTGATTTTCTTGCAAGCTACACAAGCAATCGCTTAATATAGTTGGAAGCATGGGTCGTTTTTTATCAGGTAAATAAATTGTAGAAACACGTTTAGTAAATGAACGCCACAATTGGAGACAGTCTATCCATAGCGGTACGTTTGAAATATATACACTCAGGATGTTATTTTCAAATCCAACAGCATCATCATAATCAAGACATGAGCTCGAATCAATTGTAAATATCTTGCGAGATGTTCTGTCTTCTATTTGTCTCTGTTTGCATATATCTAAAATAATTTGCTCACTTTTTTTTTTCTTTAATGCAACATTTGTGTCTTCATTAAATTTTTTTAATGAAATATTCAGATTTTTACAATACAATAAATAATTATAATAAGTAGGTAAATCATTAACACTGCCAAGGGTTTCTAATAACATGCCATTGGGATGTTTTCCGTCCCATGTAGTATATTTAAATAACACGTATAAATTTTTATTTTTTTTATGAAAATCATTTTTTATACTATATGGAATTAACACATGTGGTAATCTTTTATCATTTGGAATACATTGGTAATAAAATTTTTTTCCACATCTACCAAAGGTTTTTTGTAAAGACAAAACTCCAGCGGTTTGTTCAGATTCTTTTATTAAAGAGTGAATTACTAGAGGTTTATTATCTATTATGTCAAACATATCGTTTGAATATAATTTATAATCTAATGGAGAAAAATCTAATTCTACTGGCTGTAGATTATTAACTGTATAATATGTCCAATTTTTATATTGAGAATCATCAACAACCACTTTGTACATTATATATATACTGGTGTAATTTTAAACACATTTATATATAGTATATCTTTATCATAATTTTATTAATATTTATATATATTAGATTGAAGTAAATGTTTGCAATGGTGTATATACAAAAGATGTTGATACAAAAAAAATAAATGAATTCAGTGATATTGTAAGAAAGTATTACAACGAAAATAATATTAACTAATGGATTCCAGTTTAGGTAGTCTCATGACACATTCAAATTCTAATTCAAAATCAAATAAATGTTCCGATAAGTTTAAACTAAAATCATTTTTTTTTAAATTATTTATAACTTGATTGATTTTAATCCATCCTGTATTATGTCTGTCTTTAATGTATAATTCTTGAACTTTATTTCTTATTAAGTTTTGAATTTCTTCCGGGAGTGGCAATTGTTGTATGATATCCATTTTTATTCTATTTATAATAATAGAATGTAATTGTTTCAATTTTTTCTATTAATTTAATATCTAAAATAATCATTTATAATATATTAATCTCATACGTCGGCGGTTAAGCTCGGCTAAGTACGGAAGAGTTTCAAGCGATTCAATTTCTCCGATTACATCCGTTTCTAAAAGGTTAATAATCTCCAAATTTAACATAGTCTTAAGTGCTTCAACGTTTCCAGTGACACCTGTGTTTTCTAGTTCAATCATGGTTAATTCGCTTAACGTGTTCAGGTTGTCAATCTTTCCATATACATTCGTGTTGGATAAGTGAATCATGGTCAAATTTGACAGCGAATTTAGATGAGCAATGTCTCCCGTGACTTCCGTGTTATAGAGCCAGAGCGTACATAAATTATGTAGAGTTTTTAGATCTACAATATCCCCAGTAATACCTGTGTCGAAGAGTCCAATCGCAATTAAATTTTGTAGCGATTTCAGATGGACAATGTTTCCACTGATGTTTGTTTTCTCGAGGCCAAGGTGAGTCAAATTATGGAGTGATTTTAAATTAGCAATGTCTCCATAGACATTACTATTGTAGAGTTCAAACTTGGTCAAATTTTGTAGTGTTTTCACATTGGCAATGTCTCCAGTGAGAGTTGTGTTGTCGAAGAAGACAATTTCGGTTAAGTTATATAGTGAACTGAGGTGACCAATATTACCGAATATACAACATCCATTAACTTCTATATTTGTTAAATTATTAAAACAATTAAGATAATATATATCTATATCACCTTGTTCCACGTAATCAAACATATCTTCTTCATAAGGATTACAATTACTTTCATCATTTGTATTAATTATAATCACATCTTGGTCATTATCAGGAATATTTAAATTTATTCCATATAATTTTTTTTTAAAAATACTTACACCCAAATCTGTATAGGGATTTTTACATGCGAAATTAAATATTTTACTACAAACTTCTTGTGGAAAAGGAAGTTGATATAGTATATCCATTTTGGTTGTACTATATCAAAATAGTATAATTATTTCAATTTTATTTAAATTTATATAACTTAGTTTATCAGATTATTTAATTTAATATAGTTAAATTTATTTAGGAAAAAATAAACACCATATTATATTGAATTTATTAAATAATATATAATAAATTCAATTATTTATTGATATTTTTAATAGCTTTTACTACAGTATCATAAATTTTATCCATCACTTTTTTTTCTGTTTTTTCATTAATAATTGGAATATCTACATTATCATTGAGTTCTTTTACTAATTTCTTTTTAAAATCTTTTTCTTGTAACAAATCTACTAAAGCATCTAAAACATCGTCCTTAAGTTCGCTTGGCATATAAAATACAATAAGGTAATATAAGAAAATGTTTTACGCATTATCTTTATAAATAAACCATAAAAAGAATATTATATTACATATACCGCTTAAAAATGGAGCATTTTTATAATAAGGTGGTTTTAATGTTTTACCAGGTTTAATAAAATATAATAAAAAACTAAAAAAATAAATAACAAGAACTGTTTTTACTACTAATAACCAACCATAAAATTCATCAAGGCGAATTAAATTATAGCTCCAAACCCCTCTAATACCATAATTAATGTATGTTATTATTATAGTTGTAATTAAAAAAAATAAACAATAAGTGGTTTCATTAAAATTAAAATTTTTAACATAATACAATTCCCCAAATACAAGAAAAATAATCATAAAGTGAGAAAAAAAATTACAAAATGAAAGTTGATATATTCTTTGTTTTTGTTTTGGATATAATAAATAAAAATATAGAGCACTTACAGTTAAACATAATGGAGATATCATTTTAAAAAAAGTATTACTTTTTTTATTAAATACTCTCATAACAAAGTATGCAAATAGTAAGAACTGCATTTGGTGAGTAATTTGAGAAACATACCACATTATTTTTCCACCAGTAGTATTATCTAATAATTGTTTTCCTTCAAACATTTTTCCTGCAGGAAAATAATCAGCATAATTATGGTTTGTTTGAAATGTCATTACTATACTAAGTACAATAGATGCCAATAAAAATATAGATCCTGTTAAATAAAAAGGGGTCCTATCATTCCATTTTATCATAATAATTATAATAATATGAAAAAAAAGAATTTAATTATTAACTTATAATAAAATACTATATATTATATATGGTATTAGATGAAGTAGGTTATTATGGTCCAAATATTTTAGATGGTGCAAATATCATTTTTTTTGGTATTTTTTATAAACAACTATGGCTTTATATTATACTTGGTATATTGCTAAATAGATTATTGAATGGTGTTTTAAAACAAATTTTTAGAGTAAAACGTCAAGAACAAATTCCATTTTATGGACATATAGCAAAGTGTTATGCAATGCCTTCTGGACACACTCAAAGTGTAACTTATGCGACTACGCTAATGTATTTCTTTAATATATATGTATTTGCTATATTTTTATTTGTAACATTATGTACTATGAGACAAAGATATGTTTATCGAAATCATACAATACCTCAAATTATAATAGGAGGAATAGTAGGTGTTTGTGCTGCTATATTTACAATTTTTTTTATAAAGCAAAAGGTAAATTAATATTTTGTGTTTTTATATATTGAAATATATAGTGTGGTAATGTAGCTAATCTATTAAATACTGTTTCATAAGAAAAACAACATACACTGGTTTGTTTTTCATTTACTTGAAAGCTATAATTCCAATATGGAGGAATATATAGTATATGTCCGCTTTTTAATGTAGTTGTTATTTTTTTACAATTTTTTAAATTTGTTTCATCGTTTTTAGTTGGTTTCCATACGTTTATGTTTGATTGATAGGTTAATGTATCGTAATTTTTTTTAATAGATAAAAATTTACTATATTTTGGAGGTATCAATGTAATATTTATAGAGCCTTCAGAAATATAGAAAAAATTTCGACAATATATAGAATATTGTAAAGGAGTTTCTCCTTTTGTTTTACTAGCAATAAAATCATAATATGAATTATATTTTGTATATGGTTTAAGAAAATTATTCATTTCTTCAAAATCTGTATAAGTTTTGGATATAATATTTATTTCATGATTGCAATAAATATTTTGTTTGTTTGCATTTTGTTTAATTAAATCTTTCATACCGTTATTTTTAAATAATAAAAGTGATTTAGGTAATTGAATTTCATTTGTTTTAAAATAAAAAGGACTTTTTAAATCTACTAAATCATCAACAGCTTGTTTGTAGTAAGATGGAATATATTGTATATCTAATTTATTATTCACATATAAATGATTGTATATATGTACATAAAAAATGAGTGTAACAATAAAAATTATAATATTTAATAAAAGCATTTAACATAATACAAGGGTATTTTTACGTGATTTATACGATATTATTCATTATCTTTAATTTGCGGTGCAATGAACATTCTAAATATAAATGTATCGTCGGGTTTTATCTTAATCTCTAAAGGTATATCATCTTGCAAATACATAAATATATCATTGCATACGGTTTTAAATGTTCCAACTATATTAAAATACTTTTTATCAAAATTGTTATTGTATTTTACAGGCGATGTTTTATCTACAATCTCAAAATGAGATAATACATTTATTGGTATTTCAATATTCATATTTGCTTCAATTGATTTAGTTTTCAATTCAATTGTTTCATCACAGCAATCTATAGTTATGATTTCACCAAAGGAAGATAGTTGATTGCAATAAGTATCAAATATTTTAGAATCCAATGAAAATTCAATATCATAATCTTTATTTTCAATTGTGATTATTTCATTGCTAATGGATTGTAAGGCAATCTTAAATTGTTTTTTATTTTTTTTACCTTTAAAGGTAACACTCAATTTATCATGCTCTGGTTTTATAGATAATTTTATTTGATGATCTTTTTCATGGGTAGCTAAAATTTTAGAAAAAGTCTCGCTTTTAATATTAAAATTAAATTTATCAGTTCCCTTAAATTTTTCAAACCATTTTGAAGTTACGGTTAAATCACATAAACATATTAAATTTGAATCCATGTTTTGTAAGTATAATTTATCTGTATAAACATATATGGAAATATATTCAGATATATGTTTATAGTTTTTAAACAAATTTAGAAATGTATTGTTTTGTTCGACCTGTATTGTACACTCCATTTTGTATATTATAAAATGATTAAATAAATTTCAATTTTATTCATTATTGATTTCTAATTCAGAATCGGGTTCTGTTTCATCCATATCATTATTTGTATTTGTGATAGACATGTTTACATCGTCGTCTAAAGTTTCACTATCACTTAAAGCACTTGTATTTTCTTGAACCGAGTTTAATACAATATTATTTGCATCTACAATGATGTCATTATTTTCGAAATCAGATAGATTTTTGTTTGCAGATACAGATGGTTTATATAGTTCTTCATTTTTGGCTATAATGTTTTCTAAGGACGGCGTTAATGAATTTTTATGTTTTAAAAATGCTAAATTAGTCTCCATAGCAAATGTTTGAACTTTTAATAGCAATTTTTTCATGTCTCCTAATTGTTTCTCTATGTTTATATATTTTTCTTTAAAATAAGATATGTTTTCAGATTGATTCATATGTGATTTATTTTCAAGGTCTGTAATACGAGTGTTCATATTAGTTAAAGATTCTGACATACCATCATTAGAATTTTCCGAAGTCAATAAATCAATTCTTGTACCTAAATTAGTCATATTTTGTTCCATACTAAATATTCGCATATCATGTTGAGTAAGTAATTGCATAGGTGTAGATGCCTTTGATTGCATATTATTTTGTGATTGCATATTTTGTCCATGCGTATCATGTTGTAATGAATGTACAACATTTTGATTTTCGCTGTATTGTTGATTTCGTTGTTGTCCGGGTGGCATAGCTCTTCTTCTTCTTGCGGCAGCTAAAGAACTGGATGAACTCATATAAATATAATATGTATAATCAAATTACTTTATTTCCGCATTACCATTGTAATTGGCGAATGATGATTATAATCATGAATCATAATGTCTGTAAATTTGTAATCTTCAATATTTGTTTGACTTCCACTTATTTGAATCGTTGGAAAGCTCATAGGCTGGCGACTAGTTTGTTCATTTAATGAATTTATATGATCATCGTATATATGACAGTTTCCTAAATAATATATAAATTCATAAGGCTCTAATTTACATAAATGTGCAATTATATGTGTTAAAAAAGAATAAGATGCTATATTGAATGGAACTCCTAAACCTACATCTCCGCTTCTTTGATATAAGGAGCATGACAATTTATTATCATTTAATACATTAAATTGCATTAATATGTGACATGGAGGTAAGGCCATTTCTTCTAATTGACATGGATTCCATGCACTTAATACAATACGTCTTGAATATCGCGTTTCAGGATTTTTTAATAAATCTATAATATTTTTTAACTGGTCTACTCCTTTATTACTATATTCATCTTTACATGTTTTGTAAGGAGCGTTAAAATGTCTCCATTGATGTCCATATATTGGACCTAAATCATTTTCATGGTAATCTAAACCTCTTTGACGTAAAAAATCTTCAGATGCATTACCATTCCATATTTTTACATTTTGTTCTTGTAATTTACTGTTATCAGTGCTGCCTTCTATAAACCATAATAGTTCTTTTAAACATGTTTTCCATGCCACTTTTTTAGTAGTTAATAAGGGTATTTTATTATTTTCTAAACTAAATCTCATTGCTGAACCAAATACCGTTAATGCGTTTCCATTTCTTCCTGAAATCATTGTACCTTCATTTAATATATCTTTAATTAATTGAATATATTGGTCTTCTTCATGGTTATACTTTTTAGAGGAAATTAGATTTTTTAGCATATATATAATTATATATCTAGTTTTTATATATTTTTATATATGTATATGTGTTTTAATCAAGAAACTTCTATAGTAGCATTTATAGTTGGGTCACTATTTACTATTTTAAATTTGAAAAAAGGGCATATAAAATTTAATTTATTTATAGGATTAATAAGTATATTTATAGTAATTATTCAATTATTGGAATTTCTCATTTGGAGAAATTTAAATGATACTAATATTAATTATATAGCATCTTTTTTCATTGTATTGATTACAATATTACATCCTATTATATTTTTGCTATTTTTTAGTTATGTATACAATAAAACATTACCATATTGGCTAATAGTTTTTATTATTTTTTATATATTTATTAATAAATATATATTTAAATTTTCTATTAATAGTAATGATATTACTACAATAGATAAATCAGGAAAATTGTCATGGCCTTACTTAAAAGAAAATTCTATTGATAAAACTTTAATCTATTGGATTCTTATATTTATATTTATCATATATATTTATAATTTAAAAGATAAAAAATTTAACAAGATGCTATATGCAACAAGTATTATTACATTACTTACAATATTTGTAGTTTATTTACAAAAACCTAAAACATTTATAACTTTTGGTGGAATATTTACTACACTATGGTGTTTATTTTGTATATTTATTCCTATAATTGCATATATTATTTAGGAAACTGTAAAATCATTGTTTTAAATATTTAATTTCTTTTCTTAAAACATATGGAAAGTATTGAAAATAAAATGTCTGCAGGATCAAAAGATAAAGTAAATTTCTTTACACATGTTTTTGAATTTAATGAAACAAATAAAGATTTAATGTTAAATATGGTCCAATATGGTTTTTTAACTGTAATACCTCTTGTGATTATATTAAAAATTATAAAGAATTGGTTTCCAGAAGAAGATTCTTTAAAAGGAAGTGTCACTATTTTAGTGGAAGTCATTGGTCAATTATTGTTTATTTATGCCGCAATTTGGTTCATACATAAAACAATTACATTTATTCCAACATACAGTGGTAAAGCATATGAAGATATGAATTATACAACTATATTATTACCATTTATGTTTGTTATATTAACAATGCAGACAAAATTAGGTGCAAAAATTAATATATTATCGTCTAGAATTGGTAAACGTTTAGGTTTTAAACAAATGGAAGGAATGGATGACGGTGAAGAAAAAAAAAATAAACATCAAAATAGTCAATCAGATTATTTAGATACAAATACGGTTTTACCAAATGCTACACCGAGACAAGTTCCAGACTTTAATACAATGTATTCTGGTCCACCAACACCTTTAGTAAATGCAAATACGCCTGGAGGTCAACCAAATGCAGCACCGCCTGTTCAAATGGCTGCTCCGGAGCCTATGGCTGCAAACGGAGTTTTAGGGGGTGGTTTTGGTGGATCCGCATGGTAGATAATGTAATATGTTTATTAATTCTAAATGGTAAGTTATAATATTATTCATTAACGATATAAATAAAAAAAATTTATATCGTTTTAAAATTAAAATAAAGCATTTTTTAGAGACAAAGCAACTACACCACCTAATACTTGAGATAATATATACCAAGGAGCTTCGCGTAGCGGAAGTTTATTATTTAAAACCATTGAAATAGTAACTGCTGGATTAAAATGACCCCCACTAACTTTACCTCCAACCATTATACATAATATTAAAGCTAATCCAATAGGAATAGGTTGCGCAACAGCAATAACTACAAAAATAAAAAATATTGAGCCTATAAATTCTATTGCATATTTTTTATACATATATTATATTGTCATTTTTTTTTTCAAACAAATAGTCACACCCAGAATAATAATTGCTCCAAGCAATGAATAATTTATAATAAGTGTTGAGAAGGTCATTTTATACACAAGATAGTTGCTTAAATTATCAGCACAAGATACTCCCCACATTTCATATGACCCCCATCCAAGAAGTCCGAGTGATATGATAAATGAAATTATCATAACACATGGATTATCATTTTTAGACGAAGCATTAGATGAACCGCTGGTGGTATTGTAAATTATGGACACAAGTAACCAAACCCACATATTAGATTCTTCACAATGATTTTTCATGGTTCGAAAACTAACAGAGCATAAAGCAATAATACAGAAAACTATATAGGTAATTAATCCACCAATAATAGATAGAACTCCAGTTCCAGCTACTGTAGCAAGACAACATGCAATCGCATTTTCATTTGCTTGAGAGTTTGTTTTTTCAGAACTACCAAGAGATTCCACATCTCTTGAAATAATGGCCTCATCTACTACAGTTTTGCGTGGAGATTCGATATTAGACGACATGTTTAATAGACATCATAACAATATATATTGTTCAATTTTATTATTATATTAAACATATTTCTTTTAATATAATATGGACGAACTAGATATAGATACATTATTGAAGGCGGTAAATAATGATGAAAATAAAGAATTATTAAAAATAAGTAAATCAGATATAAAAAATATAAAGAATGATATTTTACAACAAATTGGAATATCAGGAGAAGAATTAAAAGACTACCATAAAAAATTAAAAGATTATCGTTTTGTAGATGAATTAGATAATATAAAATTTGGATCATATATACGATGGATTAATTTAACTAACCCGGAGTCGATTAAACTGACAAATGGTGGTATAGTAGTATCAATGGCCATGTCAGATAATGATATATGTTTGACATGTACCAATCGTAATAGAATGTTTAAACTAAAGATGAATAATGTTATGATTTTCCAAAAAATGTCAAAATCTGAGCTCCTTTTATTACAAGTAATGGATTATTTAAATAAAGATAATTAATCATTTTTAATTTCTTTAAAATATTTTTCTGATTCAACCCAAGTGTACGTTTCATCGTCGTATTTTTTCCAAAATCCCCATGGTCTTATTCGCTTGAAATGAATAAATATAGTCCAACAGGGAATATCATTTTTTAATGAAATTTTATGACTATGTGTAGAATCATGTTTCGAATAATATCCAGGTGGTCTCCAAACGGTTAACTCATTTTTTATTTTATTGGATTTAGATTTTTTAAATAATGTTTCATTGTAACCCCCTTTTAAAATAATATTGAAAAAATTCCATGGATGGTCGTGTAAATATTCATCATTATCACTTTTTACAATTTTATGCAAAAATATATTAAATAATACAGTGTTATTATCATTGGTATCTGCGCGCTTATACAATAAATAATACCTAATAAGATAAGGTTCTTTATTATCTTTATCTAAAATAATTCTTTTGCGTTCAGATTTATCCATATATAAATCCCAATAATGAAACATAAAAACAAAAATCGTATTTCCGGCAATTAATATTGCTTGTAAAATTCCAAGAATAAACGTTCCAAATAAAGATAACCACATATTTAGTATAGTATGTAATTTAGAAGAGAACTTAATTTCTGAAATATCGCATCCTTTTACCATGACGTAGTATATAATATAACATGTTTTTAATTTCTTTTTATAATTAATAATTTCAAATATTTAAAATATTTTATTATATTATAATGTTTGATGTTAAATCATTAAAACAAAAATTAATAGAATTAGGTGACAAAATTCAAGAATTACATAATGCAAATGATAAAAATACAAATATAATGTCACCGTACAAACGTAGAATGCATAAAAAATTGGTAAAAGAAAATAGAGAAAAAATCGATGGATTCGTTAAAGAAATCGATGCAATTAAGACTAAAATTTCCATTATGAAAAAGGCTGAAAAAGAAAGAGAATTAAAAGTATCTTCATATCCATTTTTATATAATAAATGGTCCAGAGGTAATTCACGATTTAGATTATTTATAACATAATATAGTATTAAATAATAGTATATTATATTTTAGATTTAGCAAATTTTGGAGACATTGGTAAAACTGGTTTCATATATTTTATATCAAAAAAATAATGCATAGGCTTTGTTTCATCAATGGTATCTAATGATGGTATAAAAATACTACGCGATTTAATTATACTAAATCGTTTTATCATATATGAAATCATTATATTGTAAGTTAATATAATTTTTTTTTTAAATATTTTCGCGTATATTTTTTTGGTAATAATTTGTAATTTTTCTTACATTTAAATTTATAATTATCAATTTTTTTTGTATGTAATACACTTTTACGACATATACCTATTGCTTCTTTTTCATTTCTTGTTTTTCGTTTTACTTTTTTTATACATCTACATAATTTATATGAAAGAATATTTAACGCATTCTTTTTTATTTGTTTTAAATTGTGAGGTATAGGTTCATTGTAAAATTTTAAGATATTAATATAATCTTTTCGTTTTAAGTCGGTCATTTTATATATATAAAATAAATTCTTTTTATAAAATATGCCAAATGTATGTAAAATAATAGTATTTGATATGGATGAAACATTAGGACAATTTGTAGAATTAGGTATTTTTGTTGATAGTTTAGAGCTCTATTTTGGTAAAGAATTAAATCAATATCAATTTAATATGACAATGTCATTATTTCCTGAATTTATAAGACCAGGTATTTTATCTATACTAAAGTATGCTTTATATAAAAAAAAACAAGGAAAATGCAATAAAATAATGATTTATACAAACAATAATGGAGAAAAAAAATGGACATATCGTATTAAAGATTTTTTTAATTATTATTTTAATGAAAATGTGTTTGATCAGGCTATATGTGCTTATAAAGTAAATGGTAAACAAATAGAATTATGTAGAACAACATATAATAAAACAGTAAATGATTTAATAAATTGTACAAAGCTTCCCACAAATACTCAAATATGCTTTATTGATGACCAATATCATGAACAAATGATTCATGATAATGTTGTATATATACATGCCGCGCCATATAAAATGACATTATCTTTTAAAGAAATGGCAACAAGATATGCTAAAACATACAATATTAAAAATAGTAGCTTCATACCATTTATTATAACAAATATGAATAAATATCGTTATAGGGTATTTAAAAAAACGAAACAAGAAAAAAGTATAGATAAAATAGTAGGAAAAGAAATCTTTAAACATATTAAAGGTTTTTTGAAGTCCTCTAAAAATATAAATACACGCAAAGTTAAAAAACATAAAAAAAATAAAACGTTCAAATGGATTTAGTTATAAATATAAAATAATTTCTTTTATATTTATATAATGAAAATAAGAAGAAATATAAAAAGGAAAAATAAATCAAAAACAAGAAAAATATTAAAATATAAAAAGCGTAGAAAAACACAAAAAGGAGGAGGAATGAAAGAAATAATTAATGGTGCGGAAAATATAATTCAAAAGTTTTTTGCTTCCATTACAAGTGGATTTACATTTATATTTGATGGTGCAACACCCGAGGATATAAAAAATAGTCTTGAACAAAGCGTTAAACAAGCTAAAACAAAATTAGATAACAAGATTGCTCAAGACGGTGGAAATAAAAAAACACGAAAAAATAAAACAAAGAAAAATAAAACAAAGAAAAATAAAATAAATCCAAAAATAAAAAAAGTTATTACGTTTATTAAAAACATAAATGGGTTTCCTTATGTAAACTATAATAAAAAAACACCACCAAAAAAAGACGGAGGCCCATTTTGGCTTAGTAATGATAAAGTCCCATCTTTAAGTCAAATTAAAAAAGAAGGAGTTGTATGTGTAGGTATAGCAAATCTTTGTAGAAGAACAATGGGATTAGATATTCCAGGTAAAATAACAAATTATAAAACTAAAAGTAAACTCGCTGAATCATGGCCAGGCGGAACAGCAGCTTGGTTTGATTATTTATTAAATACAAATAGGTTACAAAAAATAGATTTAAAAAAATCTTATCCAATAGGAACACTTCTTTTACAAGATTTTAATACAAAAAATCAAGGACATCTAGCAATCGTCGTTTCAGAAAAAGGTGATAATGTTATGAATTCACACGTAATTCATGCAATTCGTCATAATACTGATGTCTCTAAATCTAAACGTGTAGATGAAGCTATATTACACTCATTAAATAAATATTGGTATCACGAACGTTTTACACATATATGCTTACCTGAAAATTGGTTATTAAAAAATTAGTTATTATATATTTTCATATTTTACCTTTGTGCTATATAATGTATATCTATGAGAATAGTTCTTTACGGTCTTATTAGCTTTTAAACTTAATTTTTTAAATGTTTGATTTAACTTAAATATGTTATTTTTTGGCCAATGTGTATCATTTGATGTAATCCATTTACCATTATTAAATGTATTTTCTAAAAATACATCTGGTAAATAAAAAGCATCTTTTTTAATTCCGTGCCACCCTCTTATAAATTTTTTAGTATTTTCTTTATATAAATATGTTACACTATAACAAGAGATTGGGATTTGTTTTCCTATACCACCTGTAAGTCGTGATGTATTTTTTGCTAAATAAATTACCTTATCAATTAAATCTTGTTCTAATTTTAATGTGTATTTATGAAACCATTCCCCTAAACATTCTCTTTTTGTTAAGTTTATATCGTATGCAGTAACAAAAATTCCACATGGTTGTTTTTCATTATTTTTTCTAATAATTGGTGGCTTTCTAATTAAAAAACTTAAATAACCTACTGACCTTTCACCTGGACTTCGTGTTCTTCCTACCCATTGTAATACTGAATTAGGCATTATTTTTTTAAATTCTCTTAAAGTTTGTATATGATCTACTACATTCAAGCAATTGTAATTATATAATTTATTATGCATTATTGCACTTGCTGCGCAATTTTCCAAATGCAAAGCTTCTTTTAATGGTAAGAAATGTGAAAAATCTACAGATAATATATATAATGTATTTGAGGATTTTAATGGTAAAACACCATTTCTTATATTAAACCCTTTAAAAATTATATTATTTAATTTCCAAACATTTTTACATATATGAGTTAATGTTTTCCATAATACATAATATTCGTGAAAATATTTAGTGTTAAATTCTGTTATATTTTCTTCTGCATTTGCAGGATAATATAGTATATATATATTTGTAAAATACATAGATGGTTTAAATCTTAATGTATGTGATAAAATATTTCCTGTATATCTAGTTCCAGCATGAGGTAAAATATATCCTTGTAAATCATCTATTACTATACTTTTATACATTTTTATATTTGAGTTTTTGTACCACATATATTATAAAAAGATAAAGTTCGAGCACTTGCATCACTTGCATTTACATAATTAGGCATCCAAAAATGAGGTATTATATTTCCATTACCTTTATATATTTTTTCAAATATGTGCCGATAATATTTTTGTTCTGGTGTTGTAGGATTATTATGATCATAACTTAGTTTTTCATATGTTTTATCTATATTCAAAAAATTGATTCGTTCTTGTATAATTTCATACCATGATTTAGTTAAAGAACTTACCCCGTCACTAAAAGCTTCCTTTGTACGCCATAGTACTTCATCCGGCAATAATGATGGTAATTGCCGTGCAATAGACATACGAGTTAGAAATTTTTCACAATTATTTAATTCAGCCGCATTATGATTAATATGAAATCGAATATTAGATGGTATAGATAAGTAATACTGAACCCACCCTCTGTCTAAAAATGGTGTTCGTGGTTCTAAACCATGTGAAGAAATACATTTATCACTTCGCAATACATCATACCTGTAAATTTCTTTTAATAGACGTTTACATTCACAATCAAATTCCGTAGAATTTGGAGCTTTATTAAAATATAAATATCCACCCATTAATTCATCCGCACCATCACCATTGAAAATGACTTTAGCTTCACTATTTTCTGAAATATATTTACCAATTAACCAATTTCCAACACTTGCTCTTACAGTGGTTGTATCATAACTTTCAATATCACGAATGACGTCTGGTATAGCATCAAAAAATTCTTCTTCTGTCACTTGAATGCTTGTATGTTTAGAACCAATATGATTGGCTACTAATTCAGCATATTTTAAATCTTCCGACCCAGGCAGTCCAATACTATATGTTTCTAATACTCCATTGTAATGTTTTTTAACAAGTGCAGCAATCAAACTACTATCTAACCCTCCAGATAACAAGCATGCAACGGGACGTTCTGTAACAAGAGTTCGTTTTTTAACTGCTTCATTTAGATAATAACATATACCTTTTTGATACATTTCTGGTTCTTGATATATTGTTAGAAAACTGAAATTATGATAGCGAACTATAGGACATTTAGGAAACCATTTATTATTTTCAAAATATAATTCTTGATATGATCCAGGTGGAAAAGATGAAATATGCTTGTCTTTAGATATATCCCCCCGTAATTGTTTTAGTTCTGATGCAAACTCAATTACGGAATCATCTAATGTATCATGGTAAGTAGTGTACAATGGTCTTACACCAAATGGGTCACGCGCAGCGAAACAAACATTGTTTAATGTATCAATTAATATAAATGCAAAAACACCATCCAAAGCATTTAGTGTATATTCTATACCATATAATAAATACATATGAATAATAGCTTCACAATCAGAATCCGTAATAGGTGTTATATTATTTTTTTTATAAAGTTCTTTATAATTGTATATTTCACCATTACAAATAACAATAATTCCCGATTGTTCTATTGGTTGATTTGATTGAACATTTAATCCGTTAATAGCCAGACGATGAAATCCAAGAGTAAATTTTAAAGATTCATTGTAATTTATAACGGAATGCTCTGGGCCACGATGGGTACCTTTTATAAAGCCTTGTTTCATTTCCGGGGTAATGGAGTTATTATTTAATATACAAAAAATGCCACACATATACATATTTTTATAATAATCTTTTTAATCTTTTTTTATATATAATAAATATATGAACGAAAGAAAAGTGTCATTATGTCATATGAATAGAGACACGCAAGCAAATGAAAAACGTTTTCAACGTAACTTTCCTTCTACTTGGTTAAAACCCAATTTTGACTTATATCCAATACCAACAAAGTATACAACAATGCACGTATTAGATCAGAGACCAGAACCAAAAGTTGAAATTATGCAAACCCAACCATATAATCCATATTTAGTATTTAATCCAGGAAATAGAAAAGCACCATGGGAATATTTTGCAGAAAATATAGATATGGAATCTAATTTAAGAAATCAGTTTTTTGCATTACAAAAAGATGATCGTAGATATTATTTTCCAGAAACAAATAGTGATTTATATGTAAATGAAGTAAGTCCTGGGGCTCCTATTCCACAAAAATTTCCTCTTTTACAAAAAAAAGAAATATTTTTAGATAATAATCCTAATACATGTAATTTAGCTCCAAATATGTTTCATAATCATACTCGGACAAACTTTAAAAAATAGTTTGATTTATATAGTAATGGACGATATTAATCAAATGTCTTTAGAGTATTTAATGAATCCTGTACAATATGAAAAATATTTAAATAAATTAATAAAAACAGAAGACGTAAATAAAGAAGAAATTATAACACATTCTTCAGATATTATAAAACTTACACAATCTATGTTAAATAATAAATATGAATCAAATATATTACAAAATGCGTTTGAAGAATATAGTCGAGTTTGTTTATTACATATAAGAACCAAAGCAGTATTTAATAAATTACAAGAAGATTATAAACATTTACCTGTTATTCATGAAGAAACAAATCAAAATATATCATCATTGCATGATTTTAATCCAAAAATGCCTGAAAAAGAAAATACATTAGACTCATTTGTAATTAAAAAAAATAAGAAAAAAAAGAAGAAAATAAAATTTCCTAAAAAAAGAATAAAATGATATAATATATATAATGTTAACTAATTCAATAGATGCATCTCCATCTCTAATCGAATGTATTAAAAGAAGAATAGATAGTACTACTGATGAATCTCAAACTGAATCTCTAAGAAAATGTATTCAAGAAAGGGAAGAAATAAAAAGTGTTAAAGCTAATCTAAATAAATATTTAAAGGATTTATATAGAACAATAAAAAATAAAGATAATTACTCATCGTTTAATACTGCTGCTTATGGATTACCTGAAAAAAAGAACACTAGTGGAATAAAAATAGATAATAAATGGTTGCATTGCTTTAGAAAATATCATTTTAATCATTGTAATAATAAACCAACAAATTTTTTAGAATCAGATGATGTTTGTAGGATAACAGAAAATGGTAATAAAATTATACCAAAGGAATATAAAAATACACGTTATAGAATAAAACGGAAAAATTTTATAAGTAACTATGATAAAGTATATGATTTGTTGAAAAAACATTACAAATATAAATACTTATTTCCATTAGAAGACGATAATAGTAGTGTAGATTGCAGTATGTTTCATGATAATAATAAAGAAAAAGAATTTGATGGTGATAATGAAGAAAAAGAAGAAGAAGAAGAAGAAGAATTTGATGGTGATAATGAAGAAGAAGAAGAAGAATTTGATGGTGATAATGAAGAAGAAGAAGAAGAAGAAGAATTTGATGATGATAAGAAAAAAAAATTTTCATGGTCTAGTGAGCCGCCGATGGTGAAAGAATCTGAAAAATATTTTAATGTACCCACTGATTTTCAACATAAAAAAAGTGCTGCAGATTTGGAAAGTGATATAAAACTCCTTTATAAATTAATATTAGAAAATGAAAAGCTTATGGAACAATATAGTAATAATCCCAGTAAACGTAAATATCATACTGATTTAAAAAATAAAGATATTAAAAGACAGATAATTGCTCAAGGTTTATATGATGATATAGGATTTCGTGGAGAAGTAGAACAAGAAAAAAAGGATGCCTATGACAAAGAAAGAGCTAACCCTAAAAATACAAAACTTTTTAAAGAATTACTATTAGAAGAACTACTAGATGTATTTAAAAAAAAGAAAGGCGATGAGTTACAACAATCAAACTCTAAAAAAAAATCAATTTTAAAACAACTGCTAGATTCATTAAACAAAGGTCAACAACGCAATTTTGAAGATTTAATAATTGAAGAAATGTCAGATAAAGAAAAACAAGCGTTTAGAAGTCAAAAAGGAAGAGATATAAAACGAAAATTTGGACCAGAACGAAAGCCTGTCATAAAAACATTCTCCAATTATACCACTCCAAAAGGTGGACGTAAAAAGCGTACAACAAAGAAAAAAAAGATACTTAAAAAAATAAATAAAAGTCTTAAAAAAAAAGTAAGAAATAGAAAAAAAACAAAAAAAAGAAAATATAAAAAAGGAGGTAGAAAAAAAAGTATTAAGTTATCTGAAAAAGATAAGGAAAATATATTTTTTATGTATAAAAAATTACAGAATCATAATGCAAAGAAACCTGAACCAGCCTATAAAATGTATTGTAAATCTAAGAATATGGTTTATGATAAAAAAAATGACAGTTGTATATAATATTTTCTTATTTTAATGGGTAAAACAAGAAAATTTAAACCATTTAAGAAAATGAATTGCTTTCCTACAAAAAAAGGCAAGTCGCGCAAAAATTTTACATGTTATAGTAATGATGCATTATTAAAAATTAGAGATGGTTGGAATAAAAGACACCCAGATGTTAAAATAGATACAGATGTATCACGAGATATTTGGGAAAATTTAAAAATGTTAATGGCTGACGTGTGTGATAGTGAAATGTGTTGGTTAAGACAACAAGTAGTTGATTCAAAAGCAGGAACGGATTTATTAAATTATAGCTTCGCACCAAATCATCCCAATTCTTGGTTAAAAAATAAAAACGAATGGTTGTCCAGTATAGATATTGAAAAAGTAATGAAACAATATGAAAAATTATATCCAAATTTTTTATTTTTAGGACCTTCGCCTATTGATTTTGACAATCAACAAGGCGATTCATGTGTATGGCCAGAAATTTGTAATTTTAGTGTAAAAAATATGTTACATAAAAATAAAAATAAAATTGGGTTTAGCTTTAATACAGACCCACATTATAAATCTGGAGCACATTGGATTTCTATGTTTTTAGATTTAGAAAAGAAATTTCTCTATTTTTTTGACAGTAATGGTACTCCACCATCTAATGAAATTAATAATTTAACAAATAGAATATTAAATCAGTGTAAAGAAGAAAACATGGATGTAAAGTATAGCGATAATACAAATTATTCACATCAAAAAACAAATACAGAATGTGGGATGTTTAGTTTATATTTTATTATTACATTATTAAACGGTGAAAAATCACCTGAATATTTTAATACTACTAAGATTCAAGATAATGATATGGAAGATTTAAGAACAAAATATTTCAATAGTTAAATAGTTTAATATTTAAAAAAAAAGTATAATAATACAACATATGAATACTAATGAAAATAAAGGACTAATATGGAATTTGTTACAAAGTCATGGTCATTTTAATAAAGTAGATAATACAAAATTTAATGAAATACAGCGTGAATTTGAATTAATTGTCAATAATATTGCAAAACAAAATACAAATGAAACAATATTAGAATTAAATAAAAAAGTTATTGCAACATTTATAAAAGTTTTAGAAAAATATAAAAAAGAAAGCCAACCTATATCAAATAATGAATTACAAAAAGAAAGACTAGATACGTTTAATAGTGAATATGAGAAAAGACAAAAAGAATTTGATAGTTATATGAAAAAAGAACCTCCCAAAGAGGTAGATTTTTCTGATGCAGTAGATGAACCGTTTAAAGAAGATGTAGGTGCAATTGTTGAAAATATGGTATCTTCTCGCGAAAAACAATTGCAGCATATATTGGAACAACAACCCCCAGTATTACCGGAACAAGTAATAAACGAAGATACTAAATCTAAAAAAATGTCAAAACAAAATAAATTATTAGAAAAAATAATTGCAAATCAAGAAATAATGATAAAATTATTACAAAAAAACAATAATTGAATATATATAT
>CENJ01048393.1_pt1 | contig 25981 bp, 24 predicted proteins | sample 356161 | NCBI WGS metagenome assembly CENJ01 (sample SAMEA2619531, study PRJEB7988) | marine metagenome | biome: marine biome (ENVO:00000447); feature: surface water layer (ENVO:00002042); material: "saline water (ENVO:00002010), including plankton (ENVO:xxxxxxxx)" | depth 5 m | reverse complement strand
TGATTTGTGGGGCGCCGATTTTGGATTTGAAGATTTTGAACCTCCACAAAAATTTGATTTTACAAATGCTGATTTGCTTGCGGGCCGTATTGGTGAATTGCCGGTTAATTTTTCTGATCAGGCCAATGTTAATGTTAGCAATTCATATGCGGTTGAGCTTAATAAGCCATTTACTATGCTAAATGAACAAGACAAAGTTAGCCTCGAGGGTAATAATGTTCTTAATAATACAGTAGATCGCACCGTTTAGAAGGCCGCATAAATACGGCTCTATTTTATTGTTTGGGAATATCCAAATAAATGGTGTTGTGATTATCAGTGTATATTTTCTTAGTTTTTTCGTTTTCGTTATGTTTGTAAGTATAAACGGCATTGACCGTATTGCTTTTATTGTCGCTCCATAAATTATATTCACCTAAGATCTCGCGGTCACTATAGGGAAAGACTTCGGTAAAAGTTGTATGGATGTTGCGCGAGAAATCATTTCCGAAAGTTGGTGAAGCGATAAAGTTAGCCATTACGACGCCGCCGGGTTTTAGTTTTTCTTTTACGTGCTCAAAAAATTCTTTAGTAGCAAGGTGCTCAGGTAGATTCGCAGCGCCATGGTAGGCGTCTAAGATGATTAGGTCGTATAGAAGATCCGTTTTGTTTAAAAAAGCACGTGCAGGAATAGGGTGAAAATGTTTGTTTTTGCTTAATCTGCCTTCGAGGATATAGGTTTCTGCTATATCTTTTAAGTCTGGGTCAATATCAACAAAGTCATAATGATTGTTTTTATCGGGTGCCCCGATTGTAAAGCCGCCTGCGCCTAGGATCAGTATGTTTCTTTTTTCTGCGCTTTTCCAGATGGGCATGATGGCTTTTTGATCCATAAAAGCAATATAAGGGTGAACATTTCCATCATTATCCATCATTGATGAGTAGTTACGATTCAGGAATAGGTGGCGTTCATTTTCTGTGTGGTGAATTTGTACGGTGTTATACTGGTTATTATTCACAATGCCCATAGAGTTCATCATAATATTACTGTTCATAAGCATGGCAAATATAGTGATGGCCCACGATAAAAGCACTGTTCTACTTTGTTTGTCTTTATTTAGTAGTGTTATCAAAGAGGCAAGGATTATAAAATTAATGGATACAGTATGATGAACGCCAAATATGGCCATTAGAACGAGTGTTGAAAATACGGCGCCCATAAATGAGCCGAGTGTTGAGAAAAACAGTATTTTTCCTGTAATTTTTGAGAGCTGCTCTTTTGAAAAGTAATTGCTGATCAGTGGGATCGTTTGACCCAGTAAATAGACAGGGGATACTATAAAAACAAGCGAGTAAATTGTGACTTGTAGTATGCGGTTAGTGATACCGCTTCTAAATAGTTCCGTGAAGAATATATCGATTACAAAATATGAGAGTCCAAAAAGCAGAATGGATTGAGATACAATTAAGTTGAAGATTAGTTTTTTTCGGATGCTGACATATTTTTCTCCGTCCCATCCCTGAATGAATTGGCCGCCAGCCTGATACCCAAATGCTAGTGGCATCAGTACTGCGGCGATTATGATTGAAACAGTGTCTGTGCCACTGCCAGCGTATGGAATGACCTGTCTTATGGCAAGCAGTTCTGATGAGAGGACAACGTACCCTTCTAAAAAAATAATTAGAAAAAGTGTTAAGCTTAGACGGAGATCAATCATAGTTATCCTTGTAGTGCATATGGTTGGTCTATGATTGGCATAAAAATGTGCTAAGTAAAGAGGTGGATTTTAATTGTAAACAGTTGATTTTGACTCTTGTCAGGTGGGGCTAGCTGTGCTAAATCCCTGCCAACCGTATATTTTATTCGGTTTAAATAGAAGGGAGCTTTGAGGCGTGTCATCAAATAATCAAGCATCAACTCTTGTGTGTCGTCGATATGCTAATGCATTGATTACACAAGCGGAAAACGAAAAGAAGTTAGATAAGGTTGAAAAGGATCTTAAAGATCTGTCTGCAATGATTGATTCGAGCGATGATTTGCGTGCCGTGATTCGAAGCCCGTTATTAAGCAAAGAAAAACTCCATAGCGCTATTTCAGCGATTGCTAAGAAAGCAAAACTTCAGGACGTTACTCAGAATTTCTTAGGTACTCTTATTGAGAATACACGCTTAAATGCACTTGAGAAAACAATCAGTGCTTTTGATCAGGTTCTATCGGAAAGACGTGGTGAACTTAAGGTGAATGTACAAGTTGCGCAGGATATTACTGCGAAACAAAAGAAAGATCTTGAGGCTGCATTATCTAAAGCGCTTGGCGGTGAAGTTAGTGCGAATGTTAGTGTAGAGCCTTCTATTCTTGGCGGTATGGTCGTGACTGTTGGTTCGAAGATGATCGATGCATCAGTAGCCAATAAAATGGCACGTCTGCGCAGTACTTTAGGAGGTAAGGCTGCGTAAGCCTTCATACAGAATTTATTAGTTAAATATTGAATTTAAAAGAAAGCAAAAGAGGAAAACATGGAAATTAAAGCAGCAGAAATCTCTGAGATTCTTGTAAAGCAAATCGCCGATTTTGGTGCGCAAACAGACGTGGCTGAAATTGGTCAAGTGCTTAGCATTGGTGACGGTGTGGCACGTGTTTATGGTCTTGATAATGTTCAGGCCGGTGAGATGGTTGAATTTCCAAATGATGTTAAGGGTATGGCTCTTAACCTTGAAGCTGACAATGTTGGTGTCGTTGTTTTCGGTGATGACCGTAATATTAAAGAAGGCGATATCGTTAAGCGTACTGGTAACATTGTTGAAGTCCCAACAGGTAAAGGCCTACTTGGCCGTGTAGTTGATGGTCTTGGTAACCCAATTGATGGTAAAGGCCCTCTTAAAGATGTGACAATGAGCCGTGTTGAAGTGAAGGCTCCTGGTATTATTCCTCGTCAGTCTGTTTCTGAGCCGATGCAAACAGGTCTGAAAGCGATTGATGCACTCGTTCCTATTGGTCGTGGTCAGCGTGAGCTTATCATTGGTGACCGTCAGACTGGTAAGACAGCTGTTGCAGTTGATGCCATGATTAACCAAAAGTTTTTAAACAAAGCTTCAGATGAGAAGAAGCACCTTTACTGTGTTTATGTTTCTATTGGTCAGAAGCGTTCGACTGTTGCACAGCTAGTTAAAGAGCTAGAAGAGCAGGGTGCACTTGAGTATTCAATCATTATTGCTGCTACAGCTTCAGATCCTGCGCCTATGCAGTTCCTTGCGCCATATACAGGTTGCGCAATGGGTGAGTATTTCCGTGATAATGGTCTTCACGCTCTTGCGATTTATGATGACCTTTCAAAGCAAGCTGTTGCTTATCGTCAGATGTCACTTCTTCTTCGTCGTCCTCCGGGCCGTGAAGCTTACCCTGGTGACGTTTTCTACATTCACTCACGTCTTCTTGAGCGTGCAGCAAAAATGTCAGATGTACAGGGCGGTGGTTCCTTGACAGCACTTCCAGTCATCGAAACACAGGCTGGTGACATTTCGGCTTATATTCCAACAAACGTGATTTCTATTACAGATGGTCAGATCTTCCTTGAGACTGGGCTATTCTTTAAAGGTATTCGTCCAGCGATTGATGTTGGTGCGTCTGTTTCTCGTGTTGGTTCAGCAGCACAGATTAAAGCGATGAAACAGGTTGCTGGTACAATTAAACTTGAGCTTGCACAGTTCCGTGAAATGGAAGCGTTTGCTCAGTTTGCATCCGATCTTGATGCTTCAACACAGAAGCTACTTAATCGTGGTCAGCGTCTTACACGCCTTCTTGTTCAGCCACAATATTCACCTCTTTCAGTTGAAGAGCAGGTTGTTGTTATTTTTGCTGGTACAAAAGGTTATCTTGATGATGTGCCTGTTTCTAAAGTTGCAGCTTTTGAAGAGCGTCTTCTTGAAGCACTTCGTGCTAGTGGCAAAGAAATTCTTGAAACACTCCGTGATGAGAAGAAAATTTCTGAAGATCTAGAAAAGCAAATGCACGCATTTGTTGGTGACTTTGCAAAGGGTTTTGATACGGCAAAAGAAGCGGCTTAATTGCAGCTTCTTTAAATAACACTTTTAATAAATGGGTTTATAAATGCCAAGTTTAAGAGATTACCGTGACCGAATTAAATCGGTTAAATCTACGAAGAAGATTACGTCTGCTATGAAAATGGTTGCCGCAAGTAAGCTTCGTAAGGCGCAAGAACAAGCAGAAGCTGCACAGCCTTATGCTGAGGCGATGGCTGATATGCTTGCGCGTGTTTCAAAAAATGTTGTTATCAGTGAAGCTAGCTCTAAGCTTTTGGCTGGTACAGGTAGTGACCAGAAACACTTGTTAGTTGTTGTTACGGCTGACCGCGGTCTTTGTGGAGGCTTTAACGGTAACCTTGTTAAGCATGCAAAGCAGCAAGCTGATAGCCTAATACGCGATGGTAAAGAGGTATCTATTGTTTGTGTAGGTCGTAAAGGACGTGATCTTTTACGCCGCACTCATAGTAATGCACTCTTGCAGAGCTTTGTTGGGATATTAGGTTCTTCACGTGTTGAGTTTGCGGAAGTAAATAAAGTTACTGAATTTATATTAGAGCGCTTTGAAGCGGGCGAATTTGACGTTGTTACATTAGTATACAATGATTTCCAATCAGTGCTTGTTCAAAAGCCAAGTGCGCAGCAGCTTATTCCTTTCAGTCTTCCTGAGGATGTAGATGGGGATGATAAAGACGAAAAAGCAGATGAAGAAGAGCAGGTAGGGGCAGTTTCACCTTACTCATTTGAGCCAGAGGAAGAGCGTATCTTGAATGCACTTTTACCTCGTAATATTGGCGTTCAAATATTTAGGGCGTTGCTTGATAGTGCCGCGGGTGAGCAAGCTGCACGTATGACGGCGATGGATAATGCGACACGTAATGCTGGTGATATGATTAATGATCTTACACTGCAATATAACCGTGCTCGTCAGGCTTATATTACTAAAGAGCTTATTGAGATTATCTCAGGGGCTGAAGCAATCTAATTTATTATTGAGAAGAGACATTTAAGGTTTAAAAGAAAGAGGAAAAAATGGCAGCAGCAAAGAAAACAGCTAAGAATAAGGCCGCAGCAGTTGGTAAAGTCGTTCAGATTACTGGCGCGGTTGTTGATGTTCAATTCGAGGAAGGTCAAGTCCCTGCGATTTTGAACTCACTCGAAACACAAAATGATGGTAAAACACTTGTTCTTGAAACAGCGCAGCACTTAGGTGAAAACACAGTGCGTACTATTGCGATGGACATGACAGATGGTCTAGTTCGTGGTCAAGAAGTTGTAGATACAGGTAATGCGATTGCAGTGCCAGTTGGTCCACAAGTTCTATCACGTATCATGGATGTTACTGGTAAGGCTATTGACGAAGGTCCTGAAATTGAAGGTGAAGCAAGATGGCCAATTCACCGTGATGCCCCAGCTTTTGACGAGCAGGCAACAGAAGTTGAGCAGCTTGTAACTGGTATTAAGGTTGTTGACCTTCTATGTCCTTACGCAAAAGGCGGTAAAATTGGTCTATTCGGTGGTGCTGGTGTTGGTAAGACAGTTACAATTCAGGAATTGATCAACAATATTGCTAAAGGCCACGGTGGTGTGTCTGTATTTGGCGGTGTTGGTGAGCGTACTCGTGAAGGTAACGACCTTTATCATGAAATGATGGAAGCGGGCGTTATTAAAGAGCATGACTACAAAAACTCTAAAGTTGCGCTTGTGTTCGGTCAGATGAATGAGCCACCAGGTGCGCGTGCTCGTGTTGCACTATCAGCTTTGACAATGGCGGAATATTTCCGTGATGAAGAAGGTCAAGACGTTCTGTTCTTCTTGGATAACATCTTCCGCTTTACACAGGCTGGTTCTGAGGTGTCTGCGCTTCTTGGTCGTATCCCATCTGCTGTGGGGTATCAGCCAACACTTTCTACTGAAATGGGCGCGATGCAAGAGCGTATTACTTCAACAAATAAAGGTTCGATTACTTCAATTCAGGCTGTTTACGTGCCTGCGGATGACTTGACTGACCCAGCGCCTGCGACAACATTTGCGCACTTGGATGCGACAACTGTTCTTTCACGTCAGATTGCTGAGCAGGGTATTTATCCTGCGGTTGATCCACTTGACTCTACATCACGTATTCTTGACCCACGTGTTATTGGTGATGAGCACTATGATGTTGCGAACCGTGTTCAGCAAACACTTCAGCAGTACAAAAACTTACAAGACATTATTGCTATTCTTGGTATGGATGAATTGTCTGAGGAAGATAAGCTTGTTGTTGCACGTGCGCGTAAGATTCAGCGCTTCTTGTCACAGCCATTCCACGTTGCGGAAGTCTTTACAGGTACACCTGGTGTATTTGTTCAGCTTGAAGATACTATTAAAGGCTTTAAGGCGATTGTTGATGGTGAATATGATCACCTTCCAGAATCTGCGTTCTATATGGTTGGTACAATTGACCAAGTTGTAGAAAAGGCTAAGAAGATGGCGGCAGAAGCTGCTTAATGGATGTTAAAACTACGCTCAGTTATAAGTTTTTACTTGAGCGTGGTTATTCTATGTCTTCAGGTTTCAAAGAAGAGCCATCGGGATTTGATGCTTTTAAAGTAGCTTATCCCGGTAATTACAAGGAACTTGATAGAGATGAGAATGGCTGTTATCAATATGATAGAGATTTGTCTGAGGCAAACCATTTATCAAGTATGAACGAAGAGAGAGTTGTTTTCTTTAATCCGGGTAACCCTTGGTATAAACCGGCTTAACTTATAGGAAAAAAAATGAGCGAAGCACAATTAATAAATTTTGAACTTGTTTCTCCTGAGGAGAAATTAATCTCTGAGCCTGTATCTATGGCAACAATCCCGGGTGAAGAGGGTGAGTTTGGCGTCGGTGCGGATCACTGTTCTCTTGTCGCGTCATTAAAGCCTGGCGTAGTTAAATTAATAGATGCTGCTGGAACTGAGCGTAAAATCTTCATTACTGGCGGTTTTGCAGATGTGACTGGTCAACTTTGTACAATTCTTGCTGAAGAAGCAGAGGATGTGGCTGGTATGGATGAAGCTGCACTTGAGAGTAAACTTGGAGACCTTGTTGAGGATCTTGAGCTTGCGCAAGAGGCAGTGGACAAGAAGCGTATTCAAAAGCAGATTGATTTAACTAAAGCACGTTTAAGTGCGGTTAAAGGTTATATCGTCCTATAATAAATTCGATTTTTAATCAGAATATTTAAGCGCCTTTGGGCGCTTTTTTATTTTATAGAGTGAAAGTTTTCAGGTAGGGGATTAATAAGATGCTGAGTTTTGTGTCTTATATCCATAGGTGCTTCTAATTCATAATTATTTTCATATATTGTCATAGCTGTTTCTATATCTACTAGAACACTGGTTTCAACTTTTTTGAAAATATAGGATAGTTCATCGGATTGTTTGCCGAATAAAATTTCGAAATTTCTTAGATTATCTTCAAGGGTTAATTTTAAATTATTGAGCATATCATAGGGGAGTTGCGGAGCTGTTGTATGATGATGTAGCGCAATGATGTTTTGTCCGATACCATCCCTGAAGGCGTGACATAAAGTGGAGGCGATGACTTTTTCTCGATTATCCTCATGCTGCGAGGTGTTTTTAAAAAAATCTCTTAGACTTTGTGTGCCTGATGCTAATAGTGTTTCAAGTTGCTTGTCGTTAAATTCAACCTTTTCTTGTCCATACTCTAATAATTCATCTTTATCACCGCATATGAGATCTATAACCTCATATTTATATTCTATGTGATCACCATCTTTTCCTGGTTTTAATAAAGATGATAGCTGACGAGCTATACGATCAACTGTATTTGAAAGTTGTTCGTTAACCTTATTGAAATTGCCCCCAGTATTTTTCATATTCTGAAGGTATGGGTATTCTATATTTTTGTCAAATTATAATTATTGTCCCCATTTATCATTGTGAAGGTCAATTTCTACGTCGTCCATATTTTTTAAAATTTGGCGAAGCTTAAATTCATCTTTTTCTATAGCGAAGAGGGTCGTGCATTTTTGTGTGATAAAGCGTTCGCGGGCTGCATCTTCTATCCAAGCTTCAAGCTTATTAAATTGTCCATCAGTATTTAGAAAACCAATTGCACGATTATGTTTACCGAGCTGCTTAAGGCCTAGTGCACAGATAGCGTAATAAGTGTTTTCTACTGTTGCTTCGTCAATGATGATTGGTTCCTGAGTGTTACGACAAATTTCATCCTCAAAATGTGGGTAATGTTCATGCTTAAGCCCTATAATTTCCGGGGCTTGCCATTCAGAGAGAGACGGGAATATCTCATCAATTGTATCTACGATGATTAAATAAGCAGGATTAAAATCTGGTAGCGTTCTTATGTAAGAAATCAGGTTATCCCAATAACCATCAATATTGACTATGACTATAGGTTTTTGATGAAGTTTTAGTGATCCCCAATAGAGTATCTCTAAGGCCTCATCTACTGTTCCGAAACCACCGGGCATTGTGACAATGGCATCCGCTTTCAGAAACATTTTTTTCTTTCGATCACAGAGCTCCTCAACGAGTATGGTTTCTGTAATGCCTTTTAGAATGCGCTCACTATCTTTAAGCTTCATAGGGATTATACCGATTACATCTGCGCCATTTTTATATGCTGATTTTGCAACGCGCCCCATTAGTCCAGTATCCATACCCCCATAAACGAGGTTTTTACCAGCGTTTGCGATGAGTTCACCTAGTTTAATGGTACTGTCTTTGAAAACATCTCTACAATGGCCGGATGATCCGAGATAAACGGTGATGGTCTTGATTGTGTTGTTCATAATATCTTTATTGGTAAGAATTAGTCTAAATGAAAGTCAGGATCTATTTTGATCTCAGGCTCGTTTAATGCTTTACCATTTAATACGCGCACAGGTCTACAGCCTTTGATACTGTTTGTGATGAAAATGCCTTGCGCTTTATTGGTAACATCATCAAATGTAAGTGAACTTTCAATGACGTGATATTTTCTTATAAGCAGTTTGCGTGTAATACCGTCTAAAACGCCGTCTGATAAAGGTGGGGTGTAGAGCTGATTATCAATCACTACAAAAATATTACCTGCTGATGCACAAACAATATGGCCGTGGATATTTTGAATAAGGGCTTCATTTGCACCTTTATGTCGTGCCTCTATAAGAGAGAGAATATTGTCACCATAGTTCATAGATTTAATTTGTGATAGAGGTGAATATTCATTGCGTTTATAACGGCGTGCGATAATTGCATTAATATCAGGGAAAGCTTCACTTGTTGCCGTGAGGTGCATTGTAAGCGTTTCTTGAGTTTCTTCATTTGATGGCGGCATTAAACCGTGATTGCTCATTCCGCGGGTTAATGTTGTTTTTAGTGCGTACCGGCCTGCCTTTAAATTGTTTTTATCGCAGAGTTGTTGAGCAATATTTAAAAGCTCATCATGGTTTTTCTTAAGCGGAATTTCCATGTGATGAGCATTATTTTTTAAGCGATCAAAATGTAAGTCGGCATGTGCGAAGTAAGGTTTAGTGCTTTCTTCTTTGATAATTAACATCGTGTCGAACACACCGTCACCACGAAGAGCGCGGTCATCGACATTGAATATAGCGTTGTTTTCTAGCCATTGATCATTGTGGAATATAATATTTTTCATTTCGCACAGCCTTAATTTTTTTCATGATAAGTTTGTACGATTTGTGTGAAGTTTTCAATTAACTTTAGGCCTTTAGGTGTCAATATAGATTCGGGGTGAAACTGTAAGCCGTAGACTGGATCGATAGTATGTTGAATGGCCATTACCTCGCCATTTTCAGCGCGTGATGTGACCTCGAGTGAATGTTTTTCTGGATCTTTGACAATTAGCGAATGATACCGACCAACCGACATGGGGGTTTTTATATCTTTGAATATGCCTTTTTGGTCATGTGATATGGGTGTTGCAATGCCGTGAAGTGGTTCTTTTGCTTTGCTGGTTTTGCAGCCATAAGCCTCACCAATTGCTTGGTGACCAAGACATATTCCAAGGATAGGTGTGTTTTTGCAAAACGCTTTTACCGCGCCAATGCAAATTCCGGCTTCTTTTGGTGTACATGGCCCAGGGGAGAGGATGATAGCTTTTGGTTTTAGTGTTCTGATTTGCTCTAAAGATATTGCATCATTTCTAACTACGCGGCACTTTACGCCCGTCATTACAAAATAACGGGTTAGATTATGGACAAATGAGTCATAATTATCGATTACGAGGTACATACGTTCTCTAAAAGCTTTGGGATTAAGCTAATATTATAACTTAGTGCTATCAGGAGCGCTAGGAAAGATCACGTGCTTGGCTGATTTATATGCCATGGACTTTGTTAGTGTGTGTAGCCGATGTAGGTTTGAAGCTGGTTAGCATTTGCTTTGCTTTATCCTTAGTCTCTTCATATTCCTCGTACGGGTTGGATTTGAGTGTAATACCGCCGCCAACTTGAAGGCTTACCTTTTCTTTGTTGTAAACAAGTGTACGGATAAGGATGCTTGAATCCATCGCACCATCAAAGCCGATATAGGCCATGCTGCCGCAGTAAGGGCCGCGCCTTTTGGGTTCTAATTCTTCAATGATTTCCATTGCACGAATTTTGGGTGCACCTGTGATTGATCCACCGGGGAAGGCCGCGCGGAGTAAATCAAAGGCACTTTTATTTTTTTTGATTTGGCCACGAATAGTTGAGACTAAATGGTGGACACTTTCAAAGCTTTCTAACGCACAAAGTTCAGAGACTTTAATGCTCTTCGCTAAACAGACCTTTGATAGATCATTCCTAAGCAGGTCAACAATCATAGTGTTTTCAGCACGGTCTTTTATGCTTCCCTTAAGATCGTTTTTAAGCTCTAAATCTTTTTGTGGTATTTCACTTCGCGGGCGTGTCCCTTTAATTGGTTTTGTTTCGACGATTCTATTGTTGAGGGTTAGGAAGCGCTCTGGCGAAGCGGATGAAATTTTCACAAGTCCGCAGTTCATGTAGGCGCTAAAGGGGGCTGGGTTTGTTTCCCGTAGATGGTTGTAATGGCTAAAACTATCGAAATTATGGGGCACCTGCGCTTCTATACGGCGTGAAATATTGGCCTGAAAAATATCACCATCTTTAATGTAATCAATGACGCGGCGCACTTTCTTACGGTAATCTTTATCATTGTGGTCGCTATGCCATTCTAGGTTTACCCCTTTATATTTATCTATAGCTGGTGGATTGGCAATTAGGCCAAGAATGTAGTCCTGTTTTTTGCGGGCGTTATGGTAGTTTTTTGCGTGGGTGATGATCCATGCTTGATTTTTTTTATGGTCAAAGGCAAGAACTTGATCATAGATGCCAAGTGCCATGTCTGGAAGGTCTGCGTCACTCTCGGCGAGCTCTGGAAGGTCCTCTGTATATCGGCCAATGTCATAGCCAATATAGCCAGCAGCGCCGCCTTGAAATGGTGGTAAGCCACGCACCGGTTTTGTTTCAGGAACCCAGTATTTTACGCGTGAGGCTATGAATTTAAAGATATCTTTTGGATCAGATGTCTTTTGCTCTTCCCAATTTGTAACTGTAACGTGGCCATCTTTGGCCTCTATTGTTTCAATAGGGTGCGAGAGTATAAAAGAGTATCGTGAATTAGGGTGTTTTTTATCAGCGCTATCAAGAAGTAAGCTATATGGCAGGTGTTTTAAAGCGGCAAATGCGCTTATAGGATCTTTGATACGTAGCTCGCGTATAAAAGGTGTCATACAGTAGCTGTCCCTGAATTTGCTTGTTACTTTTTAATAAGTACTCAATTTATAATTAAGAGTAATTTTTGCTTAGCAAGCGTTGATATGGAACATTCTTATCTAAATTGTCCACATATTTTTTATAGAAATTGCTGCACCGTTTTAATTGCTGATTTAAGATCGGTTTTAATGATCTCTGTTTCGCTAGGGAATGCATTATGTAGACGGCTTGGTAGAGCATTATCCATCATGACGAAAATGCCTTTGTCATTCTTACGTCTTATTAAGCGGCCAAAAGCCTGTTTGAGTTTCAGCCGTGTTAGCATTTCATCGTATTCTTTGCCGCCGAAGGCTTCTTTACGAGCTTTGTGCAAGATTGTTGGTCGTGGCCATGGGCAGCGATCAAAAATGATCATTTTAAGAGAATCGCCTGGTACATCAACACCGTCTCTTATCGCGTCTGTGCCCAATAAGCATGAATGAATATCATCTCTAAACATGTCCACGAGTGTGCCTGTATCTATCTGATCTATATGTTGGGCATAGAGATGGATGTTTTGGTCTTCGAGGCTTTCGTTAATACGGCTATAAACGGCTTTTAATCTAGATATTGCCGTAAATAGGCCAAGGCCAGCGCCGCCGCTCGCGGTAAAAAGATTTTGATAAGCATTTGAGAGCTGCCCCATATCGTTTTTATTGACGTCATTTATAATTATGACTTTGCTTTGCTCCGTATAATTAAAGGGTGAGCTATAGCTGGTTCCTTTATTTTCTTTAGTGAGGTAGGCAGTGCCAGCGCGTTTGGCTGCGCTTTGCCAACTCTCTTCATCATCTGCTGCGCTATTTGCATTATCACGGAGTGTTGCTGAGGTGACTGCAATGCCATGTGCGTGGGGGCGCATACTATCGGCGAAAGGTTTCATAGGGTCGACATAGTGACGATAGAGACCGACATCCACTGCATGGCCATCGCTTCGTGTGATTTCCATCCAATCAATAAACTCTGGAGGTTTTGCACCTTTGCTTAGTTGCTCTAGCATAATGATCCAGCTTTGCAATGTGTGATCGGCTCGGCGTTCTAATGATGTGCTGACGGCTTCCATGCGTTTGCGAGTGTCACCTGACATTTCACCTTGGTCTTCGCTGAGTTTTTTATTGAGAATGCGGCTGAGCTCTTGCATAGGAGTTTGTAGCTCTTTTAGCGCTTTTTTGAGCTTTACGGCTTCTAAAAGAACGGGTTCATTGACTGGCTGTGCTTCGGTTTCTAGGGAGTAGGGGCCTTCTTTTCCGTTGGCTCTGGCATTCACCTGAATATAGATTTCGAAAATGAATTTTTCGGTCGGTCCCATGGGAGCGGAGTCCCTTATCCGCCGTGTCCAGCCGTCTAAAGGTAGGCATTCTGCTGCTAAGGTTATTTTTCTTAGCTGCTCTTCTGCGTCGCCCATGCCTTCTATTAAATCTTCTATTCTACGTTTTAAGCCACGTGAACGGCTTTGTCTTCTTCCGCCTTCTGCCCCCATAAGCCAGCGTCTAAAATCACGAGTTTCACGTGCGCTAAGATGGCTGGCATAGGCGCTGTCTGCTGCACTGAAGAGGTGATGACCTTCGTCAAAGACATATCTTGTTGGCATTGTTTCGCCGGGGGATGATAAAGCCGCGCTAATCATCACGAGCGCGTGGTTCGCTATAACGAGGCGGGCATGTTCAGCTTTTCTGACTGAGTGTTCTACGAAGCATTTTTTATAGTGGTCACAGCCTGAATATATGCATTCACCTCGTTTATCCGCTAAACCGAAAGTATATTGAAAACCCAGTATTCCGCTTAACCATCCTGGGAAATCGGAGCCTGTTAGATCGCCATCTTTGCTCGCCGCTGTCCAGCGCGCCATGAGACCGCAGGCTATTGCACTTGTTATATGTTTTGCGAGCGCTGCGCCGGATGCTGCTTCTTCGAGGTTTAGCAGGCAAAGATAATTTTCACGTCCTTTGCGTGTTGCGATATGCGCGTCTTTGACTTCTTCGACAGGGTAGAGGCGGTCAAGCTCTTGGTCGATTTGCCTTTGTAAGTTTTTAGTGTAAGTGGAGATCCAAACTGTACCTTTATTCTTCTCTGCCCAAACGCTCGCGGGGGATAGGTAGCCAAGTGTTTTTCCAACGCCTGTTCCTGCTTCTGCCAATGTTATGTGTGGCTCGTATTCATTTTCAATAGGGGCAAAGGCATGACTTATGTCTTTACTATATAGGACTTGGTTCTCTCGTTTTTCTGCATCATCAAAACCGCGGATTTTAAGTAGGCGTTCGTGGGCTTCTTCTTCACTTACACCGTAATGCGACGCTGGCGGCGGCGGTGCTTCTTCTGCCCATTCGGCAAGGTTTTTCCAAACGGCGAGTGCTCTTTTGCCTTCGACTGGGATGTTAGGATCATAGGTTTCACCAAGGGCGGTGTGTATGAACGGTGTCCAAGGCCATGCCTTACCATTTAATCCCATAAAAGCGGAAATTGAGAGTGGATCAGCTTTGGCTTTTAATGGGTCACTTTGTATATCTTTCAAAAGCGTTTGCGTGGCTTCGACTAAGCTCATCGGGGTGTCATCAACGCTAGATGGTTCTTTCAGGAAGAGTGATTTACAAAGCCCGCGCGGTGTGGGAACTGTGAAGCGCTTAGGGTGAACGAATGCAAAGAGTTCTAAGACGTCAAAGCAATGAACTTCTTGAAGGTCTAATTTAGATTTACAGTAGGGGGCGTGGCATAAAAGAACACTTTTGTTGTGAAGCATTCTTCGCGCTTCATTGTGTGAGAGTGTTAGAATCTCTCCATCTTGACTCAGGATATAAGCTTTGCTGGCATCAATATGTAGAGCCGGAATATCAGGCACAGTTATTTTGGGTTGGAATGAAGCAGCAACAGATTCTGAGGACATGAATAATGGTTAGCATTTTTTTCTGGTAAGGCAAAGAAGGCTCTGATAATTAACTTTATTATTCATAATTTAATTGTTGGGTTGGATATGTACGATTTAAAACACACACTTCTTTATGCTCTTAATACTGTAGCGCCGCCTGATGCTGTTGGCTTTAAGCCTGAAGTTACTGTGAAGACTGATAGCAGTCATCATTTGTATAACAATGATATGTCAGACGATGAAAAAAGCTTATGGCCTGATGCCGCACTTGAAGAGGCCGCGCTCGACTATAAAACGCCTGAATCATTAATTCCCGGAAAATAAGTCTATTTAAATTGACATAAGTTTATAGTTTGTTGTAGCGTTCTGTTTCAGAAAATGAACGTAAAGGGTAATATAATGTCAAAAGATGGTATTACATTAAAGCAAATGATGGCTTTTCAAGATTCTTTTAACACTGCAAAAGATGCTGAAATTGCAAAACAGACCGAAGAAATGTCTAAAGCAATGCTTACAGAAAAAGGGCAGGCGCATATAAAAACTATGCGCGGTGAAACACCAAGTTTTTATGATCAGTATCCTACTGAAGATGATAAACGCTGGATCCAAAGCGTCGCAAACGCGCTTTAAGGAATTAGAGCTATGAGAAATATATTTAAGGATATTACGGAACAAATATCTGCAAAAATGGAAAGTGCTGGTAAAGCTATTAATGCTTTTCGTATGGAGCGCCATTGGGCAAAACTTAAGTTAGCCGTGCAGGAAAATAAGATGATTATTGAAGGCTATGATCTTGCTGAATATTCATCTGGCGGTGCAGAGTATGGCAGCGCATTTGAAATTATTGAGTGTGACGCAAATGACCCTGTTTTACACGAGTATATTAACGGATTAAAAGATAAGCTTAGAAGTCTTGGTTATGCACCTGATGAACAGCGTGCTAAACAAAATTTAGACCCTCAAATCTTATAATTTAAGATTTTGCTTCAGCGACCTTTGTCGCTGCGCTATCTGAAACATCCTCGATATAAAGACTTTGTGACGGGAATGCAAACTCGGAGCCAGCACCTTCTACTATTTGCTTTATCGCACAGGCAAAATCTTCTTTTATCTGAAGCCACTCACCCCAAACTGTAGTTTTGGTGAAGCAATAAATCATGATGTCTATTGAGCTGTCATTAAAGCTATCAACATTTACAAAGGTTGATACTTCTGGCGGTTTTGCAAAGTGTTCGTTTTTAATGATGTAATCATAAATTCCCTCGCAGATGGTTTTAAGCTGTTCGACATTTGTGCCGTATATAACTCCGATCTTCCAGTAGATGCGTCTGTGGGTCATGCGGCTGAAGTTCGTAATTACGGCATCAGAGAGGTTTGAGTTTGGAACATGAACGGGCGCTTTATCGAAGCGTATGACTTTGGTTGAGCGGAAGCCAATATCTTCTACTGTGCCTTCTACGACTCCATCGACCTTAATCCATTCGCCGGGATGAAAGCGTTTTTCAGCGATAATTGTTAAGCCGCCAATCAGATTTTTGAAGAGATCCTGCGCCCCTAATGCGACAGCTGCACCAAACAAACCAAGGCCAGCTAATAGAGGACCTATGGCTATACCCCATATTTCAAGGATTACAGCAGCACCAATAAAGATAACAATGACTTTAACGAACTTGAATAACCACTGTACCATTGTCGGTGTTAGGATTCTTTCTAGCTTCTTTACGCCTGTGCTTAGTGGCTCTGCGGCGCGGTGTATGGCCCAGAAAATTGTGAAGGCTATTAGGGAGCGCATTATTCGTGAAAAGAATATATCGGCTGTTTCGTCTAGTTTTAAATACTGTGAGGCAAAGAAGATACCCAATATGATGGGGATGAATTTAACTGGTGGGATAAGTGCATCAACTATTTTGTCATCTAAATCTGTTTCACTTTTTTTAGTGAGCTGATGAAGTTTGTACAGCACATATTTGCTGAATAGTCCGCGAATAAGGAGGAAGCCTGCGAAGATTAGTACAGCAATAATAATTGAACCAATATCGATACCTAAAAGCCCGTGATTCCATACTTCTTTTGTTTGTTCCCAAAGTAGATTTAAATTTTCTGCCTTTGCAGGGCTTGAATTTGCTGCTGTCTCAGCCATAGTATCTTCCTTCATTTTTAGTATAGGAAGGGTATAACATGGATGTTATTGCAGGCAAAGAGGCTCCGGAAGTTATTGACTACTTATTGAGACGACGTAGTGTTATGGCGGATAAGCTATCTTCGCCAGGGCCGGATGCTAATCAGCTGACTGCTATACTATCAGCTGCTTCGAGAGTACCGGATCATGGAAAGCTTACACCTTTTTATTTTTTGGTCTTTAGTGGTGATGCAAGGAAAGAGGCTGGTGATCTTATAGCGAAAGCTTTTGCACAGGCTAATCCAGATGCACGTGAAGATAAGGTTGAAATTGAACGGGCACGTTTTATGCGTGCGCCTTTGGTTGTTGGTGTCGTGTCACGTATAAGAAAAGGTAAGCCTCCAATGTGGGAGCAGGTTCTTTGCGCCGGTGCTGCGTCACAAAATTTAGTTTTGGCCGCGAACGCGCATGGTTTTGCCGCTCAATGGTTGACTGAATGGTATGCATATGATGAAAACGTACGTCAGGGGCTAGGGCTTGATGAACGTGACACGTTGGCTGGTTTCATTTATATAGGAACACCAACTGAGAAACCTGAGGAAAGAGACCGTCCAGAGTTATCACGTATCGTTAATTACTGGACAACTGGTATGACACTTGCAAAAGGTGATGAATATGATCGTGAAAAATTTGGCATGCCTGTAAAAGGGTTTGCGTTACTGGATTAAGTATGTAGGTTAAAAAGATGATAAATAAAGATAATATTACTGTAGAAAATTTGGATGTTACTAAGCATTCTGAGTTTAAAAATCATGAGAAGGTTTTTCGTGTAAGCGCACCTGAGTACAATTTTGTTGCTTTTGTTGGTGTTCATAGCACTGTTTTGGGTGCGGCTGAGGGTGGAATACGATACAAGCCGTATGATAGCGAGGACGATGCAATTACGGATGTTTTGCGTCTATCTGAAGGGATGACTCTTAAGAACGCTGGTGCTGGTTTGTCAGCTGGTGGTGGCAAAACAGTTGTTATGGCCTTGGATGGTGAACCTAAGCCGAGTGAATTGGTTCTTCAAGTCCTTGCAGAGGGATTGAACCGGGTCAATGAAAAGGGCGTAATCTATTTTGGTGCTCAGGATATGAATATTTCTGAAGAAAACCTGAATTATATGGGGGCATATACACGCTATATAAAAGGGGCAAGTTCCGATGATCCTCAGATTGTTGGAGGCACACCATCACCTTTGACAGCTATTGGTGTATTTGAGGCCATGAAGCAAGCGGTTGCAGAAGTGTATGGTGCAGGACGCGGGTTTGACGGGCTTCGTGTATCCCTTCAAGGAATAGGCAGTGTGGGCGGTGCGCTTGCACGGTTATTAGATAGAGAAGGTGCGGTTCTTACAGGGTGTGATATTGACGATGAAGCTTTTGCCGTTTTGAGAGCTGAAGGTGTTATTGTAAGGCAGGTGGATTTGGATGAAATCTATGATCAACCTGCGGATATATTTGCGCCCAATGCTATTGGCGGAACAATTTCAGATGAAACAGCGCAGCGGTTAGCTAATGCTGGTGTCTTAATTGTATGCGGTGCTGCAAATAATCAGCAGAAGGAGCAGGTAGGCCATAAGCAGAGTAAAAAACTGCAACAGCTTGGAATTTTGTACTGTCCTGATTTTATTGTAAATGCTGGTGGTATTATTTGGGTTAATCAAGTGGGTATGAACGCAGAGACTGTTCGCGAGCGTATTCGAACGCATATGCCACAGTCACTTAAGAAGATCATTCAGCTGCACCAAAAAACAGGCGAAGATATGGGGCAGGCTGCTGAGAATTATTCTCTATCTGTCGTGCGTGAAGCTGCTGAAAAAGCGGCTTAGCTATTTATATATTGAGGCTTAGGTGTTTGGCATATTGCTGGAACTGAGCCTCTGAAGGTTTGTTCTCTGTAAACCTTAAAGGTATATGGTCCCTATCAATATGCCCTAGCTTTTCACGTAGGTTATTTATGTGAGAATTGAGCGTTAAGACGTGCTCAGGGTAAAAGTTTAATAGTGCATCCCTGAACTGTTCTTGCCGGTTTATAAAATCTATAGCCTCAGTTCGACCATTATGTGCCCATGTTTGGGATAGCTGCTTTGTGGCTGTTTGAATTATGTCCCATATCGGGAATTCTTCATTGCCTCGGTGCATGATTTTAGCTGAACAATTATTGTATATCTCTTGTTCATTTTTAAATGATGACCTTTCGTCAGCACTTAGGTGAGGGTTTGATATTTTGTTATCCAGTTTAAAAGTTAGAACCTTTAAAACTAAAAGTGCATTTTTTGCATTTTCACATGTTTCGTCTAAGTCGTGCTGTGGCGGTGTTTGAGTCTTAATCTCTTGAGGTGCTCTTTCATTATAGGGGGCGAAGGGTAATGCCTTTTGTTGGTTGCTCTTAACGAAGGCAGATATGTCATCAATATGAGTTTCAGCGAGATAGGTCAGTGCAGGGTTGTGTTGTTTTAGAGCCGTAAAGAGTGATGTTTGACGTATTCCAAACCTTAATAGCGCTTTATTATCTGAAGCTTCTGTAGCATAAGACGATGCAAGATCCATAAAGCTTTTACAATGTTCTGCTAAGACCTCTGGTGTTAATTGAGTGTTTTTTACATCATTTTTTAACCGCGATAAAAATATCTTCTCATTGGTTGTCGTCATTATGATTGAGGAATTGTCTTGTTGAGGCTTAACGCATGAATCTTTTTGCTGTGATACTTCTGTAGATAAGGCATCACACAGTGCCATGATACTTTGCTGATCATATATTTTTATGAAAGGTAAGCTGTTGTTGCCCATACTTATTCATTCCCATATTTTTTTACGAATAGGAGACTATAGAACAGTGCTATAATTTATGCAAATTAGGCCGCTTTGGAAAATTTTCCCTCTAGCGCGTCATTTATAAGGATGGCTGTGTCTTTAACGCCGTATAGCTTGATAAAGCTACCAAAACGTGGCCCTTGGCTTTGGCCTAGACATACCTCGTAAATTGCTTTGAACCAATCACGGAGTTCGTCTTTTTCATAGCCATTTTCTTTACCTGCAGAAAAGACTTCTGTCATATATTCCTCAGCTTCCAAGCCATCTTCCATTTTTTCGAGCTTTGATGCGAGTGCGTTCAGGCATGCTTGCTCACGCTCATCTGCAGCACGGTAGCTTTTTTCCGGTAATACAAAATCTTGATAATATTTAATGGCATAGCCCACTAAGCGATCCAGAAACGGTGCATTTTCTGGTGTTGCTTGCGGCGCATATGTTTTTATAAACTTCCAGATAACTTCTGGTTCATCTGTATTTGCTGCGTTCACAAGATTTAGGAGTAGGGCAAAACTAATCGGTGTCGCTTGCCCGGCTGGTATCTCGCCGCCATGGATATACCATGCTGCATTATCTAATTGTTTTGCAGGCTCTTGCTCAGGTAGCTTATCGACGAACTGAATATATTCATCAACGGCCTTTGGAATGATATCAAAATAGAGTTTTTTCGCCGTAGTCGGGCGCTGGAACATGTAGTAAGCCAAACTTTCATGCGGCGCGTAGGTTAGCCACTCTTCCATTGATAGGCCGTTACCTTTAGATTTTGAGATCTTTTTACCTTCTTCGTCCAAAAATAGTTCGTAACGGAAGCCGGCAGGGCCTCTTGAGTCAAGGATCTTGACAATGTCAGCTGCAATGTCAGCACTGGTAACAAGGTCTTTACCAGCCATTTCGTAATCGACATCTAGTGCATACCATCTAAGCGCCCAGTCAGCACGCCATTGTGCTTTGACTTTACCGCCCGTGACTTCTTGCTCTACTTTTGTGCCATCTTCATCTTCAAAGACAATTGTGCCGGCATCAATATTTGTTTCAAGGATGGGCACTTGTAATACGCGGCCAGTGCTCGGCGATACAGGTAGGAATGGTGAGTAAGTCGCGGCGCGTTCTTCACCTAGTATAGGAAGGACGGCACCTTTTATTTCATCGTGAAGTTCTAACATCTTCAGAAGTGTTTTATCAAATTTACCAGTTAGGTAGCAGTCATCAGTAGAACTTACGAATTCATAATCAAAACCGAATTGATCAAGGAAGTCTCTTAGCTGTGCATTGTTATGGTGCGCAAAGCTTGGGTATTGCGTATCGAAAGGGTTGGGTACTTTAGTTAGAGGAAGTCCAAGAGCTTCTGCGAGCATGTCTTGCTTGGGCACATTGCCTGGGACTTTTCTAAAACCATCCATGTCATCCGAAAAAGCTATTAGCTTTGTTGGGATTTCTGGGTGCATTGTTTCAAATGCTAATTTGACCATAGTCGTCCGGCATACTTCACCAAAAGTACCAATGTGCGGTAGGCCTGATGGCCCATAACCTGTTTGAAAGAGGACGTAACCTTTTTCTGGTGTGACAATCTGGCCCTTGTTCATAGCGCGTAAACGTTTGACTACACCTTTGGCTTCTTCAAAAGCCCAAGTACGGCATTTAGCGGCAATTTCTGGTGTAATCTGATTTGTCATTTTTGTTCCTCATATCTTTGCGCGATATATAGCGAACTTTAACTATTTTTTAAAGGTTTTTGTTGTCTCATGTCATCCGCAAATAAGGTTGGGCGGGTATAGTGTTAGCAACTTTGTGGTTAAAGTTGCGTTATTTGTAATATTTTTGTTATATTTATCCGCATGAGTACTATGTCAGTTATGAAAAACGAAGATTCGGATAGTGCGCTATCTGAAAAAACATTGGACGAAAGCCCTAAAGAGATACCAATTGGCGTCTCTGTTGATGGCGAAATTATTCCGCCTCCTCAGATTTTTGAAATTGCAGAGCAGCATTTTAAAGATAAGCTTAAGGATGCTAAAGGTGCAATTGGACATGAATATGCATCTGTTGCAATGGCTGCGTGTGAAGTTACTTGGGCTGCGGGTAAATCCATTATTACACTTTCACCGGAACCTTTAACTAAAGCTTGGTTAAGTGCGGGCTCTATTACTGCAAGTCTTCAGATTTTTCGTACACTTTATAATTCTAAGAGTTCGGCAGAAGTGGACTTACACCGTGTGCAGAGAGTCGCGCGGCATTTTGAAAAGAATAAAGACCCTAAAATTATGCATGCTTTGAGCTTTCAGCTCGAAGGGTTTAAGCCTGATGAAGATGTGAAGCCTGAGATTTCTCGTGTAGACCCAGCGGCATACCATTCTCATTACTGTATCGATGCTGATGTTTCTCATGCTGACCTTGTGAATGCTAAGGGGCGTTTAGGTGTAGAGAATACTGAAGAGAAAAATTGGCACCAGAAAGCCTGCAGCTTTGTTGGGCATTTATGGCATGACATGGGCAAGGTTATGGGTAGCCGTGCGAATTTTGGTAATTTTCTTGGTGATGTGAAGGATGGCTGGATCACGAATGCGCGTGAGGTTGGTCTCGTTTCAGAGCATATATATACCCGATTAGGTGAACAGTATTTATCTGCTCAGATGTTAAGTATTGATGTGGCGAATGACGTAGAGCGTAAGGCTAAAGGGATATTGTCTGGTGAGTTTATTCTTCGTAACCATCTAAAAAGAGAGCTTGGTGTAGACCCTGAAGACCTTAAGCCTAAAAAGGATCAGGAGCATGGTCACGATGTTTCTATTGATCATGAAAAGAATCGCTTGCAACGTGATAAGGGTAAAATGACGGGCAAAATGAGAAATAATGCCATATCATTTGTAATGGAGCATGCTTTCTTTGGTTTTGAAACTACGATGGGCGTTGGTGAAATATCAGATGGTATTAGTGAAGGTAACCCTTTGAAAATTCTCAAAGGTGGCGGGCATATTGCTTCTGGGTTTATGGCTTTAAGGCCTATGCAGGTTTGTGCGAAGAATAATAAGAATCTCTACGATAATTATATGTCACCGCGATCAAGGGAAGTGGATGAGCATCTTTCAGATGATGGGCCGGAAGATAAGCCTAAATCACCGGCACCACCAACGGTACATTAATTACTGAATTACCATTCATAACCTAGTTTGGCACTGTAGGTCGTGTCATTCTTTTTAACCCCTAAAGGTGGGTTATGGTCATGATCGAATTCGACTTCACCTGTTGCTACTAAGCCCTTCTTGAGAGGGATGCGGAGTCCAGTTTTACTATCGAAAATAAAGCTGTCTGTCTCATCTGTTGGAACGAGAAGTTCATGCTCGTGGAATATTTGAAACACATCATCCCAAATTTTTTGATCGTAATCGAGTGACCATTTTGCTGCAAAGCTGTTATCGCTTTGGCCGTTTTCAAAATCTTCGTTTAGGTATGTTGCGCTTAGGATGTATTGTAAGTTTAGGGCATCGCTCTCAAAGTGCTGGTGTCCGATACCTAAGCCGACAGTTGTTCTTAGGTCTATATCGCTGATATCGTCTTGTTCGAGTTTAAGGCTGGTGTTTGTAAAAATAGTGGGCCTAAAGAAATAATCATATTGTAGAAGTATTTCTTTGTTATCTTCTGTAGTTTTATCATCTTCGCTTTCACGATTATATTCAGCCTTAATACTAGCGCGGTGAATGTCTTCCCACTTTGCTTTGACGGTTGTGTCGAGATTGAATGCTTCTTGCTCTGTATTTCCTGTTTGTATAGATGCGCCAACATTTACACGTCCGGTCCATTTTGCACCAAGCCATAGACCTTCTTGGATATCTGTTTCTCCGCTAGGTGCCTTTGTCGTTTGTGTTTTGGGCGCTATTGGAGTGATATTTGTTTTTGGGGCAATTCTATTATTCTTTTTAGGCACAATTACGCTGCCAGGTTCATCAAGTGAATAGACAGTTACGGATGGATCTTGTGCCTTGGATTGTGCAGGGGTAAGTAAAAGCGCTGTTGCAATTAAAGTCTGTGAAATTCTGAATGTATTTTGCATGTGAGCGTTCTAGCAAAAGCAGCTGTTTATGTGAAGGGGGTATTTCACTTTTTGGTTTTAGGCGCTATATATTTTTTCTATGAAAGCCATGATCCCTAATAATGAACGTCCTTTGATTGATGTAAGAAATTTAGATGCTACGCGTCCATTTCGTATTGATAGCTCATTTGAGCCTGCGGGAGATCAGCCTGAGGCAATTAAAAATTTAGTTGAAGGCATTAAAGATGGTCTAACTGATCAAGTGCTTTTGGGGGCGACGGGGACGGGTAAAACATTTACCGTAGCGCATGTTATTCAAGAATTGCAGCGTCCAGCCTTGATTTTAGCGCCCAATAAAACACTTGCGGCGCAGCTATATTCCGAGTTCAAAAGTTTTTTTCCTGATAATGCTGTTGAATATTTTGTGTCTTACTATGATTACTATCAGCCTGAGGCTTATGTTCCGCGGACGGATACTTTTATAGAAAAAGATAGCTCTATCAATGAGCAAATAGATCGTTTACGTCACGCTGCAACGCGGGCGTTGTTTGAGCGTCGTGATTGTATCATTGTTGCTTCAGTGTCTTGTATCTACGGTATCGGTTCAAAAGAGGATTATATGGCGATGGCTTTCGCTCTTGAGACCTCTATGCAGATTGATCGAGAGGAGCTGATACGTAAGCTTGTTGAATTGCAATATACGCGAAATGATATCAGCTTTGAGCGTGGTTCGTTTCGTGTACGCGGTGATAGCGTTGAAGTTTTTCCGGCTCACTTTGAGAGTAGGGCGTGGCGATTTGAACTGTTTGGTGATGAGTTGGAGCAGATTGTCGAGTTTGACCCGCTTACAGGTGAAAAATTTGAAAAGCTTGATGGTGTGAGGGTGTTTGCAAATTCACACTACATTACACCTGGGCCAACAATGCAGCAGGCTATCAAGCAGATTAAAGTTGATCTTAAAGACCGCCTTAAATATTACGAGGCTGAGAACAAGTTACTGGAGGCGCAGCGTTTGCAGCAGCGTACTGAATTTGATCTTGAGATGCTCAGCGCAACGGGTATGTGTCAGGGGATTGAAAATTATTCGCGGTATTTGACTGGGCGCGGTGTTGGTGAGGCTCCTCCCACATTAATTGAATATCTGCCGGATGATGCATTGATGTTTTTAGATGAAAGCCATGTGATGCTGCCGCAGTTAAGGGCCATGTATAATGGGGATAGGGCGCGTAAATCGACATTGGTTGATTATGGTTTTCGTTTGCCAGCTGCGCTAGATAATAGGCCGCTTCAGTTTGATGAATGGAATTCATTGAGGGGGCAGACCGTTTTTGTTTCGGCTACACCAAGTGACTGGGAGATAAATGAGGCAGGTGGTATCTCGGCTGAGCAGGTTGTGCGTCCAACCGGGCTTGTTGATCCTGAAATTGAAATTAGACCGACAGAGCATCAAGTGGATGATTTGATGCATGAGGCGCGTGCGGTAATTGCTCGGGGCGGGCGTTTGCTGGTGACGACTTTGACCAAGAAAATGGCAGAGGACTTAACTGAATACCTAAACGAACATGAAATTGCGGTGCGCTATATGCACTCTGATGTTGATACTTTAGAGCGTATAGAGATTATGCAAGATCTTCGTAAAGGGGCGTTTGATGTGCTGGTAGGGATCAATTTGTTACGTGAGGGGCTAGATATTCCTGAATGTCATCGTGTTATGATTTTGGACGCAGACAAAGAAGGGTTCTTGCGCTCGAAAACATCTTTAATCCAAACAATTGGGCGCGCCGCACGTAATGTCGATGGTAAGGCTGTGCTTTATGCGGACCGTATCACAGATAGTATGCAGTATGCGATTGATGAAACTAATCGCCGCCGTGAAAAGCAGATGGCGCATAATGCAGAGCATGGTATTACGCCAGAAACCGTGAAGAAAAATATTTCTGGCGCTTTCGACCATGTCTATGAGGATAAAGAAGAGGGGGTTAAGGCTAGGGCTGCTATAGGTGATTACAAATGGGGCGTTGCCGAAGATAGTGCGGATCAAGAGTTTGCACATGATCCAGCTGGGCTTAAGAAACATATAGATAAGTTGAAAAAAGATATGCTTAAGGCCGCTGAAAACTTGGAATTTGAAGAGGCAGCCAAACTTCGTGATGAGGTTAAGCGCCTTGAGGACCGGGAGCTTGGTCTTTAAGTGATGGTCTTTACATGACTTTCTGCATAAAATATGCATAATTATACAAAAAATATCACAAATAGCTTGCAATGAATGCAATGATATGTTTTTATATGCATATTCTAATTAATAGAGTGTGATTTAGATAAAAAA
>CENJ01015575.1_pt1 | contig 26004 bp, 32 predicted proteins | sample 356161 | NCBI WGS metagenome assembly CENJ01 (sample SAMEA2619531, study PRJEB7988) | marine metagenome | biome: marine biome (ENVO:00000447); feature: surface water layer (ENVO:00002042); material: "saline water (ENVO:00002010), including plankton (ENVO:xxxxxxxx)" | depth 5 m | reverse complement strand
ATGTGCCTAATTGGCTTAAAGGAAAAGGCACGGGATGGGTTACCGCCGAATATGGTATGCTTCCTGGTTCAACTTCGTCAAGAAATAGAAGAGAATCAAAATTAGGTAAACAAACTGGCCGAACAACAGAAATACAAAGACTTATTGGTAGATCCCTTAGATCAATAATTGATTTGAATTGTTTAGGTGAAAAATCAATAATTGTTGATTGTGATGTGATCCAAGCAGATGGGGGAACAAGAACTGCAAGTATTACTGGAGGATTCGTAGCGTTAAGTTTAGCAATAAAAAAATATATGAGTCCAAATAAATCTATTCAAAATCCGATCAAGGACTATGTCGCTGCTATCTCCTGTGGAATTGTAAAAAATGAGGTTTTAGTAGATCTAGATTACTCCGAAGATTCAATCGCTGATGTAGATGCAAACTTTGTTATTACTCAAAAGTCCGGTTTCTCTGAGGTTCAAGCAACTGGAGAAGAAAATACATTTCAGAAGGATGAACTAGTAGATATGATGGAAAAAGTTGAATTAGTTTCAGAAAAAATCTTTGCGATCCAAAAAGGTGCACTTGAATAATTATCTTATTAAAGACAAAAAAGTAGTTGTAGCAACTCACAACAAGGGAAAAGTTGAAGAGTTCAAAATTCTATTCTCAAAATATAACATTCAGATAATGACTTCTGACGATTTAAATATAGATGATGTAGAAGAAACCGGTAAATCTTTTGAAGAAAATTCAATTATAAAGGTTAAAACTATCCCAAATGATTATGTAGCAATTGCTGATGATTCCGGCTTATGTGTAAAGATTTTGAATCAAGAACCAGGCATCTTTTCTGCACGTTATGCAAAAAAATATGGTGGTTGGACTGAAGCAATGAAAAAAATATACTCAAGAGTAGAAGAAAAAAAAAATCCAGATTTTTCTGCAAAATTTGTTAGTTGTTTGTCTCTTAAGTTATGTAATGGAAAAATATTTACCTACATTGGTGAAATAAAAGGCAAAATAACCTGGCCACCAAAAGGTGATAATGGCTTTGGCTATGATCCTTTTTTCATCCCAATTGGTGAGAATTTAACATATGGTGAGGTTGAATATAGTACAAAGATTCTCTCAGATCATAGAAGCGTAGCATTCAAAAAACTTGCTAGAGTTCATTTAAGGAACAGCTAGAGATATTTATAACTTCGTTATTCTTTAGAACCTTCTTTAGAAATGTTTCTCTTCTAAGTAATCCCGAATTAATTTTACTATTACTGAACTCTCCAGAATATATCTTGTTACTTTCCTCAAAATCTTGGTATTGATTTACTAGGTCAATTAAGTCGTATATATAAAAATTGAAAGATAACGGTTCCTTGGAAAATATTTCTTTGAAGTCATTTTTGAAACTCTCAGGTTTATTTTTTAAGCTAGTTACATAAAAACTACCTTCGAAAACTTTATCAAGTCTATTAGTATCCTCCCATAGACTTGTTCCATAAATGAATGTATTTTGGGAATTAACATCATAAAAGGCTAAATGAGATAACACCTCAACGAGTTTATCCCCTTGTGAAGCGATAACTACCGCATCATATGGCACATCTAGGGTAAGTTGCTTTTCAAGGTTCTTTAATTGAAAATCTTTTTCTTTTTTATTAATTGATTTATCGTTTTTTACTCTATTGATTTCCTCATCCAATCTAATTCTCCTACTTTCATATCTACTTAAAATTTTCATTTCATTATTTAAGTCCATTGAATCAGTTAACTCAAAATACTCAAGTTTTACATCATTCTCTTGATCATTTTGAAACTTTCTAAAACTATCTTGAATGACTTGACCATATTTATTTCTTGGAAAAATTAATAGAACCCTTCTAAGATCATTTTCTATTATATTTTGCCTTATGCATGCAATCTGATCATCAGGGTTCTCACCTGAAACTATTACATTCTCTGAAACATTTGAAAAGTCAGGAGAGAGGCTGAAAAATGTTGCATCCTCATCAGAGAAAAAGCTATTAAGTTCTTTGGTTTCATCTGAAAAAATTGGTCCAATAAAGACCTTTATACCCTCGTTTAATCCCTCCTTGGCAGCCTTAACTGCTCCGGAGGGTTGTCCTTTAGTATCATAAATTTTAAAAATTAGATTATTTGGTTTCGTACTCATGCTATACCTTAAAGAATTCATTACTAAATCGCCTGCGGCTTTTTTTTCACCAGTTAATGGAAGAAGCATCCCAACTTTTAAAAATCTTGTTTTTGAGATATCTTCTTTTTTTTTTTCATCAATTTCTTTTTTGTAAAAAGCTACTTTTTCTTCATTTTTATTTACATCGAATATATTTTTAATTTTGGAAGAAACTTCCTTTTCGTTAACATCTTGTTTTTTATTATTTTGGACTTTTTCTTGGATCTTTTTAGTCTGAATACTTTCTTCCATTTCATCTTGTTGTTTTCTTATAAGATCACTCTTTGTTATTTTAGCTGATTTTATAGTTTTTGTTTCTCTATCATTTTTATTTTTTAAATCCTCTTTTGAGTCCTTTATTTTAGACTTTTCATTAAGTTGTTGTTTTGTAGATAGTTTGTCTTCATCTGAGTTGTCATCAAACAAATCAAAGAAGAAGCTTATTATTTCACTTTTATCTTTTCTTGCCTCGCCTATGATACTAATATCTGACAGTGTTAGATCACCTTTATTCTTTGTTTTTTTCTTTTTCCTAATTGTAACATTTGAATCCTCTTTGACTGAAGCATCGTCTTTTGGGGACTTCAAAACTTCTTCTTGTCTTATTTCTTTTTTTGAAGCCTCCTGACTAGAAAAAACACTAAAATTTCTGCTTGATTCGCAGCTAATAAGAATAAAAAGCATTAATATAAGAAAAAGCCTTAACAATTGGTTAGACTTAAAGTAATTTAAATTTATTAAATACATGCTCAAAAAAATCTTAATATTTTGTTTCATTATAATTTTATATAATAAAAGCTTTAGTGATGTAAATACAGATAAAATTATCAATTATCTGAGTAGTTTTAATACATTGAAGTCAAATTTCATTCAAGTAAATACTAATGGTGATATTCTTACTGGTAAAATTGCATTGATTCGTCCTGGAAAATTTAGAATTGAATATAACGAAACGTCCCTATTGATTATCTCCGATGGAAAGAAAGTTGCGGTCATAAATAAGGATATAAAAAGTGTTAGCTTTTACAGTCTAAAAGATCTGCCTGCAAGCATTATACTTTTTAAAGATATTTCACTTAATGCTATACATTTACTTAAAAGTAAAAACTTAGAAAATAGAATTGAGATCACTTTTACCACAAATAAAAAGAAAAATGACGAAGTAATTCAAATTACATTTGAGAAACAGCCTCTTATTATGAAAAAATGGTCAATAGATGGTATTAACGAAACTAAAACTGAAATAATGTTTAATAATCTGTTACTGGACAATCAAATTGACGTTAAATTATTTGATATTGAAAGAGAGGATCCAAGAATTAGAATCTGGAAGAATTAGCTTTTTAAAATGTATTTGTTTCTTGTTTGAACCAAAATTTTTGGTGAATTTGGGTCTGACTCTAACTTTCTTCTTAATCTGTATACCAAAGACTCGAGTGTATGTGTTTCTACTTTTGCGTTATAATCCCAAACATACTCAAGTAACTCCTTTTTTGTGAAACCTTCTTTATTTTTATACAAAAAATTTAAAAACTTGCTTTCAAGTGTTGTTAGTCTTATTTTTTCTTTTCTTCTCTCACTTATAAGTTCCGATGAAGTTAAAATAAACTCACCAATTTTTTTTCTTTGTCTAATTCTAACAATGCTATTAAAAAATTTTTCTACCTGTTCAACAAAATCAAAAGGTTTAATCGGAGGGTAAATAAAATGAAGGTTTCCCAAAAGATTAGTCTTAATATTATCTTCACGAATAATAAAAATTACATAATGAGGATACTTTTTTAAGATTTTTTCAAATTTTAACATCTCTTTTTTTGAAGTTATATCAATGATTAGTAAACTTGTTTCCTCGTTGTTATATCCAAGATCTTCTATATTATTTAAGTTTATGAATTTTATTCCTTTCTTTTCAATTAAAAAAGAAATTTCATTTTTGATCATTTACTTTTAAAAAAACCTATTATTGACTTATTTGTTTTCATTTGTAGTTTGTATGAAATTTATTCGCCTTTTGAAAAATAATAGTAAAGATTCATCCTATCTTCTATTAGATAAAAAAAAAGTTAATTGTAAAATTGGTGCAAATGGCATTGGAATAAAAGCTCGCGAGGGTGATTTTGTTACACCTAAAGGGATATTTTCATTAGAAAAAGTTTTTTTTAGGGCAGATAGAATGAAAAGGCCAAAAACCTCACTCAAAATTAAAAAAATACAAAAATTCTACTTTTGGTGCTCTGATCCAAAAACAGTAAATTATAATAAACTTTTAGTTAAAAAAAAGAATTATAAATGCGAAAATTTATACAGAAACGATTCTTTATACGATATTGTTTTGCAAACCTCCTTTAATAGTAATCCAGTTAGAAAACATAAAGGGAGCGCAATTTTTATTCATTGTTCTGAAAAAGGTAGGAACTTTACAGAGGGTTGTATAGCATTAGAAAAAAAAGATCTTGTTTCTCTTTTAAGTAAAATAAATAAATCTACCAGACTAATTATTGACTAGGCCCTTTGACCAAAAATAGCAGATCCAACCCTTACAAGAGTAGATCCATTTTCAATTGCAATCTCAAAATCCTTAGACATCCCCATACTTAAATGTTGGAGATTACATTCTTCCTTTTTTTTTCTTAATAATTTAAAATGTTCCAAGGGATTGTCATTTACAGGAGGAATACACATCAAACCTGTAATATTTAATTTCATATCGTTTTTTGCCCATCTAACAAAAGTTTTAACTTCAGAGAAATCTAATCCAGACTTTTGAGCTTCATTACCTGTGTTAACCTGTACAAAGAATTCATGAGTATCTTTCCCAATTTCAATTTTTGAAGAAATTTTCTTCACTAGCTTTTCCCTGTCAATAGTTTCAATTACGTCAAAAACCTCTAGTGCTGCATTAATTTTATTAGATTGCAGAGGCCCTATTAAGTGTAATTCTATATTTTTATATTTTTTTTTTAAAGGTAACCACTTACTTGAGGCTTCTTGCACTTTATTTTCTCCAAAAATAAAGTGTCCTTCTGTAATTAAAGGTTCTATATTCTCAGAGGGAAATGTTTTTGAAACTGCAATAAGATTTGTTTTTGCGTTACTTTTTTTTTTTAGCACATCAATTTTTGCTTTTATGTGTTTATAATTTAATAAGATTTCTTGAATTTTCATATGCTTAATAAATTTAATTATAATAAAAAGTCAATCCCAAAAAAATGGTTTTTCTATAATCTAGCTATTAATAGTAATCGTACTATTTTATTCTCGCTTGATAATAAAGTTGGTGTTATTTTTTTTAATAAATACAATAAAAATGAACATTCATTGTTTGAAAGAATGGGACCGCTTGTTAGTTTTTGTAAAAAAAAAGGAATTGATTTCGTAATTCCTTTTTCATCTTATTGGGCTAGAAAATATAGGGCCTTTGGCGTTTTAATTGAAAAAGATGAAATAATGGCAAAAAATAAAAGAATTTTGAAAGTTTTAAAAAAAAGATTTAAGATTATTTGTAAGGTGCATAATCAAGTCGAAGCAATAAAAAAAAAAGATATTGCAGATATTTTTTTTATAAGCCCTGTCTTCCCTTCAAGCTCTCACCCTAATCAAGCTCCATTAAAAAATTACATTTTTCTTTATCTTTGTCATTTGCTAAAAAGTAAGAATATTTATGCTTTAGGAGGTATGAATGACAAAAACTTTAAAATTAAAAATTCCCTATCTATTTCAGGGTTTGGTGGCATAAGTACTTTTAGGAAATGATATGAATGAATATAATCCAAAAAAAATAGAAAGAAAATGGCAAAAAGTATGGGAAGGTAACAATTCATTTGTATCTGAATTAGATAAAGAAAAAAAAAAATTCTACGTTTTAGAAATGTTTCCATACCCATCAGGTAATATTCATATGGGTCACCTCAGGAACTATACTATTGGGGATGTTATTGCTAGGTTCTATAAAGCAAATAAATATAATGTTTTACACCCTATGGGATGGGATAGCTTTGGTATGCCTGCAGAAAACGCAGCAATTGAGAATAAAACAAATCCAAAGTCATGGACTGAAGAAAATATCAAAAATATGAGACAACAGTTAAAGTCCATAGGTTTATCTATAGATTGGAATAGGGAAATATCAACATGCTCAAAAGAGTATTATAAACATCAACAAAAAATCTTTATTGATCTTTATAAAAAAAATTTAATTTATAAAAAAGATAGCTATGTTAACTGGGATCCTGTTGATAATACTGTTTTAGCAAATGAACAAGTCATTGATGGTAAAGGGTGGAGATCAGGCGCAATTATCGAAAAACGTATGCTTTCGCAGTGGTTTCTAAAAATTACTGCATTTGCTGAAGAATTGTTAGAAGATCTAGATGATCTTGATAATTGGCCTAGTAAGGTTAAATTAATGCAGAAAAATTGGATTGGCTTATCTAATGGGGTCGAGATTAAATTTAAAGTGAAAGATATTGATAAAGATATCTCTATATTTACAACTAGGCCTGAAACACTTTTTGGCGCTGCGTTCTTAGGTTTGTCGGTAGAGCATCCATTAAGTGAGAGATTAGAAAATTTAAAAGAGTTTAAGGATTTCAAAAATAGATGTCTACGCGCAACTAATAAAAATATTGATGAAGAAAAAATTGGATTTTTCTCTGGTCTTGTAGCAGAACATCCACTAAATGAAAATATACAAATTCCGATTTACTTTACAAATTATGTTCTCATGAACTATGGAACTGGTGCTATCTTTGGTTGCCCCGCGCATGATGAGCGAGATTATGAGTTTGCTCTAGATAAAGATATCAATTTTTCTTCTGTTTTTAAAAATAAGAATGATCTTCCTTATGTAGAAAAAAATGAAAATGACATAATGCAAAATTCAGAATTTCTTGATGGGTTAGTTCTTAAAGAGGCAAAAAAATTAGTTATTAGTAAAATCATAGAACAAAATAAAGGAAGTGAAAAAAAAACGTATCGTTTAAGAGATTGGGGAATATCGAGGCAAAGATATTGGGGCTGTCCAATACCTATAATTTATTCTGAAGATGGAAAGGTCTCAACAGTTGACGAGTCAGAACTTCCTATTACCTTGCCAGAAGATATAAATCTATTAGAAAGTGGAAATCCCCTTGATAGTCACCCAACCTGGAAGTTCGTCAAGTGTAAAAAAACAAATAAACAATTCATCAGAGAAACAGACACCCTAGACACCTTTTTTGATTCATCATGGTACTTTTTAAGGTTTTGTTCGCCACATACTGACAAGGAGCCTTTTGATGCAAAAGAAGTAAGATATTGGATGTCAGTTGACCACTATATCGGAGGAATCGAACACGCTATTCTTCATCTACTTTATTCAAGGTTCTTCTCAAGAGCACTAAAAAAGTGTGGGTATGATATTCCTACAGAACCCTTTAAAAAACTTGTAACGCAAGGTATGGTTTGTCATGAAACCTTCAAAACAAAAAATGAAAACCCAAAATGGATTAATCCAAATAATGTTTTAACAGAGGGTGATAAATTTTACACCATCGAGAATGGGGAAAAGGTTGATGTGTTAAAAGGTAGGTCAGAAAAAATGAGTAAATCAAAAAAGAATGTAGTCGATCCCGATTCTATTATTTCGAAATACGGCGCTGATACTGCAAGATTATTCATGATATCTGACTCTCCACCGGAAAGAGATCTTGAATGGTCACTAGATGGTATAAAGGCAACATACAAATATTTGAATAAAATATATAATTTTCTTATTTCAAATAAATTTAACTTCACAACAAAACTAGATTTAGATAAGAGCAAACTCAATAATGATGAATTACTGATGTATGATTTTTTAAACTCTGTGATTACAAATTATACTGATGATATTAAAAATTACAAATTTAATAATGCTGTAGCTAAAATTAGGGAGCTATCTAACAAATTGATAAAACAAAAAGTTTCAAAGCCACTCTTTGATTATTGTTGGTCGACTTATTTAAGATTATTTTCAATCATTATACCGCATTTTTCATCAGAACTTGCAGAAATTGCTGGCTTTAACAAAAATTTTGAGAATATCTGTTGGCCTACAGCAGAAGTTAATAAAAAAATAAACAATAACGCATTGGTTATTCTTCAAGTAAACGGTAAAAAAAGGGGAAGCTTGTCAATCGATAAAAAAATGAGTAAAGATGATATTTTAAAAATATTATCAAACTCAGAAAAATACTCGAGTATAGTCGATGGTAAAATAAAAAAGATTATATATGTTCCCAATAAAATAATAAACTTTGTAAAATGAAAAAGATATTCACATTAATAATTTTGAGCTTTTTGTTTTTTCAAGTCTCATGCTCGTTCAAGCCTCTTTACACCCAAAAAAGCTTTAGCCCATACAAACTTAATGTAATTATTAAGCAAAAAGGTAAATATAGTAATAATGTCGTTTTGATGAAGAATATCCTTGAAAAGAGGTTAAATAATCCAAATTCTAAGCCGTCAAATCTAAAGTTAATAGTATCTTTGAATATAAAAGTTAATAATTTAGGTGTAAATAAAGACCTTAATACCTTTGGTAAAAGAGTTACCATTCTAGTAAATTACGCTATGTATGATAAAAACGGACCCTTAACCGACGGCAGACTGGAAAATAGTAGTACATTCAATTTTTCATCCAACGATTATGGAAACCTTTCATCTCTAGAAGATTCATATTCTAAACTTGTTAAAGATACCTCCGAGAGTGTAGCAAACTTAATTTTGGCTGAAAATTTCGATCGAAAACTAATTCCATGAACATTAAATTTAATAGCTTATTTACAGGAATTAATGAACATATTAAAAAAAAAGCCATGGTTTTTTATGGACCAAATATTGGGAAAATTGATGATTGTATAAATTCAGTTGTATCGTTAAAAAGAAAACACCAGAAAATTGATGTTATTTATAAATACTCTGACGAGCTCAAATCAGGTGAAATTAAAAATGTCATCCATCAAAACAATTCATTAGATTTATTTGGAAACTTGACTGTAATTGTATTGCGTTTATTTAATGAGAAATTATCGAGAGAAATAATTGAATCTCTCAATGGTATCCAAAATAATGGGCTAAAAATCATAATCAGGGCAGAACAACTAGGGGTAAAATCTATATTAAGAAAATATTTTGAAAAAACCGAAGATTTACTTATCGTACCTTGTTATGAAGAAAGTGCATTTGAAAAAAAAAAATATGTAGAAGACTTTTTCAGAAGGGAAAGAATCTCAGTAACAGAATCATTCATAACTACACTTTCAGACCACTTAAGTAATGACAGATTAGAGATCAGAGATGAATTAAATAAAATTCAACTATTAACTGAGGGGGAAAATTCAAACATAGAAAATTTAAATATTTTTTATGATTCTGTTTATTCTGATGAAATAGAATTTATCAATTCTTTAGTTTCGGGGAAAGTGGACTCATACTTAAGCAAACAATTTGATCGGCTGACTCAACTTAGAAGTGAACAAATTAGGTGTACTTCTATTCTTCTAGAACATTTTTACAAACTCTTCAAAGTTAAATTCCTTCTAAGTGAAGGGGTATCAAATCAAGAAGCACAATCCACACTTAAACCGCCTATATTTTTTAAGTATAAAAATGACTTTGAAAAACAGTTATCAATGTGGAGTCTTAGGAACTTGGAAATGATTATTAAAAAATTAATACTAAGTAAAAAAAAATTCTTTAAAGGTGATGCAACCGCATCCGCATATTTTTTTGGATGTTTAATTAAAATTATAAAAATGAAGATTAATTTAACTTAACTTTTGTATAAACTCTAGAAGAGTTTGTTTTACTTCTACTTTTTTTTTATTAGTGTCTATTAAAAGTGAAATTTTTTTGGATTTACTGAAGTTTTTTTGGTTTTTGAGAATTTTTTTAAGTTTGACTTCACTCATATTTTTTCTTTTTAAAACTCTCTTTTTTTGATTTTCTTTATTTAAAAATAAGTAAATTATAAAATCATACTCATCTTCTAGTTTTTTTTCAAAAAGAAGTGGAATATCAAAAAAAAGAATTTCCTTTTTTTTATTCTTCTCTAGAAAATCTTTTTTAGTAATTTCAAGATAATAATAAATAATTTTCTCCAATCTTCTCAACTGCATCGATGATGAAAACACGTAGTCCGAGAGTGCAATTTTATTAATTCGTCCGTTCTTAAAAAATAAATTTTTCACTTTATTTTCAAAAGTATTTTTTATTTCATTTTTAAGATTTTTAACCAAATACAGATTACTGATTTCCTTATCACATTGAAAAACTTTGTATCCAGCTTTTAAGAGAATATTAGATATTGTGGTTTTTCCTGACCCTATATTTCCAGTTATTGCTATCTTTTTCATAAATGGTTTCTTTTGATACCCAATAATCTTACTGCTTGGTCTATATCATTCTTATTAAGCTTAATATTAAACCATTTTTTGAAAGATTCTGCTGCTTGTCTTATTAGCATATACTTTCCATTGACGTTTTTTTGTGAATCAATTCCTCTATTGTTTGCCATCATATTAAATATCGTAAATTCTTGGTTATAATTTATATCATAAACGAAGCCTTGCATGGACATACCTTTCAAGTAGTTGTCTAATTTATGATCGGCTTTCATGCCTAGATAACTTGTATTAATAAAAAGTTCAACTCGAGACGGCACATTAAAAGATAGATCATGAATTATCCATTTAGTATTCCTTGAGATCCCTGCTGCTTTAAAATTATTTGCTAAATTTTTAGCATTAGAGATTGTTCTATTACATAAATATATAACACTTGGTTCATACTTAATTAATTCTGACAATACCCCATATGCGGCTCCACCTGCACCCAGTATTTGTATAATTTTTGGAACAGAAAAATTAAAGTCATCTTTTAAAGAATTACAAAAACCAATTCCATCTGTATTACCACCAATTACTTTTCCACCCCTTTTGTAAATTGTGTTAATAGCTTTTGCTAAGTGTGCGGATTCATCAATATCGTCTACAACATTATTAAATTTTGTCTTGAAGGGAACCGTTATATTTACCCCCTTAATTTTGTCTTCTCTTATTTTTTTAATCAAATCGAGTTTTTGTTTTTCGAAAATTCCATCGTCTAGACTAAGTTTTAATTTCTCATAACGAAAGGCTAAATTATATCTTGTCAACCAATAGTTATGTATCATTGGTGATTTTGAGTGTTCAACTGGATTACCAACAACAAATAATTTTTTCATTTTTTGATACTTTCAATAAATTTATTAGCTGGGAAGCCTATTATTGTTTCCAGATCTCCCTCAATTATTTCTAGAAAATTATACTTATTATTTTCTTCTATTTTATATGAACCAACGCAATTTAAAGCTGTTTGTTTATTTTTTGCTAAATAGATTTCAATGTCGTTATCACTAATGTTTCTCATTTGTAATATCGCTTCCTTTGTTTCTTTAAAAACAACATCATCGCTACATATAACAACAATAGAGCTGATAAGCTTATGTTCTTTGTTTCTTAAAAAAATTAAATTCTGCTTCGCTTCATTTATTGTTCTAGGTTTATCTATCAACTTGCTTTCACAAATCAGTATTTGGTCAGATCCAATTATTATCTCATCTTTCTTTTCAATTACGGATTGTGCCTTTGATTTTGCGAGCATTTCTACAATCTTTGTAAAAGGTATTTTTTTTTTTTTAATAATACTTTCATCGATTTTATGGGGGCGTATCTGAAAACTTATCTTCTGGCGTTTTAAATATTCAATTCTAGCTTGACTTGATGAAGCAAGAATAATCTGTTGGTATTTTGTTGATAATTTCATTTTTTTTAAGTTTTGTTGTTTCTGTTCCATTTTATTAATTTTTAATACACTTTGAAACTTTGTTGATATTTTTATCCACGTCTATTTTCTATTTATCAACAACTTTTTTTTCTTTGTTGTTTTCGGCTTATTTAAACATTCTTTCACAGCCTATCCACAACTTTATTTTGCTTTTTCTTGTTGATACTTTGTTATTAAGTTTTATTAACATTATTCCCTTCTCAACAACAACAACAACCTATATATATATATAGTTGTAGTAAAAGTATGGATAAAAATATCAAAATATGGTTAATGAGACAGGCTGGTAGATATTTGCCAGAATATCAGGAAATACGAAAAAAAGAAAAGGATTTCATGAAGCTTTGTTTTAACCCTAAATTGGCGTGTAATATTTCATTACAACCAATTCAAAGATTTAATTTTGATTTCATAATCTTATTCTCTGATATACTTGTTATACCCTATGCTCTTGGTCAAGACGTCCAGTTTAAAGAAAAGATAGGACCAGTATTAGGAGAATTAGAGTATAATAAAATACAGGTTGACTTAACACAAAACATAGAAAAATTAGCAGCAGTTTTTGAAACAATAAAATTAATAAAAAAGCAAGTTAAGGATAAAGATTTAATTGGATTCTGTGGCGGACCATTCACAGTTTTAAATTATATGATAGAACAAGGGACATCTAAAACACATGACAAGATAATAAATCATATAAAAAAACAAGCGGACAAATCATTACAATTAATAGAAATAATAACAGAAGTTTCGATAGAGTATTTAAAAAAACAAATAGATAGTGGAGTAGATTTTATTAAAGTGTTTGATTCATGGGCAGGGTTGTTAGTTGGAGATGATTACAAGAAGTTTGTTACGGAGCCAAATAAGAAAATAGCTCAAGAAATTAAAAAATATTCACCAGAAACAAAGCAGATATTTTTTCCTAGGGGGTCAAACGAAAATTATCTAACATTTATAAAAGAAGTAAAGCCAGATGTAATAGCATTAGATGAAAAATTTCCTGAGGAAGTTTTTTCATATGCTAAAAAACATAATATTACTCTTCAAGGCAATTTACCGCCAAGTCTTTTAATTGAAGGAGGAGTAAAATTAAGGGAGGGAATAAAAAATATATTGAATACATTTCAAGGTAATAAACATATATTTAATTTGTCACACGGGGTTTTACCTCAGACGCCAATAGAGAACGTAGAGATATTAGTAGAAGAAATAAAGAATTACAATGAAGCCTAAAGATCATATAAAAATTCCAAACCCAAAAGTGGGAGTAATACTTGTCAACTTAGGAACACCAGAAGCAACAAACTATAAATCAATGTGGATATACTTGAGGGAATTTTTAAGTGATAAAAGAGTAATTGAGTTGCCAAGAATATTGTGGTTACCAATTCTTTATTTTATAATCTTGATAGTAAGGCCAAAAAAATCAGGTAAATTATATGAAAAAATTTGGAATAAAAAAAAAGGAATATCACCTCTAAAAGAAATAACAATAAAAGTAACCGAAAAATTAAGGGGGAAGTTAAAAACAGAGAAGGTTCAAATTAATTATGCGATGAACTATGGAAATCCAAGCATTAAAGATGTAATGACAAGCCAATTCAAGCAGGGGTGCACAAAAATTTTGATAGTTCCGATGTATCCGCAATACTCTGCAACAACAACAGCATCAGTTGTGGACAATGTGAATAGAGTACTAAAAAAAATGAGATGGCAACCAACAATTAGGTTTTGCCCACCATATTTCGATGACGATATTTATATTAAAGCATTGTGCAGCCATATAGAAAAAAAAATAAAAAAATCGAAACCAGATAAAATTTTAGCTTCATTTCATGGAATACCTAAAAAATATTTTTTAAAAGGAGATCCATATCATTGCCATTGCGCTAAGACAGTGCGACTTTTAAATGAGAGGTTAAAAAAAACAAAGATCCAAATAGAGCTATCATTTCAATCTAGATTTGGACCGCAAGAGTGGTTGAGGCCTTATATGAATGAAAAGTTCAAAGAACTTATAGATAATGATAATAAAAAGATAATGATGATTGCACCAGGGTTTTCTGTGGATTGTTTAGAAACATTAGAAGAAATAAAAATGGAAGGTCAAGAGGAGTTCAAGGAAATGGGAGGAGAGAAGTTTGAGTATATAAGTTGTTTAAATGATACAGAGGAATCTATAGCTATGTTAAAACAAATAGTAAAAAGAGAATTATCTGGATGGATATAGAAACTTATAAAATATTAAAAACACTTCACATAATATTTTTTACAACATGGATGGCAGGTTTATTTTATTTGCCTAGGTTATTTGTTTATCATTGCCAAGTAAAAATAAGAACGGAAGAGTATAAAAGATTCGTAATAATGGAAAGAAAACTCCTGAAGTATATAATGAACCCTTCTTTCATACTAACCTGGGGGATAGGTATTATACTTGTTATAAATATTGAACCAGCAATATGGTTAAACATAAAAATAATTTGTATTGTTTTAATGAGTTCTTTTCATATGTACTGTGCAAAAATAAGAGTGCAGTTTGAAAAGAACAACAATAAAAAAAATGAGAAATTCTTTAGATATATAAACGAGGTACCAACAATTCTATTCATAGTAATAGTTTTTCTAGCAGTTTTTAAACCAGGTATTTGACAAACGTTGAAAATTAAACTAATAATAATAATTTTTCCCCCTAATAATAAACATGCATTTAAAAGATTTAAAATCTAAAAACCCTCAAGAACTTCTTAAAATAGCCGAAGACCTAGAAATAGAAAATGCGGGAACTTTAAGAAAACAGGACATGATATTTGCTATTTTAAAGCAAATGGCCATGAATAATGATGCAATTTATGGAGAGGGAGTCTTAGAAATATTACAGGATGGATTTGGCTTTCTAAGATCACCAGACGCTAACTATCTTCCAGGGCCTGACGATATATATGTTTCGCCAGGTCAAATAAAGAAAAATAGCCTAAGAACAGGCGATACCGTAGAAGGAGAGATGAGAGCTCCAAGAGAATCAGAAAGATATTTTGCTATAACCAAGATAGACAAGATAAATTTTGAGGAAGCAGAGAAAACAAAACAAAGAATAAATTTTGATAACCTTACTCCGCTTTATCCTGAAGAAAAACTAACCATGGAAATTGATGATCCAACCATCAAAGATTCTACAAATAGGGTAATGGATTTAATTGCACCACTTGGTAAAGGCCAAAGGGCATTGATTGTTGCTCCACCACGCACTGGCAAAACAGTAATGCTACAAAATATTGCTCACTCAATAACATCAAATCATCCTGAAGTTTATTTGATTGTACTTTTAATTGATGAAAGGCCTGAGGAAGTAACAGATATGATACGTTCAGTAAAAGGAGAAGTTGTATCATCTACTTTCGATGAACCAGCGGTAAGGCATGTCGCTGTGTCTGAAATGGTTATTTCAAAAGCTAAAAGATTAGTAGAACATAAGAGGGATGTAGTAATACTTCTTGACTCAATAACTAGATTAGCAAGGGCATATAACACTCAGGTACCGAGCTCGGGGAAGGTTCTAACTGGAGGTGTTGATGCGAATGCACTTCAAAGGCCAAAAAGATTCTTTGGAGCGGCAAGAAATATTGAAGAAGGCGGTTCACTTACGATCATAGGGACAGCTTTAGTAGACACGGGATCACGTATGGATGAAGTTATTTTTGAGGAATTTAAAGGAACTGGTAACTCAGAGATAATATTAGATAGAAAACTTTCTGATAAAAGAGTCTTCCCTTCAATTGATGTTACAAAGTCAGGAACTAGAAAAGAAGAGCTGCTAGTATCAAAAGAAGATCTTTCTAAGATGTGGATTCTAAGAAAGATTCTTATGCCAATGGGAGCGAATGATTCAATGGAGTTTTTGTTAGAGAAAATAAAAAATTCAAAAAATAATGGCGACTTCTTTGAGTCAATGAATTCCTAAATGAAGGTGGTTAGTTGGAATGTAAATTCTGTTAAGGCAAGGAAACCACTTTTATCGAAACTAATTGAAGAAATTTCCCCAGAAGTTATTTGCCTCCAAGAAACGAAGTCCGATAATATTTCATTTCCAACTGAATTTTTCGAGAAAAGAAACTATAAATGTAGTGTAAATGGAATACGTTCTTATAATGGTGTTGCCGTAATATCAAAGCAAGAGCCTCAAAATTGTTTTAGCCATGACTATTGTGGAAAAAATGACGCTCGACATATAGAAGTCCAAATTGAAGGTTATAAGATACATTCCGTTTATGTTCCTGCAGGTGGGGATGAGCCAGACTCGAGTAAGAATAAAAAATTTCAGCATAAATTAGATTTTCTAGATAAGCTTTCCGATTTTGTCGCAGAAAGAAAAAGTGAGAAAATGATTATATGTGGCGATTTAAATGTTGCGCCATATGAAGAAGACGTTTGGTCACATAAACAACTAAGAAATGTGGTAAGTCATACTGATATAGAAAGAAATAAACTTTTAAAAATAATGAAGAATGGAAATATGCAAGATGCGATAAGAAAATTTATAAATCCACCTCATAATATCTTTACTTGGTGGAGCTATCGATCACCAAATTTTAAGGTCAATAATAGAGGAAGAAGACTAGATCATATTTGGTGTTCAGAATTGTCGTCTAAAGATATTAAAAAAGCAAAGATTCTAGATAAATTTAGGTCAGATGAACGGCCATCAGATCACGTTCCAATTTTAATTCATATAAAATAATCTATCTATCAATTTTTTCTACCACTTAGAAGATGAAAGTGAAAATGTGGAACCTCCTGACCACCATCTAAACCAACATTAGTGATTAATCTATAACCATTATTAATGCTTAATTTTGTGGCGATTTCTTGAATTGATTTGTAAAAATTAGCTTGTTCGGTTGGACTGGCATTCTCTGAAAAGTCAATAAAGCTACAATAACTAGACTTGGGAATGATTAAAATATGTATTTTAGCTTGCGGGTTGATATCGTTGAATGCATACACATCATCGTTTTCAAAAACCTTTTCTGATGGAATCTCATTTCTTAGTATTTTTGCAAATATATTTTCACTATTATAGTTTTTAATATCAACCATTTTCTTTTCTTTTTTTAAGAACATCTAGAACGTCATCTAACGAAACATTACTTTCCTCTAGAAGTATCAAAAGATGAAATAAAAGATCTGCAGACTCCTCAGCAATTTCTTTTTTACCTTCACTCAGAAAAGCAGAGACGGTTTCAAAAGCTTCCTCACCTAACTTATTGGCTATTTTTACTTTTCCTTTCTCAAAAAGGCTTGAGACATATGAATCCCTGGAATGATTCTCTTTTCTATCCCTTATAATAATAGAAAGTTCCTTTAAAATTTTATTTTCCATAATTGGCCTAACTATATTCTTACATCAACTCCACTAGAATTTAAATATTTTTTTACATCTTCAATAGAAAACTTTTTGTAATGAAAAACAGACGCTGCAAGCAATGCAGATGCTTTACCAATATTAACGCCATCTAAGAAATCTTTTAATTTGCCAACACCGCCAGATGCAATTACAGGAACAGAAACAGAAGAGGCTATTGTTTCTGTAAGTTTAAGATCATATCCACCCTTTGTTCCATCTCTATCCATAGAGGTTAGCAAAATCTCACCAGCACCCAGAGAAACAGCTTTTTTTGCCCAAATAACAGCATCAATTCTAGTATCAATTCGCCCACCATTAATGAATACATTCCACTTTTCCCCTACTCTTTTTGCATCGATCGCAACAACAATACATTGATTTCCAAATTTTTTCGCACCTTCTGAAATCAACTCTGGATTTTTAATTGCAGCACTATTGAGTGAGACTTTATCTGCCCCAACATCTAAAAAACTCTTCATGTCCTCAACACTTGAAACACCTCCACCAACAGTGAGGGGAACGAATATATTTTCTGCAGTTTTTTCAATAACGTCTATCATTGGTTTCCTATTTTGATGTGTAGCAGTTATATCCAGAAATGTAATTTCATCTGCGCCTTCCTGACTATAAACTTTTGCTTGTTCTACAGGGTCTCCAGCATCTTTTAATGAAACGAAATTTATTCCTTTAACAACTCGACCGTTATTAACATCTAAGCAAGGAATAATTCTGGTACTAATCACTTCTAATTCTCCAATATTTCAATAGCTTCATTCACAGAGAACTTGTTTTCATAGATTGCTTTACCTGAGATCACCCCAATTAAATTTTTCTTTTCAAGTTGTTTAAGTTTTTTTAAATCGTCTAATGAAGACACACCACCAGATGCAATTACATTTAGCTTTGTTTTTTCAAGCAGATTTACAAGTTGATTTACACTTACTCCCTCCATTAGCCCGTCTTTTTCTATATCTGTAAAAATAACACAAGAAACTCCAATATTTTCGTATAACCTTGATAATTTGCTAACTTCAATGGTACTTGTTTTTGACCAACCTTCTGTTGCAACCATACCTTTTTTAGCGTCAATTCCAACTGCAATTCGTCCAGGGTACTTCTTACAAAGTTTCTCAATAATTTTTGGCTTTTCTAAGGCAATTGTTCCTAAAACAATTCTATCTATTTCGTTGTCTAAATAAAAACTAGCAGATTCTTCTGTTCGTATTCCTCCACCAACCTGAATTTTACTTTTAGAATTCTTTTTGATATTTAGAATTATCTCTTGGTTAATACTTTTACCTTTAAATGCACCATCAATATCAACAACATGCATCCATTTAGCTCCAGCTTCTGTAAATTTCTTTGCAATTTCAACCGGACTATTTCCATAAACAGTTACTTCATCAAGACGCCCTTGTTTGAGTCTAATAAACTTTCCATCCTTTATATCAATTGCAGGGTAAAAGTTCATTTAGCTCATCTCAACAAATGTTTCGAGAAATTTTAACCCAAAAAAGTGGCTTTTTTCAGGATGAAACTGAGTCCCTATTATATTTTCTTTAATTATCATTGCAGTGATCTCAGTTCCATATTCAGTTGACAAAATTAGGCTTTTTTTATCTTCTAATATTAATTCGTAACTATGAACAAAATAAGCACTAAAATTTTTCTTAAAATCAACTTTTCTTCCAAGATCTTTTATAAAATTATCTTGTCTTTTTATAATTAATTTATTCCAACCCATGTGTGGTATCTTTAATGACCTATTTACTTGCGAAATTTTTTTAACTTTTCCTGGAATCCAATTTAGGCCAGCATGATTTCCGTTCTCAAAGCTTTTTGTTGATAACATTTGCATCCCTACGCAAATCCCAAGAAAAGGATCACAACTTTTAAAAACTTTTTCTTCAAGAATATTAAGAATTCCTTTTCGTTTTAAACCATCTATGCATGTTTTAAAAGTGCCTACACCCGGAAGTACTATATTTGAGGCTTCCCTTATATCTTCTTTTTTGGAACTTACCACTATTGAACCTTTAGACCCCACCAAAACCTTTTTAAGAGCGTTATATACGGACTTTATATTTCCAGAGTCATAATCGATAACGCAGATTTTTTTCATTATATTATTTTGATAAATACTTCACTAGCGCTTTCACCCTGGAGTTTGCACCTATAATTTCTTGTGGGTGAAAGTCATTAGACACAAACTTTTCAATAAGCAAATCTCTTCCAAAAAGACCCCAACAAAAGTTTGAGATTATGATGATTAGAAAATAAAATTGTTCTATATCTAAATAATAAAAAATTATTATGAAGGAAATAATAGCAAAGCATCCAAATAAAAAGGGTGTCCACAATAAATTAAAAGCACCCCACAAAGGACCATAAATAAAAGCGAAATAAGAAAACCCTGTTTCTATAGCTTCGAAGGTATCCTTATCTTTCTTTAAAATAACGTAATCATTCATATAAAAATTTAAAGCTTTCCTTTGGTTGAAGGAATTTCCTGAGACCTATCCTGATCAATTGCTAACGACTCTCTTAAAGCTCTCGCCAAACCTTTATAGCAAGACTCTATTATATGATGATTATTTTCTCCATATAATGTTTCAACATGAAGAGTAATCCCTGCATTTTGAGCAAATGCCTGAAACCATTCCTTGAAAAGCTCTGTATCCATTTCCCCGAGTTTTGGTTTTGTCATTTTTACTTTCCAAATGAGATACGGACGATTCGAGCAATCTACCACAACTCTAGAAAGTGTTTCATCCATGGCTGAAAGAGCTTGACCAAAACGTGTTATCCCAACTCTATCTCCTAATGCTTTATTTAAAGCCTCACCTATTGCTAAAGCACTATCTTCTGTTGTGTGATGATAATCAATGTGTAAATCTCCCTTAGCATGGACTTTCAAATCTATCAAACTATGTTTTGAAAGTTGGTCAAGCATATGATCTAGAAATCCAATACCAGTATTTATTTCACTTTTACCGTTACCATCAATGTTTACTTCAACATTAATATCTGTTTCTTTTGTTTTTCTATTTAGTGAGTAGCGTCGCATAAATAAATTATTGGATATTATTTTTAAAATATATAGATTAATATTAATTTATCAATGAGACTATAATTTTATGAAAAATGACAAATTGTTTGGGAACTGGCACGGGACAACAGTTGTTTCTGTTAGAAAAAACAAAGAAGTTGTAATTGCAGCAGATGGCCAAGTTACTCTTGGCGATACAGTTATTAAGGCAAACGCTAAAAAGGTGAGGCCACTTGCCAGCGGCAAGGTGATTACTGGTTTTGCTGGAGCTACAGCTGACGCTTTTTCATTGTTTGAAAGATTGGAATCAAAATTAGATAAACATTCAAATAATTTGATGAGAGCTTGCGTTGAGTTAGCAAAGGACTGGAGAACGGATAGATATTTAAGAAGACTGGAGGCGATGATGCTTGTTGCAGATAATGAAACCAGTTTGATTCTAAGTGGAACTGGAGACGTTCTGGAGCCTAAAGATGGCCTGATGGCTATAGGTTCTGGCGGTAACTTTGCTTTAGCCGCTGCTAGAGCATTGAGAGATACGAAACTTTCTGCTGAGGAAATAGCAAAACAAAGTCTTGAGATAGCTGCTGATTTATGCATTTACACCAATAATAATATTATCCTAGAAAAAATTTAATGACATCATTTACTCCCCGTGAAATAGTCTCTGAATTAGACAGATTTATTGTCGGTCAAGACTCTGCCAAAAAGGCTGTTGCAATTGCATTGAGAAATAGGTGGCGAAGGCAGCAGGTTAAGGGAGCCCTTAAAGAGGAGATTCTTCCAAAGAATATTCTTATGATTGGACCTACCGGAGTTGGAAAAACAGAAATAGCCCGTAGATTAGCAAAGCTTGCTGATGCCCCTTTTATTAAAGTTGAAGCAACTAAATTTACTGAAGTAGGGTACGTTGGTCGGGACGTTGAACAGATTGTTCGTGATTTATTAGAAATTTCTATCAATATTAATAAAGTTAATCTTAAAAAAGAGGTAAACGCTAAAGCTGAACTCAATGCTGAGAAAAGGGTCGTTGAGGCTCTAGTTGGCTCCTCTGCAACAAATCAGACGAAGGAGAAGTTTAAAAAGATGCTCAGGAATGGAGAACTTGATAATCAAGAAATAGAAATTGAGATTTCCCCAAAATCGCAATCACCTTTAAAATCAATGGATATTCCTGGAATGCCAGGCGGGACAATGGGTATGATTAATCTTGGAGAAATCCTTGGCAAAGGATTCGGAAATACTAAAGAGAAAAGAAAGTTATCCGTAAAGGAATCTTATGAAATTTTGTTAGATGAAGAGTCTGAAAAGCTTATTGATAATGACAGCCTAATTAAAAGAGCAATCAGAAACGTAGAAGATGATGGAATTGTTTTTATTGATGAAATAGATAAGATCTGTGGTAAAAACTCTGGTTCCTCAGCAGAGGTAAGTAGAGAAGGTGTTCAAAGAGACTTGTTACCTCTAATTGAAGGTTCGACTGTTTCAACCAAATATGGCTCATTGAAAACCGATCATATTTTATTTATAGCATCCGGGGCTTTTCATTTATCAAAGCCATCCGATCTTCTTCCAGAGTTACAAGGGAGGCTTCCAAATAGAGTTGAGCTTTCCCCGCTTATAAGAGATGACTTCATAAGGATTCTTAAAGAACCAGAAAATAATTTGTTGAAGCAGTACGTTGAGCTTATATCAAGCGAAGGGGTAGAGCTGTCATTTAAGGAAGATGCAATTTCTGAGATCGCACAGATTGCTGCCAAAGTAAATGAAGAAATTGAAAATATTGGAGCTAGACGGCTTCACACGATTCTAGAAAAGGTCCTTGAGGACATTAGTTTTTCAGCGTCAGATAAAAGGTTTAAGAAGATATCAATCGATAAAAGTTATGTTATTAAACAGATTGGTGATGTCTACAAAGATATTGATTTGACCAAGTTCATTCTTTGATTTTTTTTAGATAAATAATATAAGCGCCTTTTCCTCCCTGCTCTGGTTTAGCATGGTCAAACCAAAGCACTTTATCAAATAATGCTTTTGAATTAAGCCAATCAGGAACTTTCTTGTTAAGGACACCTGTTCCCCTCCAACCATGAGATACATCCATTCTCTTTCCCTTACCACAGATGATCAATAAGAGTCTATTTTGTGCTAAGAAATTATTAGTAATAAATTTAAAAACTTGTATTTTACTTTCTTCGACAGATCTTCCGTGTAAATCAAGTTTTTTTGAAATTTTAATTTGATTTCTTGATATTTTTTTATGGGTATTTTTTTCTAAAGCTCCCCAATCTTTAGACAAAACAGTTTCTAAATCAGGTGTGGGTACTACCGTCTCATCAGAAGTAATCCTTGGAGCAACTTTTTTAGCTACAGTTTTTGTTACCCCTTCTTTTTTAATAGGCTTAACTGATTCTTTAAAAACATCCCATTCTTTATCATTCATTTAATTACTATATGGAATTAAAGCATACAGATAAATTTGTTTTTTTAATCTTCCAGCAAGTTTTTCAGAATCAGAACTATTTCCAGTAAAAAGATCAGCTCTGTTATAGCCTTTTATAGCACTTCCTGTATCATGTGAAATAGCAAGTTTTCTTTTTCCATTCTTTAAGTATTCTATAATAAAAGGAATCCCAATAGGATAAATATCTTTGTCTATAGCTATACTAAAATTTGGCTTAAGCTCTAACCCTAGGGCACCTCTGGGATTTAGAGATGTGTTTGATTCTTTTATTTTGAAAAAAATATATCTTCTATTTTGTTTCATAATAGAGTAAGCTTCACTTTCATTATCCCTCAACCAAAATTTTATGGTAAATAAATCTACTTCCTCTGGATTGATCTTATTTTGCTGGATTAAAACCTTACCTATAGATTTATATGGAAGATTATTATTTCCTTCATAACCAATTTTAACTTTTTTACCATCTTCAAAAACACCAATACCTGATCCTTGAATTTGAAGAAAGAAAAGGTTTATATAGTCATCTGTCCATAAGATAATATCATCATCTTTATAATTTTTATCAATGAAGGCCCTTGTTTTGAGATTATATATTTTGTTTTTCTTTAGTATTGGATGTTTATATTCTTTATTTCTTATAAAAGAAACCTTTATAGTTGGCTGATAGTATCCAGTGATAAGTCCTGCTGGATAGTTGTTTTTAAATATCCTAATATTTTTAGTTATCAAATTTTTAACATTAACCTTTGTATCTTCCAATTTTACACAAAATTCTCTCCACTCTTTAATTGACCCAAATTTTGGGTATTGTTTATTTTTCTTTATATTTAGGAAGAATTGTTTAGTTTGACAATTCTCTTTCATCGAGGAGGCAAGAATTTCTATTTCTTGGTCTCCAAAACTTTCAAGGCTATCAGAGGAATGAACATTTTTATTGAATGTACTAAAAATCAGAAAGTGTAACGTAAATAAAATGAGTAATCTAGTTGTTTTCTTCAATCTTTTCTAATATCCAGTTTGGATTTTTGTTTTTAATTTCTTTAGAGAAAGTCCACAGCTCTGAAATATTCAAGATTAAATTATCGTTACCGTCAATTACTTTATTGTTAGAATCTTTTGTAGTTTGAACCTGCTGTGATTTAAATTCAAGCTTAATGAAGCATTGTTTATTTTTTACTATACTTACGTCTATAATTTCTGGGTCATCTATTTTTAATATAGTGATCCCTAATATTTGTTTTTGTTTTTGTCTGAGTTTTATTTGATCTGTAAAATTGGTTAAAATTTGAGGTGCTAGCAAGCTTTTTAATGATTTTAAATCGTTTTCTGAGTATTTGACTAAAATGTATTCGAATGCTTTTTTTGCCCCATCAATAAAATTTTCGACCGTAAAGCTAGGGTCGACTTTTACAATATTATTCAGCTTTTCATTTATTGAGCTATTTTTGTGAAGAATTATATTTTTTGCTTCTTTAACTTGATTTTTACTTTTCTCAATTTCTTTATCTGGGTTTGATTCTGTAAACTTGGATGGTTTTTGACTGAACTTTTGGGCGATATCTGTTTCGTTACCCGTTTTTTTGCCTAATGAATTTCTTAGCCTGTTGATAATGAAAATGGCTATCATTGCTAAGATAAATATGTCAATAAAAGGAAAATTATTCATAATTCAAAATATTAATAGTAAGATACATCATTTTTAGGTATTATAATACATTCTCAAAAGATTAATATCATTATATGGCTACAAACAAAAATAAATCAAACGGCAATAAAGAAATGCCAAATAAAAAACCTGATTCTGGTAATTTAAAATTTCTTATCAACGCACAATATTTAAAAGACTTATCATTTGAAAACCCTAAGGCCCCCAACTCCCTTAGACAGATTTCAAACGAGAACGCACCAAAGTTTCAAATAGACGCTAATGTTACTAGTCGTCCACTCAATGATCACGGAGATAATATTTTCGAGGTTGAATTGTCAATTAAAAGTGAAACAAAGACCAGTGAATCTACTCTTTTTATAGTCGAAGGCGTTTATTGTGGGATTTTTACTATAGAGAACGCCACAGAAGATGTTTTGGATAAAATTTTACTTATAGAGTGTCCAAAGTTCTTGTTTCCTTTCTTAAGATCTATTATTGCAAATTGTACTAGAGAGGCAGGGTTTCCGCCTTTAATGATAGCGCCGTTAGATTTTGTGGGTATGTATGAAAAGAAAAACAAGAAATAGTTTATAGTTTAATCTTCTTTCCTGGGATCTTGCCTAACTTTTTCTTATTATAAATGTTAACAATTTCAAACGTTGTCTTTCCTTCGCTCCATAATTTCAGGAATTTTCTAATATTTTCTTTTGAGAAGTTTAATTTTTCTTTTTTAAGACTTGTTTTTGATTCTTTACTTACGGAAACTTTCATATTTACTAAATCTCTTATGTCATTGATTTCGGTGATTTCTTTTTCTTTAACAAAGCTTTCGATTATAAACTGTAATCTTTTATTTTCATTTTCTAATCTAAGGTTTTCTTCCTTAAAACTATTTAAATGAGTTTGAAAGATCTCAATATCTGAGTCTTTAAAGATTGAAAGGTTTTTGTTAAAAGTTTTTAACTTATCTTCTAAATTTTCTAAAATAATTCCTTTTAAAAGATTAATGTCATTTTCAGTATATTGATAATGGCTTTTGTTACTAAGTTTTTCTAATGAGGAAAACGCCTCAAATACCTTTTTAATTCTTTTTCTCGATAAAACTATAAAGTTACAGATTTTAAAGAGGGATCGTTCATCCTTTGACCAACCTTTTCTTTTTTTATATCTAAACTCATTTAAAAACTTCAATGCATCAGAAAATGAGATATTATTCATAGATCGTGACATATCTAATTATACTATATAAATAATATAATAAAAACTCCTAATATGTTGCATTTGTGCATATACGATATAAATTAATTTTTGAACTATGCTACTCTTTCTATTAAAAATAAGTTTTTTATAATTTTTGTGCTGAAAATTTATGGAGCGGGAAACGAGATTCGAACTCGCGACCCTCACGTTG
>CENJ01028267.1_pt1 | contig 26080 bp, 22 predicted proteins | sample 356161 | NCBI WGS metagenome assembly CENJ01 (sample SAMEA2619531, study PRJEB7988) | marine metagenome | biome: marine biome (ENVO:00000447); feature: surface water layer (ENVO:00002042); material: "saline water (ENVO:00002010), including plankton (ENVO:xxxxxxxx)" | depth 5 m | reverse complement strand
GCAACACTTCAACTTCAGAATGGAATAAAGCTTGATGGTATTGGTTTTGGATCTCAAAAAGTTGGCGTTGGAGAAGTAGTTTTTAATACTGCCATCACAGGGTATCAGGAAATAATGACGGACCCATCATATGATGGCCAGATTATTACATTTACATATCCACACATCGGGAATACTGGGATAAATAAAGAAGATTATGAATCCAAGACTGTTGCAGCAAGAGGATTAATCGTAAGAAATTTTTGTGATTTTCCTAGCAATTGGAGAAGTCAGGAGTCATTAGAAGATTTTCTCTTAAAACATGAAGTCATCTGCATTTCTGATATTGATACAAGATATTTAACTAAAATTCTTAGAGATAAAGGCTGTATGGTTGGAGCAATATACCCCACTAAAGTAATTAAAGACTCAGAAGCGATGCATGCAATTAAAGAATTTGGAAACATTTCAAACCAAGATTTAATTTCGAATGTCTCAACTAAAGAGATTTATAACTATACAAAAGGAAAAAATAAAAATTCAAAAAAAATTGTCGCTTTTGATTTTGGTATTAAAGAAAATATTTTAAAAATTTTAAAAAGTTTTGGGGCAGAAATAAGTGTTGTTCCACCAAGTGCTACGGCTGAACAAGTTCTTAAAATAAAACCTGATGGAATATTTCTTTCTAATGGTCCTGGTGACCCAACTGTGTTGATGGATGTAGTTGCTGAAGTGAAGAAACTTATGTCAACAGAGATACCTATCTTTGGGATTTGTTTAGGACATCAAATTATGTCTTTAGCTTATGATTTAACAATTGAAAAGATGCCATTTGGACATCATGGAGCTAATCATCCAGTGTGTGACTTAAGGGATAGAACAGTTTTCATAACTTCTCAAAACCATAACTTTGCAGTGGCAGAGATTGACAAAAAATCTGAAATTATTGTTACACACAGATCACTATTTGATAACACCATTCAAGGCATAGAGCATAAATCTAAAAAACACTATTCTATTCAATGTCATCCAGAGGCAAGCCCTGGACCCCAAGAGTTCAAAGTACTCTTTAATAAATTTTTTAAGGATATGGATGCCTAAAAGGGAAGATATCAAGACCATAATTATTGTTGGATCAGGGCCAATCGTAATTGGGCAAGCATGTGAATTCGATTATTCAGGAACACAGGCTTGCAAGGCATTACGCGAAAACGGATATCGAGTCGTCTTAGTAAATTCAAACCCCGCGACAATAATGACAGACCCGGAGATTGCAGACGCAACATATATAGAACCTGTTGATTGGAAAACCCTTGAACAAATAATTATTAAGGAAAAGCCAGAGGCCATCTTGCCGACAATGGGAGGTCAAACAGGTTTAAATGTATCTTTGGAGCTTGCAAAAAGAGGTATCTTAGAAAAGCACAACGTTGAGATGATCGGCGCAAATAGAGAAGCAATTGACAATGCTGAGGACAGAGAAAAGTTTGATAAATGTATTAAGCAGCTCGGATTGGAGACTCCAAGATCAGGTTTTGCACATAGCATGGAAGATGCTTGGAGAATACATAAAGATATTGGCCTTCCTTGTGTCATAAGACCTTCTTTTACTCTTGGGGGCACTGGAGGTGGAATTGCATACAACTTTAAAGAGTTTGAAGAAATATGCATGAATGGTTTAAAGCTTTCACCAACAAAAGAGTTGCTAATAGATGAATCGCTGATTGGTTGGAAAGAATTCGAAATGGAAGTTGTCAGAGATAAAAATGATAACTGCATTATAGTCTGTTCAATAGAAAATATTGACCCTATGGGTGTGCATACTGGAGACTCCATTACCGTTGCTCCAGCACAAACTCTTACTGATAAAGAATATCAAGAAATGAGGGATGCCTCATTTAAAATCCTCAGAAAAATTGGAGTTGAGACAGGAGGCTCTAATGTTCAGTTTGCTCAAAACCCAGAAGATGGAAGATTGGTTGTAATTGAGATGAACCCAAGAGTCAGCAGGTCCTCTGCGCTAGCTTCAAAAGCCACAGGATTTCCAATTGCAAAGGTTGCAGCATTGTTAGCAGTGGGTTTTACTCTCGATGAATTAAAAAATGATATTACTAATGGTAAAACCCCAGCATCATTTGAACCCACTATTGATTATGTTGTTACGAAAATCCCACGTTTTAATTTTGAAAAATTCCCAGAAACCGATTCCCGTTTAACAACACAGATGAAATCAGTCGGTGAGGTTATGGCAATAGGAAGAAATTTTCAGGAATCTTTTCAAAAAGCTATTAGATCCATGGAAAATGGTCTAATGGGTTTAGACTCGATCTTGAAAGATAACGAGGGCAATGGTGCATTAAAACTTGAACTTTCTACCCCTGGTGAGAGTAGGCTTTGGTATATTGCTGATGCATTTAGAAATGGGTGGACCATCCAAGAAGTTTATGAGTCTTGCCAAGTAGATAAGTGGTTTTTACATCAAATTAAAGACTTAGTCTTAGAAGAAAGTGATCTTTTGAACCAAAACTATAAAGAACTTGAGGCTGAAAAACTTTTACGTTTAAAAAAGAAGGGTTTTTCAGACGTGAGAATATCTCAACTGTTAAAAGTGCCTGAAGAAAGCATTAGATCAAAGAGATATAAACTCAAGATTCATCCTGTTTATAAAAGGGTAGATTCTTGTGCTGCAGAATTTGATAGCACTACGAATTATCTTTATTCAACTTACGACTATGAAAATGAATCTGTAGCAACTAACAATAAAAAGATCATTGTATTGGGAAGTGGACCTAATAGAATTGGCCAAGGAATTGAATTTGATTATTGTTGCGTTCAGGCAGCTTTAGCGTTCAGAGAGGAAGGTATCGAAACAATTATGGTCAATTCAAATCCTGAAACTGTATCAACTGATTTTGATGTTTCCGATAAACTTTATTTTGAGCCAATTGTGGCTGAGGATGTTCTTGAAATAATTCGTCATGAGAATCCTCTTGGTGTAGTAGTTCAATTTGGAGGGCAAACCCCGTTGAAACTCACAGATGAGTTAAAAGAAAATGGTGTAAATATTTTAGGAACATCACCTAATTCAATAGATGTCGCTGAAAATAGGGAAAAATTTAAATCTTTTTTATCAGATTTTAATTTTAAACAACCAGAAAATAGAACAGCGTCATCAATCTCAGAAGCTAAGAAATGTGTTAATGATCTTGGTTTTCCAGTAATAGCGAGGCCTTCTTATGTATTGGGGGGCAGGGCAATGGAATTGCTTTATACAGATCAAGACTTAGAGAATTATTTGCAAAACAAGATCCAAATCAGTTCGAAGAATCCACTACTTATAGAAAAATTTCTTGATGATGCCATAGAAGTTGACATTGATTTAATCTGTGATGGCAAAGAAGCTGTGGTAGGGGGGGTTCTTCAACATATTGAAGAAGCAGGCATCCATTCAGGAGATTCATCTTGCTCGTTTCCTCCATATAGCGTTTCAGAGAACCAACTTTATGCACTTAAAAAAGAAATTATAGAGGTTGCAAAAAAACTAGGTGTGAAAGGTTTAATGAATGCCCAAGTTGCTATCAAAGGCAATGATTTTTATATGATAGAAGTAAATCCAAGAGCATCAAGAACTATACCTTTTCTCTCAAAATGTATTGGAAAGTCATTAGCAAAAATTGCTTCAAAAGTAATCTCAGGTAAAAGTCTTAAAGACTTAGGTATAGAAAAAGAAATTATCCCAACAAGCTATGCAGTTAAAGCTCCTGTTTTTCCATTTAATAAATTTAGAAAAACTGACCCTATTCTTGGTCCTGAGATGAAGTCAACTGGAGAAGTCATGGGAAGAGGAAACAGCTTCGGCGAGGCATTTGGAAAGGCTTTGAGAGGAGCTGGAGATATAATACCAAATTCTGGAAATGTATTTATAAGCGTTAAAGATGCAGACAAAAAATATTTACCAAATCTGGCAGAAAAACTTATAAACCTTGGGTTCTCAATTGTTGCAACAAAGGGAACAGGTAAAATTCTTTCTGAAAATAAGATTAAATTTAAACAGATTAATAAAGTTTTAGAGGGAAGGCCTCACGTTGTTGACGCAATCCTCAACAAAGAAATATGTATGGTCATTAATACTACTGAAGGAAGGCAATCAATTAAAGATTCCTTTTCCATTCGAAGATCTGCATTAGAACAAAGTGTTTTCATGACAACAACAATTTCTGGTGGCCTAGCAATAGTTGAATCTTTGGAAAAAGGGGAGCAGAATTGGGAATATACAGCATTACAAAATTCATAAAATGGATAAGAAACCAATTACCCCAGAGGGACAAAAAAAGTTGCGCAGCGAACTTGATCAGTTAAAAAATATTAAAAGACAGGAAATAATCGACGCTATATCTGAAGCTCGAGCACATGGAGATTTAAAAGAAAACGCAGAATATCATGCTGCTAGAGAAGAACAAGGCCTCAATGAAGCAAGAATAAGAGAACTTGAAGAGGTACTTTCGTTATCAACAATTGTAGATTATAAGGGCCTAGGAGTAACAGATAGAGTGATATTTGGTTCAACCGTAACAATTGTTGATCTAGAAAGTGATAAACAAAACACCTACCAAATTGTTGGAGAGTCTGAAGCGAACATTGATGCGAATACTATTTCACTAACTACGCCTATCGCAAGATCTTTGCTAAAAAAAGAGGTTGGAGATATCGTTGAAGTTTCAACGCCAGGTGGCGTGAAAGAAGTAGAAATTTTAGAAATCAAATTAGTTTGAAGCGATCCGATGAGTATTGGGCTTTAAAAGCCAAAAAAGAGGGATATAGGTCCAGAGCAAGCTATAAGCTCCTTCAGCTTGATAGGAAGCATAACTTTTTAAAAAATTCATCGTTGATATTTGACTTAGGTTCAGCACCAGGAGGATGGTCACAAGTTGTTTCTCAAAAAATGAAAAAGGGTGACAAGTGCATTGCTATAGATATCTTAGAAATGCAAAAAATAAATAGAATTGAATTTCACAAGATTGACCTTTTTTCAGATAATTTCAAAAATATTTTGAACGAGTACAAGAGCACTGCTGACGTAATTTTAAGTGATATCTCTGTAAATTTATCAGGCTTCAAGCTGGTAGACGATGAAAAAAATTTAGAATTGAACCTTTTTTGTCTAGAAACATCAAAGGCTTTACTAAATGAAGAAGGCACTTTGCTCATAAAGACATTCAATAACAGAAATATGAAAGAACTTGTAGAGATTTTTAGAAAACAATTTAGGGAAGTTTTCATTGAAAAACCACTTGCATCAAAAACTTCTTCTTCAGAGGTTTATTTGTTAGGATTAATCCCCAAATAGATTTTATGAAGAACATTGGTAAAAACTTATTTTTTTGGCTTATGGCAGGAACGCTCCTGTTTATAATGCTTGATAACTTCACACCGAACAATACTAAAGAAGAGCTTTCTTATTCAGAATTTAAGCAAGAGGTTCAGTCTAAAAAAGTTGGGTCGATTGTTTATAAGGGTGATCAAATGACTGTTGAGGGTGAAAGATTAGACGGAAGTAAATTTACCACCAAAAAGCCTATTTATGTAAGAGATGACATGCTCGATGAAAGTTTAAGAGAAGCTGATGTTGCAGTCTCATACGAAGCATTAGACAAACCGAGTATTTGGTCCCAACTTTTAGTTGGAGCTTTCCCATTACTATTATTGTTGGGGGTATTTTTTCTTTTCATGAGACAAATGCAAGGTGGAGTAGGAGGCAAAGGCGGTCCAATGACGTTTGGCAGAAGCAAAGCAAAGCTTCTTGATGGAGGCCATGTTAAGACAAATTTTAACGATGTTGCAGGATGTGAAGAAGCAAAAGACGATGTGAAAGAACTTGTAGATTTTCTTAAGGACCCTGCAAAATTTATAAAGGTAGGGGGAAAGATTCCAAGAGGAATATTGATGGTTGGCCCTCCAGGGACAGGGAAAACTTTGCTTGCAAGAGCTGTTGCGGGTGAAGCAAAAGTACCATTTTTTACTATTTCTGGTTCTGATTTTGTAGAAATGTTTGTTGGAGTAGGTGCCTCAAGAGTTAGAGATATGTTTGAACAAGCCAAAAAGCATTCTCCCTGCATAGTATTTATTGATGAAATCGACGCAGTAGGTAGGCAAAGAGGCGCAGGTCTCGGTGGAGGACACGATGAAAGAGAGCAGACATTAAATCAATTACTTGTTGAAATGGACGGTTTTGAAGAAAACCTTGGAGTAATTGTTATAGCAGCTACTAATAGACCAGATGTTTTGGATGCTGCACTCCTCAGACCTGGTAGATTTGACAGGCAAGTAATGGTTGGATTGCCTGACATAAAAGGTAGAGAGCAAATTCTAAACGTGCACTTAAAGAAAGTTCCAGTTGATAAAAGTGTCGAAGCAGAAGTAATTGCAAGAGGAACCCCTGGTTTCTCAGGTGCAGACTTAGCTAATTTAGTTAATGAAGCAGCACTTCTTGCAGCAAGAAAAGGCCAAAAAAAGGTGAACCATGAAATGCTCGATTACGCAAAGGATAAAATAATGATGGGCGCCGAAAGAAAATCAATGATTTTAAATGACGATACTAAAAAGCTGACAGCCTATCACGAGGCGGGACATGCGATAGTTGGGTTAAAAATGCCGGAACATCACCCAGTATACAAAGTAACTATCATTCCTAGAGGCGGCGCCTTGGGAGTGACAATGTTCCTTCCAGAAGAAGACACATATATGAGTTCAAAAACAGCAATTATGAGTCAAATCACAAGCCTGTTTGGAGGACGTGTTGCTGAAGAAATTATCTACGGCAGAGATGGCATCACAACTGGTGCATCCAGTGACATCGAGAGAGCTAGTGAGCTTGCAAGAAATATGGTCACTAAATGGGGATTCTCTGAGAAACTTGGAACAATCAAATTTGATGACGAAGATGAAAACCCATTCTTAGGAAGATCTGCAGGAAACAAGAAAAGAATATTTTCTGAGGAGACCGCTAAGCAAATTGATACAGAAGTTAAAGATATAATACAAAGTTGTTATGAAAAAGCAGCTTCAATTCTTACAACAAACTTAGATAAGCTTCATGGTATGGCAGATGCGCTTTTAAAATATGAAACTATTGATCAAGATCAAATTTCTGACATCATGGCAGGCGCACTACCAAGAGACAAATCAGATAACCAATCAGGAACAAAGCCAAAAACAAAACCAACAACATCTTCAAAGCCTGTTCAAGATTCGTAAAATAACATAATATTCAGGAATGAGATTTGGAACAGATGGTTTTCGGGGACCCATTGAAACTGAAATAACCCCAGAATTCTGCCTTAATTTAGGCTTTCATACAGGTAAAATAATACTCGAGAAAGGCTACGATTCAGTTATTATTGGCAAAGATACAAGAGTTTCTGGTTATATGCTTGAGGCAGCTCTGCAAGCCGGTTTTATTTCGTCAGGAGTTGACGTAAAGTTGGCTGGCCCAATTCCAACACCAGCAGTCTCATTTTTAACTGCTACTTACGCAGGACAATTTGGAGTTGTAATAAGTGCAAGTCACAATCCATACCAAGACAATGGTATTAAATTTTTTAATAGACATGGTCGAAAAGTAACAGAAAATCTTGAACAAGAAATTGAAAAAAGACTTAATTTGCCAATAAAACCTGTCGAAGCGTCTCAACTGGGTAAAGCATTTAGAATTGATAGTGCATCAGGCAGATATATTGAGTATTGTAAAAGCACTCTTCGAGGCAAACATAGCTTTAAGGATATGAAAATTCTTGTTGATGGAGCAAATGGAGCAAACTATAAAATAACACCTATGCTATTAGAGGAACTTGGGGCAGAAGTTATTAGGGTAAATTGTGATCCAGATGGTTTCAATATAAACGTAGATAGTGCAGTTTTAGATCAAACTCAATTTGCAAAATATGCAAAAGAGTATGAGTTTGACTATTGCGCAGCGGTAGATGGAGATGGAGACAGATTAGTTCTTGCGGACTCTGAGGGGAATGTTTTTGATGGAGATGATCTTCTCTACTTATTAGCAAGAAGCAATCTTGAGAGGAATATTAGTGGAAGCCATGCTGTAGTAGGAACTGAAATGACAAATCAAGGAGTAGTTGAAGCTCTTGCAAAGCATAATATTAAATTATTTAGATCTAAAGTAGGTGACAAATTTATATCAAGAGATCTTGTAAACCAAGAGCTAGTATTGGGCGCAGAGACATCGGGCCATATAATACAGAGAAACTACTCTGAAAGCGGCGATGCAAATATAGCCCTTATTCAGTCTCTTACAACAATTCAAGAATCTGGGAAGGCGCTAAAAGATATTACATCTGATATTGCACGCTATCCACACGTTTTGGAAAGCATTCCGGTAAAAGATAAAACAATAATTGATGGAAATGATAAACAAGAAAAACTTGAAGGCATTAAAGACAAGTTTCCTACTGCAAGGATATCAATAAGAAAGTCAGGCACTGAAAATAAAATTAGAATGATGGTCGAATCTAAAGATAAAAATCAGATTTCTGATGTTATGGGACATTTAAAATCTCTTATTAAATGAAGTATATAGTTGGGAATTTTAAGATGAATGGAGATTCATCTATGATCAATAACTGGTTAGAAAATTTCGAAAGTCTATCTAGAAACAAAATCATCGTGGCTCCACCTATGAGCCACCTTTATAAAGGTAAAGATTTTCCAAAGGAAATTTCTCTTGCTGCTCAAAATGTATCACAGCATTCTAGTGGACCTTATACAGGGCAGGTGTCAGTTAAAATGTTAGAAGACTTAGGTGTGAAATATTGTATCTTAGGTCACTCTGAACGAAGAAGTTTTGCAAATGAATCGGATGAAGAAGTCTTCAAAAAATTCTGTATTCTCAAGGAATCTCTAATAACACCAATTATTTGTGTTGGTGAGCCACTTGATACAAGAAAGAATGGAAAGCATACAGATTTTATTGCTAATCAGATAGAAAAATACAAACACTTAAGTGATTCAATTATTTTTGCTTACGAACCAATTTGGGCTATAGGATCAGGCATGGTTCCAGATAAAAAAGACATTTTTGATATGGTATCTTTTATTAAAGAAAGCTTTTCATTCAGTATAAAAGTGCTTTATGGAGGGAGTATAAGCTCTAAAAACTCCTCAGAAATACTTTCTATTGAAAATTTAGATGGTGTTTTAGTGGGTGGGGCTTCTCTAAACCCCAAGGAATTTGCTAATATAGCGCAGTCATGATTATACAAATATTGATAATTGTTCTAGCAATCTTAATTGTTGCTTCAATTATGATGCAACAAGGGAAAGGTTCTGATTTAGGTTCTGCTTTCGGTGGGGGAAGTTCGGAATCATTATTCGGACCACTGGGCCCTGGCAACTTTTTATCAAAACTTACATGGGGATTAATTTCAGCATTTTTTGTGTTGTGTTTATTATTTGCATTTTTATCTAAACAAGATCTTAGTTTAAATATTGATGAAAATTTAATTCTTGAGCAACCTGAAGAGCCTCCTGTAGAGTAGCGTTGGTGCCGAAGGAGGGACTTGAACCCTCACAAGCAAAGCTTACTACCCCCTCAAGATAGCGTGTCTACCAATTCCACCACTTCGGCAATATGATGCTAAATTATAGACTATAAATATTGACCTATCTAAGTCTTTTAACTATCCTTTACGTCACTGCGGGGTAGAGCAGTCTGGTAGCTCGTCGGGCTCATAACCCGGAGGTCGATGGTTCAAATCCATCCCCCGCTACCAATATAATGGTGAAGAAAGATATTGAAGAATTTTTAGCTCCACTTATAAGCAACTGTGGTTGCGAGCTTTGGGGCATTGAATTTGACTCTGTACAAGGAAAAGGACGATTACTACGAATTTATATTGATGCAATTACAGGCGTTGACATAAGTGACTGTGAAAAGGTTAGTAGAGAAATAGATTATTCCTTTCAATTTGAATCAATATTTTTAGATTTTCAAAGTTTTGAGGTCTCATCACCGGGTGTTGATAGAAAATTATTTTATTTAAATCAATATAAAAAATTTGTTGGAGATGTAGTATCATTATCACTCTTCACTAAGGTGAATAATCTTAGAAAAGTGAAAGGCACACTTTTAAACGTTTTGGATTCAGAAATTTCTGTCAAAACAGAGGAAGAAACTTTGTTGCTCAAATTTAGCAATGTTGAGAAAGGAAAATTAGATTTAGAGGATCAGTTAAAAAAAGAAAATGAATAAAGAAATATTGGATGTAGTCACATCAGTCTCAATGGAAAAAGGTGTTGACAAGGAAATTATTTTTGAAGCCCTTGAAGAGGCAATCTCAAGTGCAACAAAAAAACTCGTTGGTGAGAGTGCTGATATAAGCGTTGTTATCGACAGAACATCTGGACAGTATCAAACTTTTAGACAGTGGACAATTTCTGCTGAGGAAGAAATAGATGAAGAATTTGAAATCAGACAGGATAAGATAGGAGACCTTACTCTTGTAGATGATGTTGCTAAAAAAGAGATTGAAAATATTGACTTTGGAAGAATTTCAGCACAAGCAGCCAAACAAGTAATTATTCAAAAAGTCAGAGAAGCCGAGAGAAGCAAAATAACTGAAAAATATGAAAATCTTGTTGGACAAGTAGTTTCAGGACAAATCAAAAGGATTAACAGAGATTTTCTATTGCTTGAAATTGAAGAAGACTTAAATGCGCAGATTCCAAGAGAACACATTATCCCGGGAGAAATATTTAAGTTAAATGATAGGGTAAGAGCAGTAATTAAAGAAATTTTAAAAACCCCAAGAGGACCACAAATTATACTTAGCAGAACAGATGAGAGATTAATTAAAGAGTTGTTTACTCAAGAAGTTCCTGAGATATCAGAGGGAACCATTGAGATTAAGGCCATAGCTAGAGATCCTGGTTACAGATCAAAAATAGCAGTAAAAACTTATGATGGAAGAATAGATCCTGTTGGAGCTTGTGTAGGAATGAGAGGTTCAAGGGTACAGGCTGTTTCAAATGAAATTGGAAATGAGAGAATTGATATCTTTATACATAGTGATAATCCTGCAGAATTCGTCGTTAATTGCCTATCGCCGGTAAAAATATATTCAATACTAGTGGATGAAAGAACAAGTACGTTAGTTCTGGAAGTCGAAGAAGAAAACCAAGCACAAATTATTGGGAAAAATGGACAGAACCTAAGATTGATGACACACATGATTGGTTGGTCATTTAAAGTATTTAGCAGGGAACAATTTAAGGAGTATCAGCAAACTACACTTGAAGAGAAATATGAAAAGCTTGGAGTAAGATTGTCTTTATCAGGTGATGAGATTGAAAGAATAAAAGAATCAGAGGTCGACAGTTTAGAAAAGATTGTTGATGCAAGTAATGATTTATATTTGACCCTTTTTAAAACAGAAAAAAGATCAGAAGAAATTAAAAATTTTGCGAGTGAACTTCTACTCCAAGATGAATTTAATCAAGATTTTCATGATCCGACTATGGAAGAGACATTAATTAATCTCAAAGGAATCACTAACGAGGTTCTAAGTTTATTAAGTTCAAGTAAAATTAAAAAACTTGAAGATTTGGCTGAAATGTCAGTACCGGAACTTAGAGATATAGTTGAAAACATAAGTGATGAAGAGGCATCTGCTCTAATCATGGAGGCTCGAAAGCCATGGTTTGAGTAAGGAGGGGTAATTATGGATATGTCAGTTAAAAAATTGTCAGAAATATTAAAGATAGATCCAGAGGCTCTTCTTGAAAAAATGATTCAAGCTGGATTGCCTCAAAAAAACATTGACGATGCTGTTTCAAATGATGACAAACAGATTTTACTTTCCTTTATAAGGAGCTCAAAAACAACCAATATATCACAGGCATCTCAAGAAACTGTTGTAAAACCAAAGCCTCCAACTACTGTTACACCAAAACCCCCAAAAACCAAAAAAGCGTCACGAGACTCGAAGCCAAAAGATTCTAAGGCAGAAGTAAAAGAAGAAACTAAAACAAAAATAAAAACAGTTAATATTAATGGATCAATAAGAGTTAACGATCTTTCTAGAAAAATAAGCAGAAGAGGGAATGAGGTTATTAAAAAACTGATGGAGCTTGGCGAGATGGTATCTTTAAATGATGAGATCGACCAGGAAACCGCAGTATTGGTTGCTGAAGAATTTGGTTTTACTGTTAAATACGAGGAGGAGCAAAATGTTGTTGAAGAGCAATTAGATTACCCAATTCCTGAAATTAATTATCAAGATGAAACAAAAGCACCTAAGCGCCATCCTGTAGTAACAGTTATGGGACATGTTGATCATGGGAAAACTTCACTTCTAGATGCTATAAAGTCTACAAATGTTGTTGATGGAGAATCTGGTGGAATTACTCAGCACTTAGCAGCATATGAAGTACAAACAAAAACAGGAATAATTACTTTTATTGATACACCTGGACATGAAGCTTTTTCAGCAATGAGAGCTAGAGGGGCAAATACAACAGACATCGTAATATTGGTAGTTGCTGCAAATGATAGTGTAAAACCTCAGACAATAGAGGCCATAACACATGCTAAATCAGCGAAAGTCCCAATAATTGTTGCAGTGAACAAGATTGATTTGGATGGTGCAGATATAGAAAAAGTAAAGGGGGATCTTTCAAAACATGATCTTGTTTCAGAGGATTGGGGCGGGAAAATACAAGTCCTCCCAATTTCTGCTCTAAAAAAGGAAGGTATTGATGAGCTTTTAGATGCTGTTCATCTCGAATCAGAAATTCAAGAACTAAAATCCCCAGTAGAGGGTCTTGCTCAAGGTATTATTTTAGAATCTGAGCTGGATAGATTCAAAGGGCCTCTAAGCACATTGCTTGTTCAGAAAGGATTGCTTAAACATGGTGATGTAATTGTTGCTGGAGAAAAAAGAGGAAAGATAAAAACATTAACAAATAGCTCCGGTAAGCAAGTTAAAGATGCAGGTCCTTCTACTCCAGTTGAAATACTTGGCCTAGAGGATTGTGTTGCTGCAGGAGAACAATTCTTTGTAATGCCATCGGAAAAAGAAGCAAGAAATCTTACAGATGCCAGGATTGCATTTCAAAAAGAAATTATCGATAAAAATGTCATGACTACTCAATCAGCATTTGAAATGTTAGATCAAGAAAAGATCAATAAACTTAGAATAATTGTGAAGTCTGATGTTGCTGGTACAAGTGAAGCAATAGTGGCATCTCTTCAAAAAATTGGTAACGAGGAGGTAGAAGTTGACATAGTAAGTTATGGAGTAGGTGGAATTACCTCGTCAGACATTAACCTTGCAATTACAACAGGCGCAAGAGTTCTGGGTTTTAATGTAAGAACAGATAATAAAACTAAGACGCTTGCTGAGTCAAAAGGAATAGAGATAAATTATTACAGCGTGATTTATGACTTAATTGAGGATACAAAAAGGTTGCTATCTGGTCTCCTTGATCCCATTTTTTCAGAAAAGATTTTGGGCTTAGCTGAAGTTAAAGAAGTATTTAAATCGCCAAAATTTAACCTTGTAGCAGGTTGCATGGTGGTTGAAGGATTGGTTAAAAGAGAGAAGCATGTAAGAGTTCTAAGAGATAATGTTGTCATTCATGAAGGTGAACTGGACTCTTTAAGAAGATTCAAAGACGATGTAAAAGAGGTTAAAAATGGAACAGAGTGTGGAATTGGAATTAAAAATTATTTAGACATCAAAATTGGAGATGTTATTGAAAATTTTGAGCAAAAAGAAGAAAAAAGATCACTTTAGTTTTAATGGAAAAGGATAGAATTGTTCGAATAAACGATAACCTTAAGAAAGAAATTGCAACGTTTATACAAAATTCTCAACTGAAAGATAATTTGGGGTTTTTAAGCGTAAACCATGTAGATACTTCCAGAGACCTATCAATTGCAAAAGTTTTTATTTCGACTTTTCAATCTGAAAAGTCAAAGTCGGAGCTAATTGAATTTTTGAACGAAAATTCTTGGAAGATTAGAAAAGAATTAGCAAGAATCTTGCCATTAAAAAAAGTACCTAATTTAAAATTTTTTTATGATGATCATTTGGATGAAGTTAGATATATAGATAGCTTAATTAAAAATAAGAACCAATGAGTGTGATTCTTCTAAATAAAGAAAAAGGAATTTCTTCCTTTCAGGCACTTAAAGAAGTTCAAAAAGAACTAAATTTCAAAAAAGCGGGTCATGCAGGAACTCTTGACCCAATTGCTACAGGCCTGCTACCCATATTTTTTAATAAATCTACTAAATTTATTCAATATTTTTCATCAGAGAATAAAGGATATAAGGCGAAATTTAAATTGGGTGTCTCTTCAAATACACAGGATGTTGAGGGAGAGATTACGAGCCATGACAATGAAGAAGCCCCGTCAGAAGTAGAGCTTATTCAATCAATTGAGAGTTTTATTGGAAGCTACAAACAAATAGCCCCTTCATTCTCTGCGAAAAAGGTCAATGGAACACCAATGTATAAGCTTGCACGATCTGGAAAAGAAACCCCTATAAGAGAAAGTGATGTAAGTATTTTTAATATGAAATTAATAGATTTTAAATATCCTTATTTCTCTATTTCAGTTAGCTGTTCTCAAGGAACATATGTAAGAACTTTAGGTGTAGATATAGCAAAAAAGATTAACTGCAATTGCATTATGGAAAATCTACAAAGAACTTCAATAGGCGATTGGACTTTAGATGATAGCGTTCAATTTAACATCATAAAAAACTTGGACAATCGAGAAAAAATGCAGTATGTTAAGCCCATTGAAGAAATTTTAAAAAATTTTCCAAAGGTAAAAATAGGATCTTCTGAGGTAAAAAAATTTCATAATGGCTCAAGTGTTGAGACCGAAATTAAAAACAAATTAGGAAAACATCTAGTTTTTTTTGAAGAAAAATTTTTAGGCATTGGTGAATTAATTAAAAACAGGGGCTTAGTTCCAAAAACAATATTTAAAATTGAGGAGATAGATTAATGAGTTTAAGTAAAAACAGTACAGCAGACATAATTAAAAAATATGGTAGTAATGCTAAAGATACTGGTTCTACTGCTGTTCAGATTGCTCTTTTGTCGAAGAGAATTGAGGAATTACAAACACATTTTAAAGAACATGTAAAAGATAACCATTCAAGAACTGGTTTGCTTCAAATTGTGAGTGAAAGAAAAAAATTGCTCTCCTACCTTAAGAAAAAAGACCCTTCTTCATTTCAAAAAATTATTAAAGAATTAAAACTAAGAGATTAAAAAATGAGTAAATATTTAAAGAAAGAGATCCAAATGGGATCAAAGACACTTGTATTAGAAACAGGGAAGATAGCAAGGCAGGCAACCGCGTCGGTTACTGCATCAATGGGTGGCACCGTAGTAATGTGTGCAGTAGTTACAAAGCAAAGTTCTGAAGGAAGAGATTTCTTCCCACTCAGTGTGCACTATATGGAAAAAGCATATTCCGCAGGAAAAATTCCAGGTGGTTACTTTAAAAGAGAAGGAAGACCAACTGAAGTTGATACTCTGACTTCTAGATTGATCGATAGACCACTAAGACCATTATTTCCTGATTTTTTTAAAGACGAAGTTCAAGTAAATTGTATGCTTCTCTCACTTGATAAAGATAATCCACCGGATGTAGTGGCATTAATTGCAGCATCTGCAGCAATGTCTATTGCTAATGTTCCTTTTAATGGGCCAATGGCTGCTGCAAGAGTTGGATTTGTGAACGACGAATATGTTTTGAATCCATCTTTTGCTGAACTTAAAGATTCTGATTTAGATATGGTGGTTGCTGGGTCTGAAAGTGCAGTTCTAATGGTTGAATCTGATGCAAATGAATTAAGCGAGGATTTAATGATTGGAGCAATACTTTTTGGACATCAGGAGATGAAGCCAGTAATAAAAGCAATAGATGATTTTGCAAAAGAGGTTTTGCCTGAAAGGAGTGAATTCCTAAATCCTTTGCAAGAAGAAGAGGAAAAAATATTTTCAGAGGTTAAAGATAAATGTGCCAAGGGCTTATCAGACGCTTTCACAACAATTGATAAGAAACAAAGAGGAGAAAAAATTAATGCGGTTAAAATTGAGTTGCTTGAAGGTCTGGATGATGAACTGCATAACAGCTATTTAAAACAGTTTAAAGAAGTTGAAAAAGAGATCGTCAGAGAAAACATTCTTGCTGAGCAAAAAAGAATTGATGGCAGAGGCCTTACAGAGGTAAGAAATATTGACATCGAAACAAATTTATTACCTTCAGTTCATGGCTCAGCCTTATTTACAAGAGGGGAAACGCAAGCTATTGTCACAGCAACACTTGGTTCAGGAAGAGATGTTCAAAAAGTTGATGCTCTTCAGGGAGAGGTCGTGGATAATTTTATGCTTCATTATAACTTTCCTAGTTACAGTGTTGGAGAACTAGGTTTTCCAATGGGCCCAAAAAGAAGAGAGATAGGACATGGTGCTCTAGCTAAAAGATCATTGCAGTTTGCAGTACCGAGCTTAGAAGAGTTTCCATATGCAATACGGGTCGTAAGTGAAATTACAGAATCAAATGGTTCAAGTTCAATGGCATCAGTATGTGGCGGTAGCTTGGCAATGATGGCTGCTGGGATTCCTATTAAAGAAAATATTGCAGGAGTTGCAATGGGATTAGTAAAAGATGGTGAAAGATATGAGGTCTTAACCGATATTCTTGGTGATGAAGATCACTTAGGGGATATGGACTTTAAAGTTGCAGGAACTAAAAATGGAGTTTCTGGTTTACAAATGGATATAAAGATTGAAGGAATAAATGAAGAAATCCTTGAAAAAGCGTTATTTCAGGCGAAAGAAGCAAGAATGCATATCCTGGGAGAAATGGATAAAGTTCTATCTAAGCCTAACGAGCTAACTGGTTTAGCACCTTATTTCTGCAAATTCAAAGTTCATAAAGATAAAGTGAAAGTTGTAATTGGCAAAGGTGGCTCAACAATAAAAGGCTTACAAGAGGAATTTGGTGTAACCATTGAATTACAAGACTCTGGTGAAGTAAACGTTTTTGGTGAAAATAAAGAAGTAGCGGAAGCAGCTAAAGCACAAATTGAGCTTCTTTGTGCGGAGCCTGAGGAAGGTAAAATATACGAGGGTGTTGTAGCAAAAGTTGTTGACTTCGGGGCCTTTATTACAATAATGCCAGGAAAAGATGGATTACTTCACATCTCGCAATTTAAAGAGGATTTTGAGCATTTAACCGATGTTATCAATGAAGGCGATAATATTAAGGTAAAACTTGTTGAGGTTGGCCGACAAGGGAGACTGAAGTTAGAGTTCGCAGAAGATTAAAAAAGTTCAGAAAGCATACATCTAGCTGAACCACCACCGTACTTTTCAATAGTTGTTAAGTCAGAATGAATTATTTGTTTATAGAAACGATTAATCTTATCGCGTTGTACTTTAGTTAAGGCACTTTCCGATCTTGAGGACATTACTAGTAAGGGCTCCTTATTTTTGTTAATAACCTCAAGACAATTTCCACAAAATGATAAAAGCTGAGAGCTCTCTATTTCCATTAAATCATGAGTCCTCTCAACTAGCTTCTTGACATCATTTCTAAAAGGCTCTTTTATAACATCCAAACAGGCTCCAATCATCTCTGTACCCACGTACATAAGTACATCTGTGTGATAGATCGATTGACCAGTATGACTTTCAGTTTCGAATATCATTGGGAAATATCCATTCTCACTACACCATTTCTCTGCTAAGGATTTGTCAGCTCTAGGTGAGAGAGTAACGTAAGCTATGCTATTAACCCTATCGAATACCATGCTGCTTGTAGATTCTAGAAAAATACCCTTCTCTTCAAGATGACTAAGATCATTCGTAATCTTATATGACCTGGATAGCGTATCAATCATGCTTGGATTTTTTTCAAGCCTTCTATTTTCAGCTTTCATTGGAAAAATTTGCATAGAACCATCTTCAAAAGTTGTAAACCAATTTGGGAAAATATGGTCTGGACAACCTTTGTCACCTTTAAACGTTGTTATATTTATCTCAGCTTCAACAAGCTTATCTCTAAAAGCCCTAAACTCCTCTATGGCTTCCTCTAGAATTTTCACTTTATCTCTCTGATTATCACTTTTCTGATAATGATTGGATCCTGCTGTTTGAGGATTACTGTAGAATTCTGATGGCTCTATCATGAATATGTGATCAGTGGATTGTCTTTTCATTATTCTCCTAGTTATAGAATCAATTTTTGATTAGAATACGCTTGTGTTAGATGATATTCAAAAAAAATATATAAAGAAAGAGTCAAATTTTGGCGCTGAAAACTATAAGCCACTTCCTGTAGTGCTATCAAAGGCTAAAGGAGTCTGGGCATGGGATGTAAATGACAACAAATATCTTGATATGATGTCAGGCTACTCTGCAGTAAGTCATGGACATGCTCATCCCGAATTATTGAAAGTTTTCCACGACCAGTCTTCTAAATTGTCTCTAACTTCAAGAGCCTTTTATACTGACCAGTTAGGCCCATATCTTGAAACCTTAACAAGCATAAGTGGCTTTGAAATGGCATTACCAATGAACTCTGGTGCAGAAGCAGTGGAAACAGCAATAAAATCTGCAAGAAGATGGGCGTACAGAGTAAAAAAAGTAAAACCAGATAAAGCAGAAATTATAGTTGCTGAAGGAAATTTTCATGGCAGAACTACAACGATTATAAGCTTTTCAGACGAAGGAAACCCAAAAGATGATTTTGGTCCGTTAACACCAGGGTTTGTGACTGTAAAATTTGGCTGTGCTGAATCCATTAAAGAAGCAATTAATGAGAATACTGCTGCTGTCTTAATAGAGCCAATTCAAGGCGAAGCAGGAATAGTTGTACCTCCAAATGATTATCTTTCAAAAGTAAGAGAAATATGTAGTGAGAGTAATGTCTTGATGATACTAGATGAGATTCAGTCTGGGCTAGGTCGAACTGGCAAGCTTTTTGCATTTCAGCACTCATGTGGTTCTTGTGATTGCAAAGAAAATTTTTGTAAATGGCGGCCTGACGGCTTAATACTTGGAAAAGCTTTAGGAGGTGGATTTATGCCAGTTTCATGCTTTCTATCCAAAAAAGAAGTTCTTGAATTAATGAATCCTGGTTCACATGGGTCTACGTTTGGTGGCAATCCACTAGCCTCTGCAATTGGGAAAAGGTCGCTAGAACTTTTATTTGAGGAAAAACTTATTGAAAATAGCAGAATTATGGGAGATTACTTTAAACAGTCACTTAAAAACATGAATTCAAAAATTATTAAAGAAGTAAGGGGTAAAGGGCTATGGCTTGGCGTTGAAATTGATAAAAATTATATTTCTGGAAAGGATTTATCGTTGATGTGCTTAGAGCACGGGATTCTATGTAAAGAAACCCACGAGACAACAATAAGGTATGCACCTCCTTTAACGATTACAGAGGAAGAACTTAACTGGGGAATTGATAAGATTAGAACTGTGCTTAAGAAAATAGAAAGAGTAGCCGCTTAACTTTATGTTTCCAAAAAGAATTTTGTTTTTAATTTTTTCCATTATTTTGGTTACTGCTTGTGGAGGCGGAGGCGGAGGAAGTACAAATGAAGAAGGTGGTGCCACCACACCAACACCAGCTCCAACACCACCCCCAGCACCTGAGAGATATAATATTAGAGGGCAGGTAACACTCACAGGAAATGTAATAATTGACTCCGATGTTCCAAACAAAGCATTTTCATACCTATCTAATGACATTAGTTCAAATGCTCAACCAATCTATGCCCCTTCTACTGTAATAGGCTATTCTGGACGACATACGAGTGAAGAGGGAGAAGTGACTCAAGATACATTAGATGTTTATGTCCTATCTTTGGAGGGGAGCAGCCTTCAAGTAACTATGAATCAAGCTGTAAGCAACGCCGATATTGATATTTTTCTTTATGACTCTGAAGACTTAAATAACCCTATTGAGTTTAGTGCTAGTATTGGCCAACAAGAGAGTTTCAATTTTACTGGTAGCGGTATTTTCTATCTTGTTGTTAGAGCTGACCAAGCTAAGATTGGGACTAAATACTCTTTATCCCTTGTAGAAAGTTTGCAATCTTTTCAACAAACAGCCTCAAAAGAAGTCTTTGATACTGGAGAATTCATTTTTATAAAAAATAAAGAAAAAGGCTCATTGATTTCAGAAACAGAAATGTCACTGATTCAAAATCTTTTTACTACAAAAGGGGGGCTTAATCGATTGAACAAATCTAGACTTGATACCAATTATTTTAATGAAATTTATGGTTTAAGTTTAAGCATAGAGGAAGTTTCAAAGGAATTCTCACTGTCAGAGTCTATTTCTAAAACGATTGAAAAAAATAAAATAAAAGAATTCTTAAGAAAGGAATTTCCAAATTGGCTAATTGATTTAAATCATATTTATTATCCTGATGCAGATCCTGTGCCATTCAGTCCTGATCCTTTCTATGATGAATTTCAGTGGAATCTACGTCAAATCAAAGCCAAGGAAGCGCTTGATTTAATAGGACAAGAAACTAAAGATATAGTTGTTGCAGTGCTTGATTCTGGATCACCAACCAGCGATTCTTTAGCTTTTGAAAACTCATCTTTTGTAAGTGGTGGTTACGACTTCGTGTCAAATACTGATGCTTCTTTTGATGGTGATGGATTAGATTCTGATCCAACTGATCCTGACTTTCAGCCAGTACAGTCTGATGGTGAAATTTTTGGAAGTCATGGTTCACATGTTGCTACAACAATGTCTGCAAATAATGATGGGAATGAAATTAATGGTTTAGCTGTCAAAGCATTACCACTTAGAGTCTGTGGCTCAGACAGAAGCGAGCAAGGTGGAGGTTGTTCAAGTTATGATCAACTTCAAGCATTTTATTATATCCAGGGCAAAGAAAATGACTCAGGTACTTCTTACGATGCGGACACCAATGGCCCAGTAAATATAGTAAACATGAGTTTGGGAGGTGGAGGAAATAATCAAGTAATTTGTGAAGAAATTGAAAACATGAAAAATGACGGAATATTTGTGGTTGCTTCAGCAGGAAATGAAGGTAATTCAGCCATCAGATTCCCTGCTTCCTGTGAATACTCATTCTCAGTATCATCAACAAAATTTGATGAAAAGAGATCTTCTTTTTCATCGTTTAATAATTATGTAGATATTGCTGCTCCTGGCGGTCAGAATTCTGAGGATTTAGACGGTAATGGTCGAGGAGATGGGGTTATGGCGTATTCATTTAAAAACTCTTCCTATGACGGGGAGTCTTACAAAGGGTTACAGGCTTACAATGGTACTTCAATGGCAGCACCACATGTATCAGCATATTTTGCAATACTTAAATATCTGCAACCTGATTTAACTCATGCACAGTTAAAAGATTATTTGCGATCTGGCAACCTTACAAAAGACATAGGGAATCCTGGAAAAGATGACTTTTATGGATATGGCCTTATGAATATGGAAAAAGGTATTACAAATGTTCAGAATGGTATCTCAGGTGATATGCTTAATTACAGCTTTGTAGAACCAGATAGACTATTTCTGGGTTATGCCTTAAGCGAAAAAACTTTCAATTTATCTGGGTCAGGAAATATTTCAAATATTACAATTCAAGACCAGACTTCATCGGTAAGCGTTGAACAACTAAGTGTTGATAGTGGGGGCATAGGAGAGTACAAAGTAAAAATAAATAGATCAGTACTTTCTAGTGGAAACTATGTATCGTTAATTATTTTCGAATTTGTTGGGGACCAGCCCTCTACTTCTATCCCCGTACTATTTTCCAGCGGCGAAGAAAAGATCAAAGCAACTGTCGACCAACTTTGGATCTGTGCAGTCAACGATGAAAATGAAATCATTCCATGTGATGTTATGCAAATGGAAGAAGGTGTGGCTAATTTTAGAATTAGAGAAGTTCCTAATGACACATATGACGATGTATTTGCTTGCACAACCTTTGGAGATGTATTGTCATTTACCGATGAAGGTATTTGTGGACCTGGAGACCTTAGAGGAGACTATACTGGCGGTAGCTTCATAGTTTCTGGCTCTGATGTAAGCGGGATCAATTTTACAATAGCACCGGTCATTAACAATTAATGAAAATTCCTAGAATTGTAAAATATGGTGGAACGAATCTTGCAGCTTTTGTTTTTGATTTCACTTTATTAATTATTCTCGACTACTTGCTTAATATTGATAGAGCTATAATTGCCTTTTTCTGTTACATATCTGGAACAATGGTAAGTTATGTCCTAGCTAAGAATTTTGTATTTCCCAAGGGCTGGCTTGGGGATAAACCTACCGTAGAGTTTTCAGCTTACTTTTTAGGAGGGGTGATGGGTGCAATCATAACAGCTGTAATTTTTGCTGTATTGGAGTCTTTTAATATCTCAAATATCTTGATTCAAAAAATCATTACAACCCCCTTTGCTTTTATAATAGTCTTTCTTTACAGAAACTACTTTGTCTTTAAAAAATGAGTAAAATTAATAAAGATCTTGAAAAAAAATTTGGATCTAAAAAAATTAAGTTTGATTCGGAAACTTTAATTGAATATGGCCAGGATTGGTATAAAGGTATAGAGCCTGATCCTCAAGCAATTTTTTTTCCAGAGACAGCAAAAGACATTCAGGAAATTATTTATTTTGCCAAAAAAAAAGGTTTAAAACTATTGCCATCTGGTGGGAGAACTGGGCTTAGTGGCGGTGCGACTGCAGTTTGTAAAGAAATAGTAGTAAGTATGAAGAACCTAAATGAAATTAACTGGATCAAAGGCTCTCACCGATTGAAGTGCCAAGCTGGTGTGATTACAGAAACTGCTAAATCAATGGCCAAAGAAAAATCTCGAATACTGCCAATTGACTTTTCCTCGACATCATCCTCAATGATTGGTGGCAATGTGGCAACTAATGCTGCGGGTGCAAAATTTATTGGATATGGATCAACAAAAAACCACGTTAGGAATATGACAGTTATTTTACCAAATGGTGAAATAACTCCTTTAGGAAAGGTTGCTGAAAAAGATGCTAGTGGACCAGATCTAATGGAACTATTTATTGGTTCAGAGGGCGTTTTTGGTTTCATTCTTGATGTTACATTCGAAACTTACCCAGAACCAAAATTCTCAGAATCAATCTGTCTTAATGCAGACTCCTTAGATGATCTTTATAAGATTATTCAAGAGCCTTCAGATATTATTTCAGCCATTGAGTTCTTAGATCTTAATTCGCAGCTACTTTTAAGCAATGAAGCGCCAAGCAAATATGAGGTTCTTATAGAGTTGAACTCTGATTCAGAGGATAAAATAGAATATTTTCTTCGCGATGTCGTAGAAAAAGTTTCGGATGTAAATCTACTTAACTCAAGACAAACTAAATTATTTTGGGAAAAGAGAGAACTTCTTCCAGTCAAGCTCTCTGAGATGGGTGCAGTAAAATTTGATTTTTGTGTCGACAAGCTATCGACAGAAAAGTTTATGAATGAAGTTGAAATGAATATTTCTAAAGCAAAAATCTTTAATTTTGGTCATCTTGGAGATGGGAATATTCACTTGAATATAATCTTTGAAGAGCAAAATGATGAGCAGTTTTCTGTGGTCTATGAAATTTTAAAATCTTTTGGGGGGTCTCCAAGCGCAGAACACGGTATTGGAAAACGGAAAAAAGGCATCTGGAACACATTTCCACAATATAAGCAAAAGCTTAAATTGCTTGAAACCTTGAAAAAATCAATTGATCCAGACGAAATTATTGCTCCAAAAGTTTTTTTTGATAATTAAAGCCTCTTGATAGCATCTAAATATAAACCATCCAAGGATTACTTGATTATATAAGCTGTATTTATATCTTTGTATTTACTTATTTTTGAAACCTTTCAACGAATTTAAATTAAGTTGTTAAAAACGGTTGATTGTTTACTATATTTTTGAACTATTTCATGGGGGAGAAAATGGATAGTATTATGAAAACAGTGAATGACTTTGTAAAAGGTCTTACTGGCGTTCTTGTTAGTGTTATTGGATTGGGGATCGTAGCTTCAATCGTATTTGGTGGTAGCACGTTTTTTGTAGGTGATGTAATCGACACAATAATGGGTTACGTTGCTATGTTAGGTGAGAATGGATTAGCAGGACTTGTAGTTCTGTTCATAATCATGAGTGTTCTTAACCTAAAATAAATCTATTAACATGAGGGCTTCGGCCCTCATGTCTTTATCATGAAATTTTTAAACTTCGATTTCAGCAAAATTAAAAAGTTCCTCGAAAAGCTTACAGAGGTACTATTGCTTGTTGTTGCAGCATCACTGCTGTTTGGAGTTTTATTTGGACCAGAAACTGCCTTTGTCGGCAGTGTTTATCAAAACTTTGTATCTATTCTAGAAATGGTTGGTCAAGATGGACTAATTGCTTTGGTTTCTCTGATAGTTATATTCGCAATTCTTAAAAAATAATTTAAATCTGGTGGCTATGCTTGGACTTGAACCAAGGACCTCAGCATTATGAATGCTGCGCTCTAACCAGCTGAGCTACATAGCCAAGAGTTTGATGATAATAATATTTTAAGTAGAGTCAATCCTTTCTTTATTTGGAAATAAATTAAAGGAAAATACATAAATTGCTGGCACTAAAATTGCTAGATAAACTCGGGCATCAACTTTTGGAAATATCAAGAATTTTATTATGATCGCAAGAGCTAATACAAAAGAAATAATATTGATCCAGGTATGCTTTTTCCCAATTAATAGATAGAGAGACACAACCAATATTGCTAAAGTGGTAGCAAACCAAGTTATGTAATTTATATCATTGAGGACCCAATTTAAATTGCCTAATAAGATTTCAAAATATTTACTAGAATCAAAATCTGGATTGAAGGTATCAAGGTTGCTTTGGGTGCTTACCAGGCTCGTATAAAAGTGACTCCACCACCCATTGTGATCTATGCTGGTGGAAATAAAAAAATAAATTGACAGGAAAAGAACGGAGTTAAAGATAGGCATCTTATATTTCTTGTCTATGGCAGGAGTAAGTCCTAGTAAGCCTGCAGCAACAATCATATCAGGCCTAAAGGCCAAGGATATTGCCATTAACAAAAAGGAAAGATATAAATTTTTTTTAGTTAAGAAATAAATAGATCCAATAAAGATGACTGTAGTAATTGCATCAGGAGTCATAAGCTTACCAAGAAACAAAATTTGTGAAAGGAAGACCAATGGAATCCATAAAAATTGTATTACCCCCCTTTGAAAGATAAAAGTTAGGAAGAAAATCAAAGATAAGATTAAAGATGAGGCTATAGAGATATATTTCATTGATTGATATTCACTAAAACCAGAAATATCTTTTACAGCTCTTATTAGCAAGATATAGCCTGGTTTTAGAGCGTACATGGGCATCATGGATCCAAGGTTTTCAGCATTAGCGTACTGATCTTGACGATATTGGCCTGAGCAGCACAGTGCTTGAAACAGGCCAGGATCAACTTCTCTTTCAAGTGTTTGGTAAGTATATTCATGGGCTTCTTCTGTAGTTTTACCCTCATCTAGTTGTACAGCCATGGTATATGCAACAGCATCCCAATTATAAAATGCTTGAGTGGCAGTCTTTTGGTAAACAAAACCAATGACAAATATTGCTAAGAAGATATTTAGTATACGAAGAATCATTTTTTAAACACTAAATTTACACTTAAAAAGTAATTTAAAATAAGCCCTGCTAAAATTCCTAATAGTGCTGATGATAGTGCAGAAAATTCGTTTAAATAAAACTGCGAGGCAACACCGATGTTCGTCAAAATAGAAAAAGAGTTTGCAAAACAATATTTCAATAAGCCCTTTAGACGTTCATAAAATAACCTGTGAACATTATGAAATGTTAAGAAATTATTAAAAAAATAATTTGAACACATAGCAAGTAATGTGCTTATTAGATTTCCAATAATGAATTCAATTTGAACAGTAAGCAGGATATTAAGAGTAACTAAATGAACTACAACTCCTAGCGTTCCTACAAATGCAAAAACAACAA
>CENJ01059036.1_pt1 | contig 26160 bp, 25 predicted proteins | sample 356161 | NCBI WGS metagenome assembly CENJ01 (sample SAMEA2619531, study PRJEB7988) | marine metagenome | biome: marine biome (ENVO:00000447); feature: surface water layer (ENVO:00002042); material: "saline water (ENVO:00002010), including plankton (ENVO:xxxxxxxx)" | depth 5 m | reverse complement strand
ATCTCAAGAACATGGAATTATTTCAGTTGATAGTGTTGAGAAGTATAGTATTGGTGATTTATTAGTAATCATTCCTATTCACTCCTGTCTTACAGTAGATAAGATGGGTTCTTTTTTTATAAATGAAAAAAAAGTCTTAATAATGTGATATTAATCTAGACCGTGAGTAAGTCTTTTAAGAGGTTTAATTATAAAAATTACTAATAACCCAAAAAGAGAGCAAAAGATAAAAATTCCCAAAAATATTTGATATTCACCTGCAGTCTGAGCCCACTTACCTAGTTCTGCTGCTAGTTTATTTCCAAAACCTGTACAAGCAAAATATGTTCCCATTAATAAAGATGCATATTTAATTGGAGCAAGTTTTGTTATAAGTGCCATTACTGTGGGAGATGTACATAACTCCCCAAGGGTATGTAGTAAATAAGCAATAACAAGATAATACATTGCACTAGATCCATTTTTTTCAAACTCTAATGCTGCTAAACTCATAACATAAAACCCAAAAGCCATGATAATAACTCCTACAGCCATTTGGAATAGAAGTGCTGATTCTCTGCCAAGTGATTTCCACCACGCCCAAAATTTACCCACTATTACTGCAAACAGAACAATAAAACCAGCATTTAAAGACTGGAACCATGTAGCTGGAACTTCAAAACTTATACTTTCAATCATTCTGTTGGTTTTCTCAAAAGCATAAATATTCATTAAACCTCCAGCTTGTTCGAACGCTCCCCAGAAAACAATAACAATTAGAAATGATAAAAGAAGTACCTTGACTCTATCTTTCTCAATATTAGTGAGTGGTTTATCCATAACTTCCTTATCTGGATTATCTTTTTTCCCAATGAAATCACCAATTCCTACTAGGTATTTTTGGCCCCACATAAAAACAAGCTGACCTAAAAGCATTCCTATACCAGCCAAGCCAAACCCATAGTGCCAGCCCCATTCTTCTCCAATGCCACCAATTATTAAAGCTGATAGAAATGCACCTATATTTATCCCCATGTAAAATATTTTGAATCCTATATCTTTTTTTTCCTCATCATTTATATATAACCCTCCAACCATAGTAGAAATATTAGGTTTTAATCCTCCGACACCTAATACAATAAACCCAAGGCCTATATAGAACGCAGTTATATTATCTATAGCAAGAATACTATGTCCTAGAACAAGTAAACCTCCTCCAATCATAACAGTTTTCTTTTGCCCTAATAGATTATCTGCAATCCATCCTCCTGGTATCCCGGCAACATAAACAAGCATTGTATACCAGCCGTAGAGATATATAGCATCTTCATTTGACCAGCCGTATCCAGGATTTTTACCAGATGTCTCAGAAATGAGAAATAAAACGAGAAGTGCTCTCATTCCATAGTATGAAAACCTTTCCCAAAGCTCCGTAAAGAATAGCACATATAATCCGTAAGGATGTCCAAATATTGTTTTTTGATTTTCCATAATATTATTATCAATTTAAAAAAAATAATCTTTGAAACTTAATATTCTAATTTTTAAATTTTAAATTTCAATCTGAATGGATTATTTCAATGATTTTTTATCAAGGGTTTTAAATATTATATCTGAATTCCTTTTTATTTTTAATAGAACTCTATTTAAAATTGGTGATTCTGAGGTAAGTATTGGTACTATAGTAATATTCTTTGCTAGTTTTTACCTTCTTGTAGTTGTATCAAAAAATGTAAGACTTCTTCTTTTAAATAAAATATTAGCAAGATCTAAACTAAAGAAATCTTTTAGGGAATCTATAGCCAATGGTGTCAGGATAACTATGATGTTAATTGGTACTATTATCATTATTCAAGCTGTTGGTATTGACTTAAGTGCGTTAAGTCTTCTTGCTGGTGCTCTAGGTGTTGGTATTGGTTTTGGGTTTCAAAAAGTAACTGACAATTTAATAAGTGGTCTTACTATTCTGGTTGAGGAACCAATTAAAGTTGGTGATAGGGTGGAAGTAGGAGAGGTGAGTGGTGACATAGTAAATATATCTCTGAGGGCAACGACTATTGTTACAAACGATAATATTTCTATAATCGTACCAAACTCTGAGTTTATTTCTAGTCAAGTAATTAACTGGAGTCATAATAATAGGATAGTAAGATTTAGATTACCTGTTGGGGTAAGTTATGAGGAAGACCCTGAGATTATTAAAAAACTTTTATTGGAGGTTGCTGATGAAAATCCAAACGTTCAGAAAGAACCAAAACCTAAAGTATTCTTTGAAAAATTTGGTGATAGCTCTCTTGATTTTAAACTAGGAATCTGGACATCTTCTCACACAGATAAACCAGAGTTTATTAGAAGTGAGATAAACTATGCTATATTTCAAAAGTTTAGAGAAAATAATATCAAAATACCGTTTCCCCAAAGAGATGTGCATATTAAATCAAAATCAGAATGAAAAAGATATATGCAATATTATCTATAAATTCAATCCAGTAATTATCACAATATAAATATTAAAGTATCTAATTAAAAAGACTACTTGATTGCTGAGATTCCTGTAACTTTCTTACCGATAATTAGAGTATGAATTTCATCTGTACCTTGATAAGTAACAAGAGCTTCAAGGTTATTAATATGTCTCATGATTGGATATTCGCCTGTTATACCCATACCTCCAAGGACTGAACGAGATTTTTTTGCAACTTCACATGCCATCTTCACATTAACTTTTTTAGCTAGAGAAATTTGTTCAAATGACGCCTCACCTTTATCCATAAGTAATCCTAATCTCCAAGTTAAAACTTGTGATTTTGTTATTTCGGTTAGCATGTCAACTAATTTTTTTTGAACAAGTTGATAGGAATTAATAGTATTACCAAATTGTTTTCTTTCGCTAGAATACTTCAGTGCAACATCATAACATTCCATAGCAATTCCTAACGTACCCCATGCAACACCAAATCTTCCGATATTTAGTCTATTAAATAAATCTTTGATATCATCGGTCTCTACCAACAAATTCTCTTTCGGAACCTTCATGTTTTGAAAAATCAACTCTCCAGTTTCAGATGCTCTAAATGACCATTTTTTTTCAATCTTTGCTGTTGAAAAGCCTTCAGTATTTCTTTCAACAATAAACCCTCCGAATGTATTAGAAGGACCCTTGGCCCAGACTAATGCAAGGTTACATATTGGTGCATGTCCTATCCACATTTTAGATCCATTAATTAAATAATAATCTTCTTTTTCTTCATAATGACTCTTCATAGATGAAGGGTCGGATCCGTGATTTGGTTCAGACATTCCAAAACTTCCTATGATCTCTCCACTTGAAAGTTTAGGTAAGTAATTTAATTTTTGTTTTTCTGACCCGAGTGAATATATCGAGTTCATTACTAGTGACTGAACAGAACTTAAGACTCTTATAGATGAATCACCCCTTTCTAGTTCCTGCATCATTAGTCCGTATGATGTGTAATCTATTTCAGCACCACCATATTTAGAAGGAAGAAATCCTCCAAAACCTCCAATTTCAGCTAATTTTACAATTAAGTGATCAGGGAAGTTTCCTGATAGAGCACATTCCTCTATAATAGGAGATACATTCTCTTTTACCCATTCTCTGACAGCATTCCTAACTAGTAACTGTTCCTCATTAAATAACGTATCAATACTGTAAAAATCAGGTGATCTAAAATTATCTTTTTTCATTTTTTATTATGCATTTACACATTAATATTGCAAAAATAAATATCAAATAAAATTGATTATTTTTCTGCCTCTAAATAAAATTAGTTAAAAAATGTCACAAAATAGTATTGCAATAATTTATGGGTCTGACACCGGAGCAACTGAAAACGTAGCCAAGAGCTTACATGAAAAAATAGGTGAGGATAAAGTTGATTTATTAGAAGTAAATTCTATTTCTCCTGACGATTTTAGAAAATATAAAACTATTTTAATAGGAGTCCCTACATGGTACATAGGTGAACTTCAAAGTGACTGGGATTATTTTTTTCCAGAATTTAAAAAAATTGACTTTACTGGAATTAATACTACTTACTTCGGCTTAGGTGATCAACTTGGTTACCCTGATAGTTTTGTTGATGGTATAGGAATTTTAGCTGAGGTAGTTCTAAAGAATGGTGGAAAGGTATTTGGTAGTTGGTCAACTGAAGGATATGACTTTGATGAATCATTGGGAGTAAATCCTGATGGAGACTTTTATGGTCTTGTTATTGATGATGATAATCAACACGAGATGACTGACGAGAGAGTAGATAAGTGGTTATCCCAGATTAAATCAAATCTAAATTAATTATATAAATCAAAACCTGTGGGTATAGGTAATTTTACTTGCACCCATCATATACGTAGTTTTGTATTTCCCATCATCATCAACCCAATTGTGGTTATAAACAAAGTAGATATCAGATCCTGGAGTGATTGTATATTTAAATCTATTATTCATGCCAATATTTTTACTGATGTCGTCATATTGGATATTTGATGAGAATGAGATGAAGGGAGAAAAATCAAAGTCACCTAAAAAACGAATTAAGTTAGTCTTGAAATTTCCTTCTCTTAAATTCACTTTGGAATGGATGTAGCCCAAGTTTAAATTAATACCTGGGTAGGGTCTAAATGTCAAATTGTTCTGATATTCTGTTCTGTTACCAGACCAAAAACCCTCTGCTTTAAGTTCGATCTCATAGACAATTTTTCTGTAGTTTGCTGTCTCTAATTCAATTTGATGTAACCAGTTGGTGTAGTTTCCTATTGGGACAATTATTGAGTTATCACCTAGAATATTAAAATTATATTCAAGTCTTTCATAGTTTCTTATTATTTGATATGAAATTTCATCACCACTCTCAAATCGAATTGATAATGGTGTTAATCTAATATTTTGGGTTAGTTTTTTCCATTGTAAACTCATTAGATTCTCAAAGCTTACCTCCCACTGAAGTTCTCTAATTAGAGAGCTATTTTCTAAAATAGGAGAAAACCTAATCCTAGGCTCTACTCTTCTGAATGAGTTTCTTCTAGAGAACCCTACAGCTGGATCGTATGATATTCCAAATTCTCTATAGGATAAACTCCCTGACCAGGGTTCATTTGGGAAATTAAATCGAAGTCCTCTTGCGGATCTGTCCCAGATGTTGTTACTGATTTCATCTGGAGAGGTAGGGTTATGAATAATTGCAAATGCTTGAAATTGGAGATTTTTATTTTTTAGGAAGGTTGATGTATTTAAACTTAAATCTATCCCAAGAGTATTCCTATTTTGAAGGGGAGGAAAGAGCTCTTTTCCTTTATTGGTGTGTCTTCTAGTGTAAAGAACACCAATACTGCTTTCTTTTAGGAAATTTTGTTTAAGTCTAAGCACAGAGAAATCTTCTGAGTTACCAAAATCTGTTTCTCTTGTTTTTACCTGTTTAGCTGCAACTTCAATATTACCAATTTTACCAATGATTCTTCCTCCAAATAAAATCGGAACGGGATTTCCTGATTGGAGTCCAATTGTTCTAGAAAAATATGGGTACACTCCGCTACTAGATGCAAATCTTAAGATGTTTGCACCCTCTAGAAAAAAATCTCTTTTCTCAGGGAATCGAATGGGAAATCTTGTCAAATTAATCTGTCTCTCATCAACTTCAGTTTCAGCAAAATCCGTATTTAAAGTAAGAGAAGCTTTCAGTCCCGAGGTTATATTATAGTTTATATCTAATCCACCATCAATATTTGCGTCTTTAGTATAACCTTCTCCAGAATCATTTTCGATTTTAGAGCCCTCTACCTTCCCGTATCCAACAACTTCAAGACCTAGCCCCTGTGATATGTTATTTAGTCCCGTAACAATTCCTGCGTCTTGTGGCCTGTATAGGCCTTGGTTCCTTTTATGTCCTGACCATAATATTTCCTCGTTTTTTCTTCTTACCGTCCTCTGGAAATTAATTCCCCAAGTACTGATTTTTGGATCAAAATTTAAGGTGTGAAAGGGTATTCTAATCTCTGCAGACCAACCAAAATCACCGATATGCGTCCATGGCCTCCAAATCCCATCCCAATCTTTATTTAGAGTTCTTCCTTGGCCTATTGTCAATAACCCATCTCCCATTAGACCTCTAGGATTTATCTCAAAGAAATAAGCATTTCTTCCATCAAGGTAGGTGTCTAGTATCCACATAAACCTATCGTCAGTATTGAGGGGAGCATCTTTCCTCATCTTATATGCTTTTATTCTATTAGGCTCAGAATCATATAATAATGCTCCAATGTATAGGTATTTCTCATCGAAGGCTATTTTAATTATTGTATTTTCAGTAGGTTCACCACCCTCAATGGGTTCCTGCATCAAGAAATCATCAATACCAGATATATCATTCCAAAAAAGTTCGTCTAATTTTCCGTCAAGATTTATCTCTTCTGAATTGATTTTGACTGCCTCTAAAGTCTTTTTATTAATTTCTTTAGATTGACTATGTAGATTTATTGAGAAAATCATGAGAAAGAAAACACTCAAAAATCTTTTCATAGTTTATTTTTTCAAAATCATGTTAATAACTAGATGCTAAACTAATAAAAACCTTTTTCTTATTACTGCATATGCTTTCAACAATTAATTAAATTATGTGAGAGAGAAAAGTATAAAAAAAACCCTAAAAATAAGTTAGGGTTTTTATGTGGGCCCACCAGGACTTGAACCTGGGACCTACCGGTTATGAGCCGGGCGCTCTAACCAACTGAGCTATGGGCCCCTTATGAATAATAGATAAAATCTAAAAATTCAAAAGTTGACAAAAATAATTAGTTTTAGTTAATGATTATTATTTACTGAAAACTATTTGAAAATATATATATGATTCATGAAAATTATAAAATGTTATTATTTGATCTTGGGGGTGTTATAATTGATATAGATCCTTCAAGGACTGAGAATGAATTTAGAAAGATATCAAACAAAAGTGATTCAAAATTTAAAGGTTTAGACTACAGAAACGAAAAATATTCATCTGAATTAATAACTATATTTTTTAAATATGAGCAAGGTTTTTTAACTGATTCTGAATTTAGAGATGGAATAAGAAAGATTGGAGGGATAGATAGGAATGATGAAGAGATAGATGAAATTTGGAACCTTGTAATACAAAAAATAAATAATTCAGTTCTTGAATTAATAATAAAACTTAAAAAAAAATATTCAATCATGGTTCTAAGCAACACCAATAATATTCATAGAGTTTATTTTGATTTCCTTACAGAAAAAATATTTAAAAATAATTTTTCAGCATTATTTGATAAGGTGTTTTATTCTTATGAGATGGGTTGTAGGAAACCAGATAAAATTATATATGATAAAGTAGTAGATTTCTCAGGATTTAGAGCGAATGATATTATGTTTTTTGATGATATGAAGGAAAATATTAAGGCTGCAGAGAACAATGGAATGAATTCTTATCATGTTAAAAACAAAAAAGAATTTAAAGATTATTTATCTACTTTATTATAATTTTCTTTTTATAAATAATGGAATCTTTACTAAATAATATAATATATATGCCTTCAGGATATGTAGTTAAGTTTAGCTGATTAGATTTTTTAAATCTATCTATAATTCTACCATACAAATCAATAATTAATCCTTCATCTATACTCTCACTAAAAAAGATTATTCCATTTGAGGGGTTTGGATAAATTAATACATCTCTATAGATTCTTTTTTCGTTTACTTGAGTTATGATATAGTCTGTCTTCCCAAAAATTGGCCTAATAATCAAGCTCCCTTTAATAACTTGATTTTTATTCCATTGACCATCAACCTTAAAAAAAATTTTATCCGATGAGTTATTATTTTTATCTAATCCAACAGGTAAAAAATTATTTTCATTCTGCTTGAAACCTATGTAAAATGTATCTTCTACAATAACAGGATTATTTAATTTATATACATTAAATTTTTTATTGTCAAATGAAATAAATTCAGGTTGATTCAGTATTTTTTCTTCTTTATAACTATTGTATGCAACCAGATTTATGTTCCCATTATATTGATTATTTGTATTAGGAAATAGAATTGATATATGAGTCAGTGTATCCTTCTTTAGAGTTTTATATTCAAGAATTAATTCAGAGTTTTTCTGATTAAGTCCCGCTGCATACTCTCCTGATCCGTCGTCGTATGAGTAGTAATTTGAAAAATCAACTTTATAATACGATGTGTCATTATTAAGGTAATTGATATTATTCAAAGATGAATCTCCAGAGGTAATGAAAAATTTTAGATTTATATTAATTGAGTCAAGATCAGAATTGTAATCTGATATATTAATTTTTTTATTTTTAATTACTCTTGACTCAAAACCATTAAGAATAGGACTGAGAGGTTTGTCTTTCTCAATAAATTCAGATATTGAAAGTTCATCAGATGAAACTAAGTAAGAATAATTTATTGGTTGAATGTTTTTATCTAAATTTTTTACTTTAATTACTAAAGAATCAGTGATTTCATCTGATAAACTGAAATGTTTTATTGGTATTGAAAAGTAATCTTTAAATATTTTTTTTGGAGTGAATGATAAGGTTCTGTCTAAAAATGTTGAATCATTTTCATTTCTGTTAGAATCAATGTAAATATAATCCAGTACCCAACTATCAAAGGGACCCTCAGAGTTACCAATATTTGAAAATTTGAATTGAAAATTTTCATGCATAAACTGAGTGGTAATTTTTAAGATTTCAAAAATAAAATCATTTCCTATGAAGTTTTCTGCTCCACCTGTTTTATACCATACCAGTTCCCACTCATTTTGTTTATTCATAAATTCAAGTTTTATTGAGTCTTGATAATCTGGATACTCTCCATTAATATTAAAGTTCCAATAAAAACTCATGAATACTGTCTGATTACTATCATAATTCTTCATGTTAATAATATCAGATATAAGTACATCAGCTTCACCATATCCATTTGGATGATTGTAAGAATTCCCATTTGAATTTAACCCGTCAAATTCAACTATATTTAAACTTGGAGCATTGTTATTGCTGTAGTCCTTTAGAGATATATTTTCAAAAAAACTCCACTTTCCATTATCAATTATATTAACTGAGAAATCATCAAAAAATGGTAATCGGATAGAGTCTGTAGATTGATGAGATGAATATTGTTCGTTTGACTTAATAGATATTAGTTCTTGACCAAATAATGATTTGCTAATCAGAATTAAAATTATAATTTTATTGATCTTGCTCATTTGTAGAGTCTTCGACTATCCATAGGTTTACCTTTCTTCCTATTTTAACCCTAACATCTTTTTCTGGAAATTGTTTGAAAATCCTACCAGGGTTTATTTTAGTTTTTTCATAAATTTCATTTCCTAAGTCATCTTGAACTTTATTATAAACAAAACCACTATCCTGGTAATTAATTAGACCAACTCTTAAACCAGATCCTATAATAGTAAATTTAGCTTCATCAAAATCTAATCCAATTAAATCTGGAGCATTAAAAATTTGATTTCCTAGACCATCACCTACATCTAAATCAATGATAGAACCTTTTTGTATAAGCTCATCTACTGAAAGTGAATCTCCATCTTTATATATTTTAATAACAGCATTCATCGCTAAGTCTGGTACATATCTAATTTGTCCAAGTTTTAGATCATAACTCTTTAATATTAACTGTGCGTTTTTTACAGATCCATTGATGATATTAGGCATTTTTATTTTTGGAGGAACCTTTGAATTAATTGTTAGATATATTTTTCTATTCTCTTTTACCTTACTATCTGCTGCAGGATTTTGTTGAAGTACAGTATATGGTAAATAGTCCGACGAGTAAGATGAGTCTTCTAAAATCTCATATCTTAAGTCTCTATCTCTTAGGAAAGATTCTAAATTATCTAATTCCATCCCAACTAGATTTGGTACAGTTATGTTATCTCCATGGTTTGTTTTAAATGGGAAATAAATATAGAATATGAAAGCTAAAATAAAGGTAATTACACCTGTCATTAACAATATATTTCTAACAACATAGGTAAATTTTTCCATTCAAATTAATTTAATACACTTTCAAATAATTCTTTTAAATCAATACCTGCTGCTTTAGCTTGCTGCGGTAAAATACTTTCGGCAGTTAGTCCTGGATTTGTATTTACCTCTAAAAAATAAAATTTATTATTTTTTAAAATAAAATCGGATCTAGTAAACCCTTTCAATCTTAGTTTTTTATAAATTTTGACAGCTATTTTTTTAACTTCTTCAATGTACCCTCGATCAATCTCTGCTGGAGTTATCTCATCAGACTGACCATTATACTTTGCGTCAAAATCAAAAAAATCATTGTGAGAAACAATTTCAGTTGGTGGTAGGGCAGTGATAGAATTTTTATACCAAATAACACCAACTGATATCTCTCTGCCTGTTATTTCCTCTTCAATTAAGGCATCGCTATTTTCTTTATAACATTTTTTAAGGCTTTTTATTATATCTTTTTCTTTAGTTACTCTTGATATACCAAAACTTGACCCACCTTCATTTGGTTTTATAAAAAATGGAAGTTGAATTTTATTAGTAATTGATGATAAGTCTTTTATATCTCCTATTTTAAATACCATGGACTTAGGGGTAATAATTCCTAACTTCTCTACCTCTTCTTTACATATTGATTTATTAAAGGTTAATCTAGATTGTTTAGCATTAGATGACGTCTGATTAATATTTAAACCCTCTAGAAATGATTGTATCTCACCATTTTCTCCTGGCTCTCCATGAATAGTATTGAATACTTTATCAATTTTAATCCTCTTATCTTTTAAGATTATATCAAAATTTTCCCTATCAATAGGATGTTTTCTACTTTTATCATCTAGATGATACCAGCTATTTTTATCAATTATTACCTTATAAAATTGATTTTTGCTATTAGTACTTAGAGAGTTATAGACAACATTTCCACTTTTTATGGATATATCATACTCTGATGAATAACCACCCATTAAGATTGCAATATTTTGTCTCACTAATGAACTATGAAGATTATATGTGAGTTGTTAAAAATCAATTAATAACTCCGTTAACTGCATTAATTCCATTAATTTCAGGAACTTGTTTTTTTATAGTTTCTTCAACTCCAGCCTTAAGTGTCATAGGTGACATTGGACAAGTTTCACATGAACCAAGTAATTCTAAATTCACAATATTTTTGTTATCAATTGATATAACCCTTATATCTCCTCCGTCAGCAACAAGATAAGGTCTTATCTCATCTATAGCTAGTTCTACTTTCTCTATTAAGCTCTTATCAGACATTCTGTAAAATTAATATTATTTATTTTTTAATCTCATGATTTTTTCATCAATATTTTTTGAAAGTTCTTTAAACACTTTAGATATATAGTTATCTTTCAGTGAAACAGGATATCCATTATCGCAACTTTGAGAAATACTATTGTCAATAGGAACTTCACCTAAAAAGTCAATCGAGTGTTTTATTGAAATTTCTTTTCCTCCTCCTTTTCCAAAAAGATAGTGTTTATTATCATTTTCTTTGAAGTAAGACATATTCTCAATTAACCCTATAATTGGAATATTAGTATTTTCATTTCTAAACATAGATATAGCTTTCTCTGCATCTATAGTTGAAACTTTTTGTGGGGTTGAGACTATTATTGTTCCTGTTATCTCAAACGACTGTGAGAGGGTAATATGAATATCACTAGTTCCTGGAGGAAGATCTACAATTAAATAGTCAAGGCTTTTCCATTCTACATCTGTAAACAACTGTTTTAGGGCTGAGCTTGCCATCGGTCCTCTCCAAATTATTGCTTTTTCTTTAGGTATAATATTTCCCATTGAGATTAGTTTTATACCGTATTGTTCTATAGGAATTATTATGTTTTTATCGTTTATATTTTTGTAATTTGGTTGTTCATTTTCAGTATTAAACATTGTTGGGATTGAAGGTCCAAAAATATCAGCATCTACAAGTCCAACCTTATATCCAAGTTTTGCAAGAGAGACTGAAATATTAGAAGATATAGTTGACTTACCAACCCCACCTTTTCCAGAAGATATCGCAATTATGTTTTTGATATTTTTAATTTTTATTTTTTCGTCTTTTTTAATTTCATTATTACTTATGGAATCAGATCTTTTTTTATCAATGACAAATTCAAATTCATAATTAGATTTTGGGTCTTTATTTTCAAAATGAAATAAACAATTTCTCTTTATTATCTCTTTATATTTCATCTCAGATGAATTTAATCCAATAGTAATTATGGTTAACTCCTTATCATATTTAATATTATCTATACATTTTGAGCTTATTAAATCTTCACTGCTATTTGGAAGTTTTATTTCTGATAAAATATCAATTACCTTGTCTTTAGAATCTTTCATTGACTTCAAGTTATTTATATTTAATTAAAAATCTAAAAAAATAATAAATTCATCATATTTGTAATATATGATTAACGAAAATACCATTCAAGAGATTAAAGAAAGACTCGATATTGTTGAGGTTATTGGTGATTTTGTTTCATTAAAAAAATCTGGTTCAAGTTATAAAGCTTTAAGCCCCTTCACATCGGAAAAAACTCCATCTTTTTTTGTGTCTCCATCTAAACAAATATTTAAATGTTTTAGTACGGGAAAGGGCGGTGATGCAATTGAGTTCTTAAAGGAAGTTGAAAGTATGTCATATGTTGAATCTCTGAAATATTTGGCAGAAAAATATGGAGTTGAGATTGAAGATTCAGATGATTACTCTCCTCAGAATACAGAAAAAGAAAGTTTACTGATAATTCTTTCTAGGGCTAATGAGTTTTTTATGAATAATTTAAAAACTGAGAGTGGACAGAACTTTGCTATGACATACCTAGACCATAGAGGAGTTAACACTGATATGATTAAGAAATTTAATATTGGTTATAGCATTGAAGATTGGGATTCATTACTTAAACACTTAATCAAAAATGGATTTGATGAAGCTTTAATTGAAAAGGCAGGCTTAATAATAGTAAAGGACAATAAAAAGTATGACAGGTTTAGAAATAGGCTAATGTTTCCAATTCATAATATAACTGGTAAGGTTATTGCTTTTGGTGCAAGACAGATAAAAGAAGAGAAGAAACAACCCAAATATATTAATTCTCCAGAGACCTTATTATATATTAAAAGTGATATTCTTTATGGGTTATATCAGTCCAAAAATGAGATAAGGAAAGAGGATAAATGTTATTTAGTTGAAGGATATACCGACGTTATATCATTGTACCAGATTGGAATTAATAATGTTGTCTCATCCTCAGGGACTTCATTAACAAATGGACAAATAAAACTTTTATCTAGATACACTAAAAATATAACAATACTATATGATGGTGATGAGGCTGGTTTGAACGCTTCATTGAGGGGAATGGATTTAATATTAGAGAATGATTTAAATGTTAAAATTGTCTCTTTACCAAAAGATGAAGACCCTGATAGTTTATCAAAAAAAATGAATGAATTAGAATTTAAAAATTATTTAAATACTAATGAGACGGACTTAATAAATTATAAAGTCAAATTATTGAACGAAAATTATAAAGACGATCCAATTAAGAAATCAGATATGATATTTGATATTGTAAAATCTATTTCAAAAATACCTAACTCTATAAAAAGATCTGTTTTTATAAAAGAAACAAGTAATTCTTTAAATATTAATGAAAACTCATTAATTACTGAGATGAATAAATTATTAATCAATAAGAATACTTCGAAATTACAAGACTTGTCCAAACCACAAAAACCAAAAAGTGATAAAATAAAAATAAATAATGTAATAAATCATCATGAGAGGGAATGCGTAAGGATGTTAGTTAATTATGGAACAAAAGATTTTGAGGTTATGGGTCTTGATAGAAAATCTTTTATTGAATATTTCTTAAGAGAAATCGAAGATGTAGACTTTACAAATGAGAGTTATATTGAGATAATTAAAACTTTTAAGGAAGAGTTTAGTAGAGATAATATTATTGATATAAATTATTTTTTTTCTGAAGAGTATGACTCAATAAAAAATGAGGTTATTGACCTATCTACTTCAAAATATGAGATTAGTAATAAGTGGAAAGATAAATTTAATATTCATGTTTCTGAAGAGTCAGACTCTTTGAAAAAAACTACGTACAATAATATATTAAGACTTAAGTTTAGATTAGTAAAGAAAATGATAAATGATAATCTTAAAAATTTAAATAATGAATCCGAAAATATAAATGAGGAAGAAATTATGAAAATCCATAATAAATTAAAATCTACTGAAATGGAGATAGCAAAACAATTAGGTAACGTGACATCAATATGAAAGAATTAAATACTATACCTGAGGCAATTGAATCAATAAAAAAAGGTGAGGTTGTAATAATTGTCGATGATGAGTCAAGGGAGAATGAAGGTGATTTTGTTTGTGCTTCATCTAAAGTAACTCCGGAGGTTATAAATTTTATGTCTAAAGAGGGAAGAGGACTTATCTGTTGTTCTTTAGATTCAGATAGGTGTGAAGAACTTGATTTAGATTTGATGGTTGGAAAAAATACTGATAAATTCGGGACTTCTTTCACAGTATCTGTCGACCTAAAAGGAGATGGTGTTTCAACTGGCATATCTGCTTCTGACAGGTCAAAGACTGTTAAGGCACTAGTTGATAAAAAAATTAATTCAGATCAATTCTCTAAACCAGGTCATATATTCCCTTTAAAATCTATGAAGGGAGGAGTTTTAAGAAGAGCAGGTCATACAGAAGCCTCAGTTGATCTACCAAGATTAGCTGGTCTTTATCCATCCGGAGTAATTTGTGAGATTTTAAATGATGACGGTACAATGGCAAGATTAAATAATTTATTTGATGTAGCAGAGAAACATAATATGGTAATTATATCCATTAAAGATCTTATAAATTATAGGCTGAAATCTGAGTCCCTCATAGAAAAGAAAGTATCTATAAATTTACCTACTAAGTTTGGTTCGTTTGATTTAATAGCATATGAACAACTAAACTCAAAAGATACTCATATAGCCCTAAAAAAAGGGAACTGGGGTGATGATGACGAAGTTTTGGTAAGAGTACATTCATCATGTGTTACTGGTGACATATTAGGTTCACTTAGGTGTGATTGTGGATCCCAATTAAAAATGGCCATGAATCAAATAAATGAGAATGGAAAGGGGTTACTTCTTTATATGAATCAAGAGGGAAGAGGCATTGGTTTAATTAATAAATTGAAGGCTTACGAACTTCAGGAAAAAGGTTTTGATACTGTAGAAGCAAATCATAAGTTAGGCTTTAAGATGGATCATAGAGACTATGGAGTTGGTGCCCAAATATTAAAAGATTTAAAAATTAAAAAAATTAATCTTCTTACTAATAATCCAAAAAAAAGAATTGGTTTGGAGGGATATGGAATTAAGATTGTGAAAAACACAAAAATTGAAGTAACACCAAATTCACATAATCTTAAATATCTTGAAACTAAAAGAGATAAAATGGGTCATGATATTTTAAAGAAATAAATTTTAATGAATAAAATTATTTTTTTTCTTTTAATTTCATTTAAAATCTGTGCACAACAATTTCCAAGTGATTTGTGGCATCCTGGTCTTCTGGTGACAAATGAAGGAGATACAATAAAAGGCGATTTAAATTATGATTTTGAAAATCAGTCTATTCAATTAGATGATGGCAAAACATTAAAGGCTTATAATGTTAATAATTTATATTTTTTTGAAATATATGATGAGACAATTCGAGATTATAGACAATTCTATTCACTAATGTATGAAGTTGGTTATAACTATAGTGTCCCTGTACTATTTGAAATTGTGATTGAAGGTAAATTAAGTCTTTTGTTAAGGGAGAGAATTGTTGCTGAATCTATCTCCAATAATTATTTTCCTTCTTATTATAGTTACAGCATGATGCCTAGATTTAATAATAACTATAGTTATGTAAATAAAATTAAATATGATTATTTTTTTCTTCAGAATAGTGGAAAAATTATCAAATTTAATGGTAAGAAAAGAGACCTTTTTAATGTAATGTCTGACAAAAATGAACCTATGAAAACTTATTTTAATAAGAATAGAATTAATCTTAAAAAAATGAGTGATCTTGCAAAAGTTATAAATTATTATAACAAAATATAATTATGAATAAACCATTAATTCTTGTAACTAATGACGACGGAATTGATTCAAGAGGCATAGGGCATCTTGTACATATTATGAATCAATTTGGTGAGGTAGTTATTGTTGCTCCAGATAGTCCACAGTCTGGAATGGGTCATGCTATCACAGTTGGAGATAAATTAAGACTGGTAAAATCAGATATTTTTGATAATGAAATATCATATAAATGTAGCGGAACACCTGCCGACTGTGTTAAAATAGCTAAACATCATTTACTTAAAGAAAGAAAAATTAATTTAATAGTAAGTGGAATTAATCATGGAAGTAACTCATCAATTAGTGTGTTGTATTCTGGTACAATGTCAGCCGCAATAGAAGGTGCTATAGAAAATACACCATCTATAGGATTTTCTTTATGTGATTATGATCCAAATGCTGACTTATCTCATTCAACTCCATTTATCGAAAAAATCATTGAAAATGCTCTAGATAATGGAATCCCTGATTTAGTTGCTCTTAATGTTAATATTCCTGCCATCTCAGACGATAAAATTAAGGGAATAAAGATATGTAAACAAGCTAACGCTATTTGGGAAGAAAAATTTGATAAGAGATATGACCCATATGGTAGAGAATACTACTGGATGGTTGGAAACTTTGTGAACCACGATAATGATCCAAATAATGATGAGTCAGCAATTAATGACAATTATATCTCCATTGTTCCTTGCAAATTTGATTTAAGTTCAAAAAGAGGATCAAATTATTTAATTGAGAACTGGAAAATTTAAGGATCTATATCAATATTCAATAAAATATCATTGAATTTTTTATCTTTTTTTATCTTTTTTAAAAAAATATTTAGTTTCTCTTTTTTTAATTTGAGATTATTTAAATCTATATACTTGATTATAATATCGTATTTTTTTCCATCACTGGAAATTCCAATATCACTAATTTCAAGATCATTAAATTCTTTTACTAAATCTTTAAATAATGAAGAGCCAACTTTAGAATTATTTTCTTTATTTGGGGAGTTTAACTCAACTTTTATAATTTTAGAATAAGGTGGGAACTTAAATATTTTCCTTTCCTTTAACTCACCTCTTATAAAAGATTTATAATCTAATTTGAGAGCATTTTGTAGTATTGAGCTCTGTGATTCGTTTGTTTGAATTATTACCTCTATAGAATCTTTGTATCTTAAGTAGTTTACAGATTTATAGAGTAAATTAAAAATGATTTCATTCGACTTATAATTACCCTTAAGTCTAATTTTTTCTGGTTCAATCAGAACAATCATATCAAATTGATCAAATAGTGTGTTACAGAGAATAGACTGGTTTCCTATTAAAACATTATAATCATTTATATTTTCAATAAGTCTCTCAATTTTAGATTTTGATATAAGATTTTTTTTAATAATTTCTTTTAAAAATAATCCTTTTCCATTTTTTGAGATAGATTTTTTTATGTCTTCAATTGTTGATGTAAATGGTGAGTATATTAATATTTTCTTATTTTTTTTTATTCTACTTGAAATTTCCATTTTTATTTCATCACTAAGAACACCATCATATTTTTCTTTAATTCTATTTTCTAATATATTGATAACTCTAATTCTATTATCTTGTTTTAGTTTTATATTTTTTGATTTATTTACTAATTGGTACTTTTTATCTAATATATTATTGGTAGACTCAATAGATGGAAAATTACAAAGTAAGTTGATATTACAACTATGAATTTTAGATAGCATAACTGCTGAATCTCTGGTATTGAATCTTATAACTTTATCACTCTCTTTATATGATACGTCATTTTCATCTAATACATATATACAACTAAGATTTGAAAAAGGTAAAAACAAAGCAGATTTAACACCAATTATAATTATGTTTTGATGGTTATTAACACTTCCCCATATATCTTTTGTTTCTTTTTCTGTTCTGCTAGAATCAAATAAATAACTTTTAAACTTTAATTTTTTTTTTATCTCATAGGACTTTAAAATATTAGGAGTTAAAATGAGAATTTGATAATTTTTTATAGTTTGGGATTTTATTTCTTTATTTAAAAATGAAATAAAGTTAGGTGATTCATCTACAACAATATTTGATTTGAATTTTTCATTATTAGTTGAAATGTTTGAACTTATTTTTTTTGAAATTATATTAAATATATGTTTTGGAAATAAAGAATTAAATACTTTAGGTAACTCAACCATATAGTACTGACTAATCCACTTATAAAATTTTATCTGTTTATTAGAAAATAATCTCTGATTTACTGATATGATTTCTTTTACAGGAAACGATACCTTTTTTTCGTAACATTCTGAAATAGTAATTGCGTTGATACTTTCATTATTATTTCCAAATGGTACTTTTAAAATTGTACCAACATCAATTTTGGAATGTATTAAATAAGTATAGTAATTACTTAGAGGGAGGGGAATGATGACATCAACTAAATATTTTTTTCTCATTATGTGTGAAAAATCAATTTAGTAAATGTTTAAAGTTTTTTTTTATAAAAATTAGCTATTTTTTGCTGTGTCGTTCTCGGATTTTTTCTCAATATCATCAGGCTTATCTGATGAGTTAATCTCAATATCTTTTGATTCCTTACCTTGAGTTTCAGATTCTTCTTTTTTGACTTCTTTAATTTTCTTCTTTTTTTTCTTTGGATTTGTACCTGTCACATTTAATATTATTTCATGTGTTACATCTTTATGTAATTTTAAGAAAACAGTGTATTCTCCTGTAGAATTCACTTTTGAGCTTAATGTCACATTTCTTTTGTCAATTTCAAATCCTTTCTCAGATAATATTTTTGTAATCTGAGCTGTTGTTACTGACCCAAAAACTTTATCATCTGCACCGGATTTTAATTTAATTTCTAGATTTAAATCACCAATTTTATTTGCTATTTTTTCAGCTGACTTTAAGATCTCTTCCTGTTTCTTAATTGTCTGTTTAAGTTTTTCTTCTAATACTCTAGAATTGGATTTATTAGCAAGTACTCCAAGTCCTTTTGGTATAAGAAAGTTTCTACCATAACCATCCTTAACATTTACCTTCTCATCTTGAAAACCAAGTCCAGGTACATCTTTTATTAATATAAGTTTCATTTTATTGTGAATCTGTTGTATATGGTAAAATAGCTAAATGTCTTGCTCTTTTTATAGCTTGAGTTACTTTTCTTTGATATTTTAAGCTTGTTCCTGTAATCCTTCTGGGAAGAATTTTTCCTTGGTCATTTATAAATTGTTTTAAGAAGTTTGGATCCTTATAATCTATGTATTTAATACCACTTTTTTTGAATCTACAAAACTTCTTTAATTTACTTGATCTGTCAATAGATTCATTTTGTAATGCTGAGTTAAATTGATTTCTCATTTTTTCTCTTTTTTCTTGTTAAACTCTCCTTTTGCTCTTCTGGTATTAAACTCGATACCATCTTTACATAAAGAAACGGTAATATATCTTAATACTGATCTATCTCTTTTAAGTTCTACTTCTAAGTTTTTAACTACATTAATGTCTGTAGATTCATACTGAAATAAATGGTAGAAACCAGAATTCTTTTTGTTGATAGGATAGGCTAGTTCTTTAAAACCTAAACTCTCGTTGCATACAAACTTAACTTTATATGAGTCAAGTTGTTTTTTATATTTTTTGACAGTATCCTCTACCTGTTTCTCAGATAGAACGGGGTTAATTATGAATACTGTCTCGTAATTTTTATTCATAACTCTATCTTAAATGAGTTGCAAATCTAACCTTTTGATTCAAAAAAAATAATTATTTGATGATAAATTCACTTCTTCCAATTTCATAGTTATTTGTGTATATAATGACTTCGTATGTGCCTTTTTCTAGATCTTCACTTTTGAAATACTCTAAATCATATTTCATCTCAGACCTGTCAATAAGAATTTCATCTTTTATTGAATAAAACATCTCTCTTTTTTCAAAAGTAAATGATCCAGAACCTCTGGAAATATCATATAAGACTTGACCTGAAGGGTTTATAATTATTAAGTATATTCCAATTACCTGAATTTTTGAAAGAGAATTTTCTAAAACTTTAAACTCAATATTTATTTTTGAAAGAGACCTTTCTTTAAATGAATTTAATTTTTCAGATCCATTTCTGTAGATTCCTTTTACTTGTATATCTTTTAATTCGAGTCTCCCTGCCTCCTCAATTTGTTCTTCGAGTTTCTGATTAGATCTGTTAATATTACTAATTGTACTATTTAGGTTATTAATTTCAACTTTTTGTTCTTTGTTCTCTTCATAAAGTTGTTCATTTAATTTTTTTAACTTTTCTATTTCTTCATCTTGTGCTATTAATAACTCTCTATAACCTTCAACTTTACCTTGTAATCTATTTATCTGTGCATATGCTCTACTTCTAAACTCTCTTTTTTCTAATTCTATATTTTCCTTTAGTATAAGTAAAGAGTCAATATCACCGCCCAACTGAGAAATAGTCAATATTTTATCATTTAAAACATTAGATACTGAGTCTAGATCTAGGTATAGTTCATCAAGTTCATATTGTTGTTTAATCCTTATCTCCTCATTTTTATAATTATTATAAATAAAATATATTGATACACCCAGAAAAAAAATTATTGAGAAAGTGAGTATGTATATTAATTTTCTATCTTTCATATACTAAAATATTAAATTCAAAATTAATCCAAAATGAGAGTAAAAATTGAGGAATCTTGGAATAATGTGTTAGAAAAGTTTTTTAATAAGGATTATTTCAAGCTTCTAGTTGAAAAAGTTAGAAATGAATATAAATTCAATACCATATATCCGAAGGGGGATAAAATATTTAATGCATTTAATTTGTGTCCTTTTGACTCATTAAAGGTTGTTATAATTGGTCAAGACCCGTATCATGGAAAAGGCCAAGCTAATGGATTATCTTTTTCAGTTGAAAAAAATATAAAAATACCTCCATCTTTAAAAAACATATTTATTGAATTAAAAAATAATTATCCTGAATATGAATATTCAAACGGTGATTTAACTAGATGGGCAAATCAGGGAGTCCTGTTACTTAATTCAATTTTAACTGTTAGAAAATCAGAACCAGGATCTCATACCAATATTGGATGGGAAAAATTCACTGATTTTGTTATTAAAAATATTTCTTCAGAAAGAAGAAATGTAGTTTTTCTTTTATGGGGTAAATATGCTCAATCAAAAAGTAGATTAATAGATGATAACAAACATCTAATATTAAAATCACCTCACCCATCACCCTTCTCTGCTCATAAAGGTTTTTTTAAAAATTTTCATTTTAAAAAGACCAATGAATATCTTTTACTAAATAATATTAAAAAAATTAATTGGTGAATTTATCTAATGATATTGAGGAACCTACTCCATCTGATAGCTTTAAATAGATTATCTTCCTTATAATCATATGAGAACCAAATAAATGAAGCTTCACCAAGAACATGATCATAAGGTACAAATCCCCAAAACCTTGAATCTTCTGAATTATGTCTGTTGTCACCCATCATAAAATAATAATCTTGTTTAAAAGTATATTTATCAACAACTTGATTACCAATATATAGAATATCATCTTCTATTTTAGCGTTGTTATTTTTTTCATAATCAGTAATAATATTTCCATATTTTGATAGATTATCTTCATTGATTTCAATATTTAGACCTTTTTGAGGTATTAATAAAGGTCCATAATAATCTGTATTCCATATAAACTTATTACTTGGATAGATTCTGTTTGCGGCAATTGTTTTGTCCATACGATATACAGAAATACCATTTACAAATGATTCTTTGCCAATTGCTTCAGCGTTTTCTTCATTTGTGTTGATGTAATAACCATTAGTGACTTTTGTGTATTCCCAAATACCATATTTTTTAAAAATCCTATCGTTTATTGTAGTCTGAGTACTTAGAAAATAACGATTTTGAAGACCTTCTGGATCTACAGTTTTTTGACTATTTATTAATATATCACCATTTTCTATAGAGATTGTATCACCAGGTAAACCAACACACCTTTTAACATAGTATGTTTTTAAATCTACGGGTTTATCTATTTCTGATGGATAATTAAAAACAACAACATCGCCTCTTTCAATATTACTGAATCCTGGAAGTCTAAATTGAGGAAGTTTTATCCAGTCGAGATAAGATGGAATATTAGTACCCCAAATTTTTTGATGGGTGAGAGGAACTTGAATAGGTGTCATTGGCGTCCTAGGACCATAATTTAATTTATTAACAAACAAAAAATCTCCAACTAATAAAGTATTTTCCATTGAAGGTGTAGGAATTGTAAATGCCTCAAATGTAGCCCACCTAATAAGGGTAGCAGCTATTACAGCAAAAAATAAAGCATCAAACCATTCTCTAATTGGACCTTTTTTCATCGTGTAAAATTAATATTTAAATAGTAAAACTAACAGTATTAAAAGTTTATATTAAGTGAAATACCGACAACATTGGTATTATTAATATTTTTTAAACTTGGTTTGATTCTTAATGAAATATTATCATTTGTATCAAAATCTTTTAAATGTGCAAAAATATGAGCATCAGCTATGTTAAGAAGGTAATATACCCCAGAGAAAATAATAAGTAGGTCTCTATTTCTCCTCCAGAAGTCCATGTTTCTTTCTAATGAACTTTGATTAAAGTTAGGGTAGGGGTTCACTGTTAATGCATCTTCATCTGTTTCGTATACTAGAGCAGTTCTGAATTCTTGATACATATCATTATTGAATTTTATATAATGACCAATTACGGAATATCCTCCGAAAATAATAGGAATCTTCCAATACTGTTTATTATATACTTGACCTAATCCAGGTACCAGTGCTGATAACCTAGTCGCTTTTTTAATATTTTTATTTATACTATCAATAGGAACTATATTATCTTGAGAAAATAATGTATTGCTTAGAATCAATGAAATAAGTAAAAATCTTAACATTATATGATATCTAAAATTTCAAGTATTCTATTTAGATCATTAGTTGACTTATATGGTATTATTATTTTTCCTTTTGAGTTATTTCCTGAAGTAAAAATTTTGGTTCCAAAATGAGAGGATAATTTACCTTCAAGTTTCTCAATTTCTTTCGACTTAAAAGCAGTTGTTTTAGACTTTTGAATTCTATTTAATGACCTTACTAATTCCTCTGTTTTTCTGACAGATAATCCCTTTTTAATTATAGCATTATATATTTCTAATTGAACTTCGCTTTTTTCGATAGTAATAAGTGATCTGGCATGACCCATTTGTATCTTATTTTCTAAAATTCCATTTTGGATAGAAGGGGGTAACTTTAATAATCTAAGGTAATTATTAATAGTAGACCTATCTTTTCCAACCTTATCTGCAAGTTCCTCTTGATTGATTTTAAGGTCATTAAGTAATTTTTTATATGAAATTGAGATTTCAATTGAATTAAGATTTTCTCTTTGAATATTTTCAATGAGGGCAAGTTCAAGCATTTCTTTCTCCTCTGCATCTTTTATGAATGATGGTATTTTTTTTAACCCTGCAACTTTTGAGGCACGAAATCTTCTCTCTCCAGATATTAATTGAAATTTATTCTCAGATAATTTTCTAACAGTAATTGGTTGAATTATACCATAATTTTTGATTGAAATGGTAAGTTCCTTTAAATTTTTTTCATTGAATTTTTTTCTTGGTTGATCTGGATTGATCTCAATTTTATCAATCTCAATTTCTTCGAATAAATTATTCTTAATTTTTTCGTCGTCACCACCTAATAATGAACCTAACCCTCTTCCTAAAGTATTTCTTTTATTTACCATGAAACTTTAATGCTTTCGTTTTTATCTACTAATTCCTTTGCTAAATTTAAGTAGCTTAATGATCCTTTACAATTTGCATCGTAGGATATCGCAGGAATACCAAAAGATGGTGCTTCACTAAGCTTAACATTTCGTGGGATAATAGTATCGAATACTAGTGATCTAAAATGTGTTTGAACTTCCTCAACTACTTGATTACTTAACCTTAACCTAACATCGTACATGCTCATTAAAATACCTTCAATTGTCAGGTTTTTATTTAATTTAGATTGAATTAATCTAATTGTTTCAAGCAGTTTTCCTAAACCTTCTAGAGCAAAATACTCACACTGAACTGGAATAATTACTGAATCAGATGCAACTAATGAATTTACAGTTACAATTCCAAGAGATGGAGAACAATCAATTATTATAAAGTCATATTCATCTCTGATGTTACTTAAAGAGTTTTTCATCCTGTGATCTCTATTCTCCAAATCAACCATCTCAACTTCAGCACCTACAAGATCAATACCTGATGGTAATAGTTCTAAATAATCAATATCTGTTTTTAATATATCATCTATCACTAATGATTCATCAGTCATACATTCATATACTGTCTTTTTAATGTCTTTTTTTGACACCCCCAATCCCGAAGTAGAATTAGCTTGAGGATCAGCATCAACTAAAAGAGTTTTGTGTTCCATTGCTGCTAGACTTGCTGCAAGGTTAATCGATGTTGTTGTTTTCCCAACTCCGCCTTTTTGATTTGCAATTGAAATTATTTTACCCATAAAAATTATTTTTTATTTTTACTTTGTCTTGCTTTCATAGCTTCATCTAGTCTAATCTGAAAACTTGATTTTTTTGAATTAATATTTTTCTTTTTATTTAATTCAATCTCCTCCTTTATTTTAGATTCATTAACAAATTTTTTAAATATGTTCATTTGACCATATGTTGCGATATTTGTTAAGAAATAATAATAAGTTAATCCAGAAGAAAAGCTATTAAAGAAAAACAACATCATTATTGGAATGAAATATTGGAAATATTTCATAGGTCCTTCCATTGATGCCTGCATTTGCATATTAGTTTTATTCATTAACATAATAGATATAGCCATCAAAATTGTAAAAAGACTAACATGAGAACCATAAAATGGGATTGTGAATGGTAATCTAAGTATCGAATCATATGTGGATAGATCATTTGCCCACAAGAAAGATTGTCCTCGAAACTCTATCATATTTGGTATAAAATAAAACACAGATATCAAAATTGGCATTTGAAATAATATTGGTAAACAGCCACCCAATGGGCTTACCCCAGTTTTCTGATACAATTCCATTGTTTCTGCTTGAGATTTTTGCATATCACCTTCATGTTTTTCTCTTATAGCTTGAATTTCAGGATTTAATACTTTCATTTTTGCCATTGATATATGAGACTTATATGTAAATGGAGTTATTATGATTCTAATTACAATAACCATAAGAAGAATAATTAAACCATAACTTTCTGTGAAATTCTTTAAAAAATTAAATATTGGTATTAATATGTATTTATTAAAAGTTCTAACTCCTATAGTCTCGAAACCTAAGTATATATTTTTGTCAAAATCAGTAGATATTTCCTTTAAAATTTTAAAGTCATTTGGTCCAAAATAATAATCTAAGTTGATTGAATTATTAATTAACTTAATTTTTGATTCAATTGTAAAGTCTTTAACAAACTCATCTCCTTCTTCATGTAGTGAATATAATTTTGAATCATAAAAGAGATCATTAGTTATAATAGATGATATAAAATATTGTTGTTTAAAAGATATCCATTTAATCGGTTCAGAAATTTGAATAGACTCATCTTCAGTTGAAGGGTAATCTAAGTAATCAAAATTATCATTTTCGTCCAGGTAGTTAATAGTTGACTGATTTTTTTCATTATAAGTATTAAGTTCTTGATGATAAGGTTTGTTTTTCCATTTCAAATCAATAAAATCAGTATCTTCAAATTCTTCATTTAGTATTATGCTATTATTTATTTGATAACTATTTTGATCAATCTGATATTTTATTGTGATCTTCTTATCATTATCGATATTTGAAGTAAAATTTAATATTTGATTATCTGCACTTTTATTTACTTCATAACTAAAAATAATGTTGTT